>Ga0209237_1000697_pt1 | contig 19300 bp, 17 predicted proteins | sample GraSoi013_1_40cm_2_FD_185820 | JGI IMG/M metagenome (GOLD analysis project Ga0209237, IMG submission 185820) | Grasslands soil microbial communities from the Angelo Coastal Reserve, California, USA - Sample 10_02_2013_1_40cm (SPAdes) (version 2) | ecosystem: Environmental > Terrestrial > Soil >... | reverse complement strand
AGATAATCCAGCAATCTGTCCGTGACTGGGACACAAGCGACAAGTCAACGATGATGGTGCAGATCAGCGCTCTCCCAATCAACTACGACTTGCTCATTGACGGTGATGGCGAACCGAGGTACGAGAAGGGATTCTCTTATCCAGTTATCGCCGCCGAAGCCAACATTCTGAACCGGGACATGATCAGTCACATGTACAACAAACGAATCCTCGACAAGATCGGTTACAAAGCAAAGACGACGACAAGCGATGCGTCCAAGGACCCACGCATCGGGACAATCCAGATGTTCGAGTCCATGGAAGAAAGAATCCCTATCTATCTCGATTTCGAGTCCATGGTCCGTTACCACTTCGGAATCTTCGCTTTCACTGGAGCGGGAAAGTCAAACCTTCTAGCAAACACTCTGAGGAGAATTCTACTCCATGCTCCCGAGATCAAGGTTGTCGTGTTCGATATCTCCAGCGAATATCCATTCCTATTGATGGACCTGTTCGCCGACGAGAAGATCCCCTCGAAGATTATCCTCGAGAATCCTATTGCCTCGGCCGATCAGTTCTATGTCAGTGTTGTCAAGCCTCGAGATTACGAGAATGATGATAGGGTCCGGAAGGTCTTCGCTAGGATTTTCAGTCAGAAAAAGATCAGCTATTACCTCAAACCCGAATCCAAAATCCCGACCTACGGGGACATTCTGGACGAGCTCACCAAGATGCGGGGAGATAATCTGGAGAAACCGCACTACATTAACGCACTAGACCGGATACGACAGTTTGTCAGCGACTACAAGCACGAGAACGAAAAAACCGATTCGACCTTCGTAAACGAAGAATTCCTAATCGGACTCGACCAAGCTGGACAGAGCGCTGTCAAAGAGTTCAGCATATCGGACCGCAGCGGAGTGTACTCATGGGCCACGTCTCGCCTCGCGCTAACAGAGAACATCAAACGAGCTGACAAAGAGAGGAAGAGCGCGGGCGGACTCGATATTGAGGGCATCCGAGACCTCGTCGAAAAAGAGTCCCGGCTGACCTGCATATCCATATCGGACCCCGTCGCCATCAAAGAGCTCGTCATTCATCTAGCACGTGAGTTCCTGCAGCGGCGAAAACGCTCTTTCAAGGTCAAACCATACGTTCTATTCGTCTTCGACGAAGCTCAAGAATTCGTCCCGGACTTATCTGGTTCCGGAGGAATCGACAAAGACTGCTCAAGGACCGTCGAGACCCTCCTGCGCCAGGGCAGAAAATATGGTCTAGGAGGTTGTCTCGCGACCCAGAGAATCGCTTATCTCAACACTAACGCGCTGCAACAACTGCACACTTATTTTGTGGGAACTCTGCCTCGACCTTATGATCGGACAGTCGTAAGCGATACTTTCACTATCGACAAGCAGATCCTGGAGAAGACTCTTGAGTTTGCGCCTGGTGAGTGGCTTCTCTCCAGTTTCATTGCTACTGGTATGGAGAACGTGCCCATTTTCATAAGAGCAGACAACGCCGAAACTGAAGTCAAAAAAACCCTGGATAAGCTGGCGTGAGAAGCTCAGTCTAGGACTGGACCACTAATTCGATCAGGGTGTTCTTCGAAAGATCTTGTCCCGCAATGTCTCACGGAAGGCCGAGAAGACAACAATTTTCTTGCGCTGCACGACAACTTCCACAACGGCCAGAATAAGGAAGATGACTCCCACGAGCAATCTAGTCTCGACGATTGCTGTCGAGACCACCCAGAGGACGAAGAGAATTGTCGCGTTTGACACGTCGTACTCAAGGTCGAGGAGCGCCGCGCATGCATAGAGCGATTGAGCCATCGTCAGAAAGATCTCGACGTCATGTTGGCCAATTGGAATTGTTCCGGTCAAGCTACCTGAACTAATCACGAAGACTATTGGGATCAGTGCCACTAAGGCTGTCAATTCGTTGACCGATGATGACATGAAGTTGAGAAGTGCGGTCGGAGCCAATCGTATCGTCCGAGCCCAATTGAAAGCGGAGACCTTCTCCGGGAATTCTGAAAGCACCGGTGCAATCCATTGGATGGAGAAGAACACGGCCCCAGATCCCAAAAGGGGGACGAGGAGGGAGACGGCTATGGTTCGGATCGATTCGACGAAGGCGTCGGTTACGAATACGAAGGTGAGCGCGGCAAAGGCGAACAGCCCGACGATCGCGGCTAGTCGGCGTGCCATGGGCTTTACTTCCATCAGCGCTCGAGGCGGCCCTTCGAGAACTTGGTCTGTTTCGTTCTTGTCCGTTGGCAGTCGGAAGAGGAGCCACATATATCCGACAAAAGTTGCTCCCAGAATTAGCGAGTCGAGGAGGGACATCTCGCCTCGTAGGATGACGAAGACGTAGTAGATTGACGAGCCAATCATGAAGACAAGCTCGACACTCTGTTCTTTCCGGAGCGCTATGCTTGTGGGGCCGGTTTGCCCGTTTCGTCGTTTCTGGATCATTACGGTGAATAGTATGAGAGGCCAGCCCAGTCCGGTTAGCAGTCTGTTGGCTCCTGTGAAGTTGGCAATCACGTTCGGGATCCAACAGTCGACAGTGCATCCTAGAGGGTCTTTGCCTGCCTTCCAGGCTATCGTCCCCTCAACGAAATATTCTGGAATCGTCTGAACGATCGCAACAAGAGCGAGCGCTAGTCCTTTGCTGATGGAGAATTCTGAGGCTTCTGCTGCCCAAGCTATGAGGAGTGATGCAGCGATTACGGCTCCAAAGGTGAAGAAGGCGACTGTGTAGTTGGGTTGGCGAAGAACCAGCACTACGAATATCGAGATTAGTGCCCAGGCGATGAGGAGTGAGTATTCAGCGAGAATCTTGCCCCTCACTATTCAGCCCCCTCAAAATTGGACGCGCTGGCCGGAAGCATTGCCCCTCGGTTCGCTCAACATGCGAGCTTTGGTAGAATACTCTTACTCTAAGGCCCGATCACGGGCCATTGAGTTATGTTGGGCAGTAGGCCTAGTGGTGGTCTTCTCTTTTCTCAGCGTGGTCCATGGATATTGCGTAGGAGAGGACTAGGAAGGGGTCGAATGAGGGATTCTGGATCTCGATGCAGTAGGAGTCGCGCACGCTTACCCATTTCTTGTGAATCTGCGCGATTCGGGACCCGTCGGGCGACTGGACGCTGTAATCGTGTTCTAGGATCTTTCCATGGACCTTTGCTATTTCCTGTCCCGAAGCGTTTTCCATCCACCATTGGGATCCGATCAACTGTAGGATTTTTTTCTTAATGACGGCCTCTAGCTGTCCTTGGGGGTTGTAGATCTCGAAGGTAGGTCGAATGGCGAGCACTTTGCCGTGGATTTCGCCCAGGCGTGACCCGTCTGGTCCCTCGAACCAGAACTTAGGGCCGAAGCTCACGAGTTGTTGTTTGACGTATGCGAGTAGGTTTCCGCTTGTGTTCTTGATTGCGAAAGTGTCTCGTATGGCCAGGATTTTCTGGTCAACAATATAGTTGGTTTCTCTAAACGGAGTGTTCCAACCTGCTGGTTGGCTCATAGCGGGCTGGGTAGCCTGGAAGGCTACAGGTGCTCCGCAGCGGCCGCAGAAACGGCTGCCAGAGACCAGTGATTGGCCGCATGAGCTGCAGACCGGATTTGTCATCAAACCTGAATCAGACCCCACGGGGTCGTGGCCATCTAAAATAGAGTTATGTCCCTTAGACACCCTCGGAGTCGTGGTAGCGGAGTAAGTGTTCCGTTACGACAAAAGGCGACAATTTCTTCTCGACGAGTAGATCGAAGAGTAGCTTGGAGTCTAGCGCATAGGAGGACGGTACTTGAACGCGTCCGTTTTCTGTTTGTCTTGGTCTCTCTCAGCAGCTTGTTCCGCTCTCTGTCTCTCCACCCTGCGCTCTTTCTCGATGGGGATGAGCTCGTTCATCTTTTCCACAAGCCTTTCAGCCTCAGGCGGTTCCAATGGAATGTGAATATCCTTACGATGGGGAATCCTGATGTTCACCTTGCCGGAAGGTTCCACGGTCACCTTCTCGATCTCCCAGAGATGCACGTCCAGAGGGATGATGGTCTGAAACATCCAGCCCAACGTATCCCGCAAGGCAGGCCTTGCCTCAGCCAGTTTCTCAAGCTCCCTTAGTGCCCCGTCCTTCAAATCAACTTTCAGCAGGTCAGATTGAAGCTTGACCTGGAAGTGAGGCTTGTCAAGCATGAACAAGGCAGGCTTTTCTGGCAAACCCGAACCCTCAGCTCTAGCGAACGAGCTGGTTCGTATTTATTCTTATCAACCGGTCTTCGCCTGCGATATAACCCAAAGACCGTGACAGCAAGGAGTATACCCTCTGAGATTTGATGGGATCAACCCATGCAATGGCAGGTTTCGTACTCTGGTTTGGCTTGTCAAGGCTCACGTTTCCCCGCCTCTATGAATCATTGTGATCATCCTTGGCTATTGAGCTATCATACCTAAGAATCTGAAGCGATTTGCAGGTCCATCGGGCCACGCTGGATCTGTTCTAGCCTCGCAGATGCTATGAGCTTGTCTCCTTTGTGTCCAACCATTCGGCGCGCTCGGTTTATCGCCTGGGTTAAACGGCGAGCCGGCAGAGTCGCTAGGATATGATAGCAAATGTAGGCGGTGGATAAATTCGGATATCGAAAGATAGACGAATAGGAGCACACTTATGTAATCAGCAACAAAAACGGTTGCCTAGCAGGCTACTTGGATTCCATCAAGAATTCCTGGATATATGGAACACCCCTAGGCCTGGCTTTGGCGCTGGGTAGCCCCAAACGCCAGACGATGGTACGAACTGCGCTTCTCATCTGTCTCGTAGCTTTCTCCACCTCAGCCCCCCAGAATTTGGCGACCGCTACTGTCATGGTTGTCTCCGCCCAGAGTTCGCATCCACCTATTCTGATTACAAGTAATGCGGATTTTACAACTGCCAACGGCGTGACCGGCGGAACGGGCACGGTCACCGACCCCTACGTCATATCTGGCTGGAACGTCACCGGCTTGACGGGGTCAAAGGCACACCCTGGAACCTATGTGCACGTGGAAATAGACAACACTATAGCCTATTTTGTCATCAGGAATATCTCGGTCCAAGGCAGTGTCAACGGGAACGGTCAGGCAGCAATACTCAGCGGCGTTTCAAATGGCCGAGTGGAATCGTCTAACATAACAGCATACTGCCAAACGCCGCCTGGGCTTTTCTGCTACCTTGGGCTCACCGTCCAATCTTCCACTAACGTAACACTTTCGGGCGATATCATCAACCAGCTTAGCGCAGGAGGGGACACGAATCTTGTCCTCGAGGGCAGTACTATCGGACCATTTGGAAACTTTGCTGGCTCTGGTGACAGTTTGGATGTGAATGGCTGCCAGCACTGCCTGATCTCTGGCAACAATATAGTGGCGTCCGGTAATTTCAAGATCAGTGGAGGATCGGATGTTACGATCGCGAACAACAATATTTCGGCCGATACTCAAGGTGGTAGTTGGGCCACGTCACTGTTGGTGGGAGGAGGGACCGGTATTCGGGTTACCGGCAACACGGTTATGGGTGGAGTAGGTGACAACATAGACCTTGACAGAGTTTCCAACGCGACCGTTTCCCACAACAAGGTCAAGATGACTGCAGCCTCCCCCTACGGCACTGGAACAGGGATTGCAATATTGTCATCCAACAATGTCCAAGTATCCCAAAACAGTGTTGTGAATGCCTGCTGCGTCAACGGCATTGGAGTCCTAGTAGGCGTATCATTCAACATATCCCCAACTAATATTCGGATCTTCGAGAACAACGTCACCCAGGCACACCCAGGGATTAGCTTGCAATCCGCTACCAATGTTACGATCTACCACAACAATCTGTTCGGCAACACCGTCCAGGCAACAGACGATAAACCTGGCTCGAACAGGTGGGATAACGGCTATCCTAGTGGCGGTAATTTCTGGTCCGACTATCAAGGCGTAGATAACTGTAGCGGACCCCGACAAAATGTCTGTCCAAACCCGGACGGGATCGGCGACACATCCTACACTTTCAGCACAGGACACGACAATTATCCACTGATGAAACCGCGAACTTCTATCCTCGCAACTGTTATGCGTGGAACTGACAACAGGTTATACTGGAACAAGCTTTCCTCGGGCACTTGGACAGGATGGGGGTCGCTGTCGGGCGCAACGCCCTCAGCTCCAACCATCTGTTCTTCCGGCTCAAACATGATTCTCGTTGTCCGAGGCCTAGACAACGGAATCTATCTCAAAATATTTTCCAACGACATGTGGTCAAGTTCTTGGAATAGTCCCGGTGGTGCCACCAATGACCAGCCTGCTTGCGCAATCCTAGACAGCGCCCTGTATCTGGTAGTGAGAGGGTTGGATAGTGTTACCTATGCAAACTCTATGTCTCTTGCCACCTCGACTTGGTCAGGTTGGGCAAATCTTGGCGGACAAACACCCTCTGCGCCAGTCCTGGTGGGAACCTCTTCAGCGAACAGGCTTGACCTTGTCGTGAGAGGACTAGCCAACGGCATCTATCACAAGGCCTTTGTCAATGGCGCTTGGACGCTAACCTGGGACACGCCACGCGGGGCAACGCCTGACATTCCATCAGCAGTATCCGATGGAAGAGCTATCGACGTTGTGGTGAGAGGAATGGACAATGGTCTATGGTACAACTCCTACAACTTCACGAGTGGCTCTTGGTCAAATTGGTTCTCTATCGGCGGGGCGACCGCGACTGCTCCATCTCTGGCAATCGATTCCTCGGGATCGCTTCACTTGCTGGTAACGGGACTCGCCAATGGCATTTGGCACATCTCAAGAACTCCGGCGGGAGTCTGGGGTCCGATATGGGACAGCCCTGGAGGAAGCACTCCTGACAGACCGGCTCTCGTCCAGTTTGGGGCAGACATCGCGGTCTTGGTCCGCGGCACGAACAACTCTGTGTTTTCGGACATTCTTGGTGAATCATCTTGGTATGGTTGGACAGATCTTGGGGAAACCACAAATTCGCCCCTAGCGATCTCCTCGCTCTAACCGGGACAAGCTGAAAGCTCCAAGTTTTTCGACTCCCACTTTTATGATAAAAGTGGAATGTGAGTTTATTCTTATACGCAAATGACCGAGCAGACGCTCGCTAGATGCTGCCGATAACCGGCTTCAAGATGAGCAACATTACAGCAAGTATGGAACAGAATAATCCTGCGATAAAAGAGAGTGCGCTAGAGGTCCACAGTTTCTTCCGAGTCGGATAGATCGTGTATGAGAACACGGAGAATGCTGATAGAAGAAAGCCCATCGCGCCCGCCAAAAGCGTGTAGTTTAGCATGAGTCCCGGAGAGCTCGAAAACTGAAGTACGGCCAGGTCAAGTCCTGCCAGGGTCGCCGGATACGAGGCGTTGACGATCGGTTTGATGAATTTCTCTTCAAACTCTTCCATTGAACGAGCCTCATGTTCTAACCCCCCGGTTGGGACTACCCACGCTTTAGCGTTTGTGACCTCACTTCCGATCGAAGAAGATTGGTGGACCGGGCGGGATTTGAACCCGCGGCCTTTCGGTCACTCTAGATCGATCGGGATCTATGCGAACCGAACGTTCTTCAGCCCAAGACTTGATGGAACTTGGTATACCAGGCTGAACTACCGGCCCAGCAGAATCGCGCCGCGTCCTATCGAAGTCTTAAGACTTTGGAGAAACAGCAGAGGATGGATGGCTTGGAAAAATGTTAATACGCGTCTTCGCCTCGGTCGCTCAACTCGTGGGGCCCGTAGCTCAGCACGGTTAACTGAGAGCCAGCAATAGCTCTTACAGGCCGAGGAGCACACGGCTGATACAGATAACCTCCGGAAACCGTGGGGTCGCCGGTTCAAATCCGGCCGGGCCCATCATTCCTCGCAGGCAAATTACTTTGTCTCGGGACCCCGGCTTATAGCCGGGTTACAGTAAATGCATGCATAATGGACCTTCAGAATTTAATCCCACGGGAGACCTCTCGTAGGGACCCGATATTCGTAGAGTCGGAGAAGCAATTTGCCACGATTTACTACAAGCGTCAGCGAGGAAGGCCTAAACCCGTCGAAGTCAGAAGATCGATTAGTAGGGATCTATTTCTTGTTGGGGTTACGATCTGGGCATGCGAAGGTACACGAACGCGCCCATATGAACTCGAGATTGCCAACTCATCCGAGTCGCTAGCCAAACTCTTTCTATAATTGCTCCGGCAGATTGGAATATCTCGTTACGTGACTCTCAGAATTCATGCCCCGATTGACGGTTACGAGAGATACCGACGACATTGGAAGAAAACGTTGGGAATAGATAGGTTTGAAAAACCCATCACGACCGAGACCAGGGGCAGAGAAATTAAGAGCGGGATTATCCATATAAGAATTTACAGAGCTGTCATAAGAGAGCTCTTCCTGCACTGGGCACGAATTCTGCCTCAGCTTCGGCAAGTATCTTATGATGCAGACTCTCACCTGTGAAGTTTGCTGCGTGATAACCGTGGGGTCGTGAACCAGCACGGGAATCGGTCGACAGAGTTCAAATCTCTCCCATCACTCTCTCTGAAAGACTCGGTCATAGCCGAGAATTACAGACCGTTTTAGGCGATTTCTCGAAAAGCTCTACAAGTCCGTTTTTTGGATTTCCGGCTTAATCTGCGCTTGTCTGCCCGCGATGTCCACTCTTTACCTCACGTACTTCTAACCATATTTCCGCTTGGTCTTGTTATTCCTTAGCTACGTGACCCTTGTGTTGGCATGATTTTCATATTTCTGCGATAAACGTATCCAGGGGATCGCCACTAATTCTCCAAGGTAGGTCGATAGGCCGATCGGGGTACAGCACGTTCAGAGAGTACACTAGACCATTTGTGATGGGAAAACGTCCTTCTGGACCAGAGAGAATGGCGTAGGACCCCGTTTGCTTGTTAAGATGTAGAAACATCACGGCAACATTTCCAACGGACATCAGTGGGTCGTCCCTCGCTTCCTGTCTAGAGGCTCCCAAAACTCCTCCTGTCTGCACTATTGATATTACCGAGCCAGCGGTGGCTCCATGCATAGCTGTCCTCACTAAGACCGTGTACTTAGTGTAGATCAAGGTGCATGCATGACCGCTTACAAAGGACTCCTCAGAAAGTACCTGCCCAACAATGATTGTGTCGGCTGCGGTCTTCATGCTGGCTATACTTCCGTAACGATAAGCCCAGTCGAGAATCAGTTCGGATGATGGCGGGGTCGAGCCGCAGATCGCATTACCCTGTGTCGCGCTATTAGTCTGGTTCAAGGCCCCCCATGAAAGCGAGCCACCAACGAGCAAGAGAGTAGCTGTCATGGCGAAGAATAGCAACAGTGGCATCCTCTTTGCGAACACTTTGAATTGATTTTCACGAACCATATATCGCTATTACTCCGTTCTTCTCATCCGCTTGGGGCGTGTATACTCCGTAGGTGCACCATCGCCCCTGGTAGCCGCACGTACCAGTATTCATCAACGCGGCGGGACAGCAATAATGATCGAGCCCAAGAACATGGCCGAGTTCATGCCCCATTACGGATTGCCTCTCGTTATCTGCGTACCCATCAGTATAATACCGGTTGACATACGAGTTCGTGCTTGTATATGGATTCGAAGATGGACTTGGAATTATCTGTGATGCACCATCCCATTGCACGTTGGGATTATTATCCCATGAGAGATACGCCATTTGACTTCCATACCTTGTTCCACTCCACGAGACCTGACTGGAGACCCCACTCCAAGACGACAAAGCGTTGGCGTAGCTAACGTACTTGTTAAGGGTGCCATCAGAGTCTCGGTCGTTATAATACGTTACCGGATTTGCGGACGACCAACGACCTCCCTCAAGAACGTAGCCGTGGCCGATATGTACTAGCGAACCGTAGACCAGAGTTGTGACCAAGAAAATCATCGTAAAATTACGACGATTCATCGATCAGGTGGACCGCCCCCCAGAATCTACTCAAGAAATATAAGAGAACAACGTACACAAACGAGTAATATCTAAGGCAAATGTCACACATCACAAATATTCTCAACACAGGGAAGTTAGCTCTAATGCTCCGTTTTTGAGAAGTCCGTACGGGGTCCGCGTCAAAATCAAATGTTGCCCTTGGACTGGAATGAATCCAAGGGTCCGGGGGACTGTTCTTGCCTCCCGCCCCAGTGTCGTCTGGCAGATGACGCTGCCGAGACACAACGGACGGTACGCCTTCTCGGCCAAGCGGTTATCGTCAGACCCTAATGCCTGCTCAAAGTGAGACTCGTTTATCGAAACAAACTCGATTTCTGGAGATGCGGGATGCTAGAATCCGTAAGCGGTTGGGCTTAGGCGGTTAGTTAGAGGAATTTGATGAACATTTTCTCTGTAAGGCTCGGTCATAGCCGAGAATAACACTGTGACGCTGTCTCTCGAACGGCTGAAAAGCTTCCTTTTGCTGTTTCGGTTCTAACGATGGGCTTGTTTTTCCAAAACACTCATTATGATCGATTCCAGACCGGAAGCTATTGGGCGACAACAGCTGCAGAATCCTCGACTAGTGTTAATGAAATCTGAGGCAAAGCCACTGAAAGGGTCTGAACCAAGATAGCTAAAGGGCTTCAGATGTCAACCTAGCTGCCCAAGCAGAGAACGGGATCTGGTTTTACTTCTGCGGGCCACTGATCCAGCCCTTTATCCCGAGTTGAGCTGGGTCGGACAAAAAAAATGGGAGAGGGCCTAACTTCACGGGTTAGACTATGGGCTGAATAAGATATTTCCTGAGTAGACGCCTTCAAATCCCGTGAGAGTTTGGATTCCCGAAAAGGGGCCCTGTCCGCGCAAGTTAGCCAAGCCACCCGTGCCGCTGAGGATGGTATAGTGACCGCTGAGGGCATTGCCGACACCAAAAACGCCCGTCGCCGTGAATCCGACGACTACGCTTCCTGATTGGCCCGCTACCGTACAGGAACACGTGAATTGTCCAAGAAAGTTGTCTTGGCCCGTCGCGCGCACCAACAATGTGAAGGCTATGGGGCCAGATCCGCTGAGAGTTCCTGTTGGGACGATCATGCCTGCCAGGTCGAAAGCCGTGTTGCCATCAGCGGTCAGAACCGGTACCAGTGAGGTCACAGTGGTTGTGAACGTTCCCGCTGCGGGAGTGACTGTTCTTGCGTTCGCGGCTGGAGCCAAAAGCAGTAATGGTGCAAGAAGCAAAGATAATGCGCAAATATATTTCATGCGCCGACACTTTGTTCTCAATTAGTTTTAACTCTATCCATCTCTAGCCCCGAGACTACACTGGAAGCAGACAGCATGAGCCGGTTACCCTTCGAGAAGGGCTCGACCGACGTCCAGGCCCAATACGACCGACTTCTAGTCTCGCAAACTCCTCGGGTGGGCGTCGATAAAGCCCCCGTGGTATATTCAACCCTGACGAACGGTGGCAGTAGGTAGGTTTGATCTCCCGTCAGAAGGGATAGCAGCCCCGTTTTCCCGGGTCGCCTCAATTCACGGCTCGCCTATCGAATCCGGGCGGGCCCACCAATGCACGATAGGTTCCCCCTAGCGAGCTTTCTTGAAGATGAGTAAGATGTATTGGGATACATCTGCAACTATCCGACAACTACTTCAGAAAAAGTGGGGAGGGCAGTCTCAGTGTTTCCGGGGCCGACGTCTTTCACCGCTGGCGGTCCGAATCTCTCCCGGCCCACCAAAGACCAGGTAAACTACGACTCGGCGCCCAGTTCTGCGAACGCGTGTTCCAATTCCTGATCAGGGCTAGTATCAAAGTCCGGGACTCTCTTCAACAACCCTGGCACCGTTCTCAGGTTGAAGTCCTCCGCGTGAATGCTCCGCTTCAAATCTCTAGACGCTAGCGGAAACGAGACTGGAGCACCGGGCTCGGGTCGGAGAGAAAATGGAGCCGCAATTGTCTTCTGCTGGCCATTCTGGAAATAGTCCACGTAGACCTTCCCAGCCCGCTGAGCCTTGTTGCGCGAGGTTGAAACAATTTTCGGAGCCAGCTGCTCCAGCAAAACACCCAGAAGTAGTACGAACCGGCGTATGATCTCGATCGAGTATCGGGGAACTATCGGGATTAGAAAATGGATTCCGTCAGCGCCCGAGGTCTTGATCATATGCCGCAGCTTCATCTGATCCAGCGCAGCGTGAACGGCTTCTGCGATCTCTAGCGAGTCCTCGAATCCTGCCGGCGCATGCGGGTCGAGATCTACCAATACCATGTCGTGAGATTCGACATGCAGCGTGGAAGCTAGAAACTGGTTGATTTCGATACAAGCCATGTTCGCTAACCAGACCAATGTTGCCTTGTCGTCACAGACAACGTGTCTAGCAGTCTTGTTCAGGCTCTCAGATCTTACGGGCGTAGTTCTAACCCAGTCAGGATGGTGTGGCCAGTCTTTCTGGACGAACGATTTTCCCGGGACGCCGTGCGGATATCTGTTCAGCATTAACGGCCGGTTGCGGATTAGTGGGATCATCTTGGACGCGACGGAGAGATAATATTGGATGATATCTGACTTGGTGATTCCCTCTTTCTTCCACATCGGCTTGTCGAGGTTGGAGAGCGTGAGCTTCCGCCCATCGATCTCAACTATCTCCTCGATCTTCTTCAACGACCTTCCCCTACGCTGATAAGATTACTGCGATACCATTAACTGTCGCCTGGTAACCCTATTATCCGACGAGACAAGCAATAGGTTTGTTCTAAAAAACTGAGAGGGAGACTTTGCCACCTAGAGCAATATGGAAAGGCGCCATCAGTTTCGGGCTGGTAAGCATACCGGTCAAGACGTACGGGGCGATATCCGAGCACAAGACAGGGCTGCGTTTAATGTGTCCTCGAGACAAGAGTCCTCTTACATTCAAGCGCATATGTCCGAAGGACGGCAAGGAGGTTCCCTGGCAAGATGTCGTCCGCGGATTTGAGATCCAAAAGGGAAAATATGTTACCGTTACTCAAAAGGACCTTGAGAAACTAGAGATTCGATCAGGACGACTCGTCGAGATCTTCCAGTTCGTGGACGCAGACAAACTAGATCCTATCTATTTTGATTCCAGTTACTATCTCGTCCCGGATGAGAACGGCGAGAAACCGTATTTTCTCATGCTAGAGGCCTTGCAACAAGAGGGGAAGGTCGCCGTTGGACGGGTCGTCATGCATGAGAAGGAGCATTTGGTGGCGTTGAGGCCTTACGAGGGCGCTATCCTGATGGAGACTCTCCATTATGCGGACGAGATCCGCAGTCCGAAGGATCTTCCGGACCTGAAGAAGGCACCGGCGGTGGAGAAGGACGAGCTGGAGCTTGCTGGTCAATTGATCAAGATCATGAAGAAGCCCTTCGCCTTCAAAGAATACCGGGACACGTACCAGGAGTCGCTGATGAAGCTGGTTGAGGCGAAGATGAAGGGGCAGGAAGAGGTTGTCGAGTTGCGGGTTCCTGAGATCAAGCCTACGAAGAACCTCATGGAGGCTCTCCGGGCGAGCATCAAGACTCACGAGAGGCGTTGACGCTCTTTGACGAACGTCCTATACGTCCCATGCTCGCCAAATCCGGTAAACCGTTTGATGGTGCGAACTATTTTTTCGAGCCGAAATGGGATGGGCTCAGAGCCCTCCTGTTCCTCCGCGAGAGAACGATAGAGCTCCAGAACAGAAATCTGAGAGACGCGACCGGTTCTTATCCGGAAATCCAGAAGCTCAAGGGCAGCATTAGAGCGAAGACAGCGATCATAGATGGTGAGGTCGTCGTCCTTGGAGAAAATGGCACGCCTAACTTTGGGAGTCTCCAAGCTCGCTTTGGAGTTGACGATTCGAAACGAGTGAACATGCTCGCCAAGACGACACCTGTAACATATGTCGCCTTTGATCTCCTACACGTTGATGGCAAAGACGTAATCATCAGGCCGCTTGTAGAGAGAAAGAAGCGGCTCAAATCAATCCTCAAGGAGGGCCCGTACCTCCTCTACGGAGATCACGTTGAAGCGGAAGGAACCCGTTTCTTCAAGGAAGCGACAAGCCGTGGTTTCGAAGGAGCGATCGCCAAGGAAAGCCAGTCGCAGTACGTCCCCGGCCTACGAACAGACTACTGGATCAAGATCAAACAGGTCAACACGACGGAGTGCATTGTCGTGGGCTTCAGCGAAGGCGAGGGTGCACGCGTTCCAACCTTTGGCTCACTGATTCTTGCCGCATATGACGACGATGGAAATCTACAGCATGTAGGAAACGTGGGCGGAGGATTCTCCAACGACAATCTTGAACATGTCAAGAGAAAACTCGACAAGCTGCGGACAGAAGGACCCACGATTCAAGGACCAGTGGACTCGCCAACCCCGGTAACATGGGTCAAGCCTAAGCTTGTCGTCGAAGTTGCCTACATGTCCGTTACCAACGATGGAAGGCTCAGATTTCCAAGATTCAAACAGGTTAGAACTGACAAAGATCCATCGGACTGCAGGCTTCCCCTTTGACCTAGACGAATCCAGACCAGAACCGCCGCTTAGGATTTCTGGGGCCGCGGATAACGCCCCAGAGAAGGCGGATAATACCGAACAGGATCATGAAACCACCAAGGTACCCCCAGTAGATCGAAGCAGAACTTGGGAAGAAACCAACCTTCGCAGCCAACAAGATCAACCCGGACACGATCCAAACCAGCCCAGAGATCGACACGTAAACGCGCGAAGACTGCATCCAGGCCCAGCCGCTCCCCTTATCCAGTGACGAATAGATAGCTCTATGGATTATCTCATCAATAAGATTGCAAATAAGAAACCTGTTGGTCCGGCGAGACCTTGGACCTGCGCGAAGGCATATAATCCGCCCGGGGCCACGGGCTGTCGTCGTCGATGTTGACAGAAGTTCGCACTGTCCGAATGCCCTCCTGCAACTGGTGCGGACGCATGATACTGCCCCGCGAAGGCGCGGTAAAGTTCCCCTGTCCACAGTGCGGCGAGACAACCATCTGGCGCTGCGAGAAATGCCGCGGATTCGGCCGTCCATACAAGTGCCAGAAATGCGGCTTCTCAGGACCCTAGAAGGTAACCGGAATTGGCGAAGGTCATGGTCTCTCTCAAGATATTTCCCTCAGACATAGTGGCAGACATGAACGGGCTTAAAGACACGATCAAGAAATCACTCGAAGGGACAGCTACCATCTACAAGTTCGATGAGGAGCCTGTCGCCTTCGGACTTGTCGCTCTCGTCGCTCACATCCTGATGCCGGAAGAGACCTCGGGGGTAATGGACGAGGTGGAGAGACGCTTGAAATCGATTAGTGGTGTAAGCGAGGTTGAGGTTCTCGTCTCTCGCAGAATTGCTTGAACTTAACAAGTGGTAATTAAGTAACATTAATTTTAAATAGCAATCGGTCAACTTTTCCTTCTGCAATGAGCATCAGATTCACGCTCCACGAGGGAAGCAAGGTCCTGCTGGACCTGCCCCTCTCAGGAGAGGAATGGCAGCCGGAGGTCCGCGAGATAGTCTTGAAGGAACTCAAAGACTCCGAGGCCGACCTAGACTCTCTAAGCGAGATCTGCGACTTTTTCTCCAACAAGAAACGACTCCAGATGGTCAATCATATGATCCGGGACTGCGAGAACTCGGCAAGCTTCACAGACCTCCTAAAGGTGGCAGTGAACCCGAAGTACGTGTCCGACCTCGTAAACAGGTCCCCAAAACGAGAGCTTGTTGTCAAGGACAAGAACGGCTACAGCGTCTCACCGATAGGCGTTGGCAGCTTCCTTCTGCTATCGATCGCAATCAGGAAATTGCTGAGGAACGGGGATTCCATTAACAGTGATGATAAGTCTTTTGAGGAGGAGTAGGATTTTGAAGCCTAAGGTTAGGAGCGGCCAGCGCGCTACTGAACGCTCGTCTTCTCCTCAGCCCACCCCAATCGAGGTTAACGAGTCCAAATGACAATGGTACCGAAGGAAGCACAGCTACGGGTAGCTGACGCTAAGCAGAGAGACGTCGGCCATGGGAAGGTTAGAATTGATAATGAGACTATGCAGAAGCTCGCGATAACAGCGGGCGACTTTATCGACGTTCACGGTAAGCGAACGACCGTCGCGATCGCATGGCCCGCGTATGCAGAAGACCAGGGCCAAGAGATCGTCCGAATGGACGGACTGCTCCGGAGAAACGCTGGAGTCGCACTGAACGAGTATGTGACGATCAAGAAGGCTGAGGTAAAAGACTCCCAAACTATCGTCTTCGCGCCTACTGATGTTCGATTGAGTGTTGATGAGGAGTTTGTTGGCTTTGTGAAGAGACGGTTCATGGACATGCCCTTCGTTGAAGGTGACATGACTCTCCTCAGCATCTTCGGCAGCGCTGTTCCGCTGATCGCTACGAGGACGCGGCCTCATGGTCCCGTAAAGATCACAGAGTCTACTGTCGTTCAGGTGATGAGCGAGCCCACACCGGAGAAGAAGGGCATACCGATTGTCACCTACGAGGATATCGGCGGGCTTCACAGCGAGATCCAGAGAATCCGGGAAATGGTCGAGCTTCCACTCCGGCATCCAGAACTCTTCCAGCGACTCGGAATCGAACCCCCGAAGGGTGTCTTTCTGTACGGGCCTCCGGGCTGCGGCAAGACCTTGCTTGCGAAGGCGGTGGCGAATGAATCGGACGCGAACTTCTATGTGATATCCGGCCCAGAGATCATGTCCAAGTTCTACGGTGAGTCCGAAGCCCGGCTGCGGGAAATATTCCAGAAGGCTCAGGAAACGGCTCCGAGTATAATATTTATCGATGAGATGGACGCTATTGCGCCAAAACGGGAGGAAGTAACGGGGGAAGTGGAACGACGGGTCGTAGCCCAACTCCTATCGTTGATGGACGGAATGGGTGCGCGAGGAAACATCATCGTGATCGGAGCGACTAACAGACCCAACGCGATCGATCCCGCTCTGCGGCGTCCCGGAAGATTTGACCGGGAGATCGAGATCGGAGTACCGGACAAGATGGGACGCTACGAGGTTCTCCAGATCCATACTCGAACAATGCCTCTCGCATCGGATGTGGGTCTTCCACGTTTGTCGGACATTTGTCATGGCTACACTGGGGCCGACATCTCGGCCCTCTGCCGCGAGGCGGCGATGAAGGCGCTTCGACGCTACCTTCCGGAGATGAATCTCGAAGAGGAGAGAGTGCCAAGCGGCATCTTGGAGAAGATGGAGGTCAACCTGGAGGATTTCATGAACGCTTACCGAGAGATCACCCCAACTGCCATGCGGGAGGTCTACATCGAGGTCCCGACAGTCCACTGGAGCGATGTTGGTGGATTGACGGAGGTGAAGCAGCAGTTGCAAGAAGCTGTCGAATGGCCACTAAAGAAACCTGAGGTATTCAAGAGGCTCGGAATCCGCGCTCCCAAGGGAATCCTACTATTCGGGCCTCCGGGTTGTGGAAAGACCATGCTGGCGCGGTCGGTGGCTACTGAGAGCGAGGCGAACTTCATCTCTATCAAAGGTCCTGAGCTCTTCAGCAAATGGGTTGGGGAATCTGAAAAGGCAATACGGGAAGTCTTTCGGAAGGGAAGAACCGCCGCGCCGAGCATCATATTCTTCGACGAACTCGACTCGGTTGTTCCGAGACGAGGAACCGGCTTTGGCGATAGCGGAGTCTCAGAGCGAGTCATAAGCCAATTGCTCACTGAGCTAGATGGGATCGAATCGTTGGAGAACGTGGTTGTGATCGGTGCGACTAACAGGCCGGATATCATCGACCCAGCGATTCTGCGCCCTGGAAGGTTCGACCGGATGATTTTCGTCCCTGCTCCCGATTACGCGACAAGGTTGCAGATTCTCAAGATTCACTGTACAAACATGCCTTTGGCTCCGGATGTTGATCTTGAACATGTTGGTTCGCAGACTGGGGGTTATTCTGGTGCTGATCTAGAGGCGGTTGTTCGTGAAGCGGGCTTGGTGTCTCTGCGTCGTGATATTGAGACGAAGAATGTTACGATTGAGGATTTTAGGGATGCGTTGGAACGGATCAAGCCGTCGGTTACTCCGGACATGGAGAATTGGTATCAGGGTTTCGGCAAGCGGTTCAAGAAGGAAAGAGCTCCGGTTCCGATTACGTAGGTCGATTTAGAGAACCGGGGCGGCCTGGCGAAATGTATAGTTGAACAATATTTGGAGTCCTAGACCGATGTCGCTCGCTATAGTGGAACTGGTCGAGAAGAAGGGGCCGTTGACGGATCTTGAATTGCACAAGGAATTGAAAGCTAGTTTTGGGGAGGTTAGCTTCCGAGAGCTGAACAAGAACCTGATGAAGCTAGAGCTTGGCGGTGTGTTGAGGGTGTCGAGGTTGATGAAGGGTAAGCGTCAGGTGGAGCTTGCTGGAAAATTCTAGTGAGAACTATATATCCAGCGTGAGTCCGATAAGGTTGTAGTTGACAGAAATGGCGGATTTTCCAGCTGAACCAGTTAAAGTCGAGGATTCAAGTTTCGACCAGTTTGTCCAAAAGTATTCTCTGACTGTAATTGATTGTTGGGCGCCTTGGTGTGGTCCATGTCGGATTGTCGGTCCGATCGTTGATGCGCTGGCGAAAGAGTATTCGGGAAAGGTTGTTTTTGGGAAATTGAACACCGACGAGAATCCTGCTGTTTCCGGTCGCTTCGGGATAATGGCGATTCCGACGATGCTTGTTGTCAAGCAAGGAAAGCTTGTCGACCAGATTGTGGGTGCTGTTCCGAAGGCGAAGATAGAAGCTGTCCTGAAAAAATACATGTAAACTCCGGTTCTTCCGGTCGTCTTCTCGAGCTGGCTGGACCAGTATAGACGGACCTTACTTCCAAGCTCAACTCTATATTCTACCCTACAATTCTATGTTGTATAGAGGAACCTAGGCTTGTCTCAGATGATGGAAGCTCGTAAGGTCCAGAAAGTCGGCTACTCAACCCTCATCGTATCGCTGCCGAAAGACTGGGTTGAACAGGTTAGTCTCAAACAAGGGGATATTGTTACTTTCAGACGAGAACCTGACGGCGGAATAACCGTTTATCCGGGTCTTACCCGTGAGCGGGAGAACTTCCGTTATGTTATTGATGCGGATATTTGTGATGCTCCGAACCTCCTCACTAGAATCATTACCGCGAACTATTTGACTGGTCATGATACGATCCAGATAGTTGCGAAGAAAGAGCTCTCGCAACGCCACCTGGAAGAGGTCAGGGCGGTTAGCAGGCGATTGACGGGGCTCGGGATAGTCGAGCAGAGTCTGAAATCGGTTACGTTACAGAGTTTTGTGGATCCTACAAAGTTCCCGATCTA
>Ga0209237_1000694_pt1 | contig 19362 bp, 23 predicted proteins | sample GraSoi013_1_40cm_2_FD_185820 | JGI IMG/M metagenome (GOLD analysis project Ga0209237, IMG submission 185820) | Grasslands soil microbial communities from the Angelo Coastal Reserve, California, USA - Sample 10_02_2013_1_40cm (SPAdes) (version 2) | ecosystem: Environmental > Terrestrial > Soil >... | reverse complement strand
TGCCCACGAAGGTACGAAGCTTTCAGGGGCGCCTCCGCTGTTGCACGTTCCCCAGCAACTCGCTTGCCAACGCCTGCCGGCAACCAAGGTCGGCGTCGCGGTCGCGCTATATCTTCATTCTGACGGGTGAACTGCCCGGGGGACGGCGTGACCGGTCTGTCCGGCCGTACGAAACACCGGGGTCGAGCCGCCACGAATCGCATCACGGGTGATGCAAAATTCCCCGGGGATCGAGCCGCTGCGAATCGCATCACAGGTGATGCAAAATTCCCCGCGCGAGCCCGGCGCGAGGGCCACGCGCGGACGCGGTCTCGTCGACCGCACCACCTTCCCGTACGAGGGCTTGCGAGACGGCGCGACGCTGCCGACTGGACCTGGCACGCACCTCGCTCACGGCCGGGCATATGAACAGCCAACAGACCGTCGCCAACGCGAATCCGAAACAGCTGCGCTGGAGCAGGTCGCGAGGCTTGTCCGAATGAAGCTGTGGAGTGGGACCACGTGAGTCGGGCGGGGAATCCTTGTTCCCGCGCCCGCATAAATCGCCACTTCCCGGCCCTAGGACGTGAGTTTTGAGTGAAGGAAGGGTCCTGGGCGGGGCTTCGAGCTCGGACGCGAAAGAGGGGCCGCCAAGTGAACAGAGCCGACATCCCTGGCGCCGACCCTGAGCCGGACCGCGGGACAGAACCCAACGCCGGCCACGACCCGGTTAGCACGCTCGGGCCGGCCCATCGACTCCCGAGTGCTGGGCCTTCACGGACGGCCCGGTCCGTGCTCAGTTCGGGCACGTCTCACACGAAGAACCGCGTCGCTGGCACCTCCGCGACCAGCGCGTTGGAACGCGAGCCGGTCGAGCCCCGGCTTCTGAATCTGAAGTCCGCCGCCACCTATCTCGGCGTTTCGCCCTGGACAATCCGGGATCTCGAGGCCCGAGGGGTCCTGAAACGCGTCACCGTGCCTCTCCCGGGCGGCGCGGAACTGCGAAAGCTACTCTTCGACAAACTGGAGCTCGACCGTCTCATCGATGTCTGGAAGGCCTGAGGGAAGCAGAGACCTGAGGGAAGCAGAGACCTGAGGGAAGCCTTGACCCCGTAGAGCGTCCGGGGCATCGTTCGCCTGTGCACCTCGGACAACGAATATCGGGCGGTCGGCAGGACATCCACGCATCTCGACCCTGAGCTCGACAAGGCCGCTCGAACCAGTCTCGCCCAGTACCGAACCCGCCCGGGCGGCGGGAGAAAGGAGCAGCTGATGGGGTCCTTGTACAAACAGAAGTCGAGGGATGGCACACCGGGACACGTCTGGTGGGTGAAGTATTACGTGAACGGCCGCCCGGTGCGCGAGAGCACGGGTACCGAGAAGCGCACGGAGGCCGAGAGGTTCATGAAAGAGCGCGAGGGGCGCGTCGCGGCTGGCCTGCCCGTGCTCCCACGCGCCGACAGGGTCCGGTACGAGGAGGCGGCGGCCGACCTGCGGCGCCACTACGTAACGACGGGGACGCGGAACCTCGAGGAGGCGGAGCATCGCCTTGCGCACCTTGACCGCTTCTTCGCCGGACGCCGGATTGCCGGGATCGGCCAGGCTGACGCGACGGCGTACGCCGAGACGCGACACCGCCAGGGCGCATCAAACAGCACGATCAACCGCGAGCTCGCGGTGCTGAATCGCATGCTCCGAGTCGCCTACGAGAACAACAAGCTCTTCCGCCTGCCGGTGCTCCGCAAGCTCAAGGAGCGCGGCCCGCGCCAAGGGTTCTTCGAGGACGAGCAGTTTCACGCCGTGCGAAAGCATCTCGGACCAGACCTGCAGGTCGCCGTCACGATCGCGCATACCTACGGCTGGCGGATGCAGAGCGAAGTCCTGATGTTGGAGCGTCGTCAGCTCGACCTCAGGGCCGGCACGCTCCGTCTCGAAGTCGGTACGACCAAGAACGACGACGGCCGCGTCGTGAAGCTTACGGCCGAGTTGAGGGCACAGGTCGGGGCTCAGATCGAGCGGATCAAGGGTGTGGAGCGGAAGACCGGCCGGATCATCCCATACCTCTTCCCATATCTGAGCGGCAGGCGGCGCCTCGGCGAGCGCCGACGCGATTTCAGGAAGGCTTGGGCGACGGCCCGCCGGAACGCAGGGGCCCCGGGAATGCTGCGGCACGACTTCCGGCGCACCGCCGTCAGGAACCTGGTCAACGCGGGGGTGCCCGAGCGGGTTGCCATGACGATCACGGGGCACAAGACCCGCGCCGTGTTCGACCGCTACCACATCGTGAGTCCCGGCGACCTCGAGGAGGCCACACGGAAGCTCGAGGCTCGCGCGACGGGCATAACTTCGGGCATAACAGCCGTGCAGGGGTTGACGCCCGTCCCGTAAGTGTGTAAGTTTCCAGGCACGGACGATTAGCTCAGTTGGCAGAGCGCTGGCCTCACATGCCAGAGGTCACTGGTTCGAGTCCAGTATCGTCCACCAGAAATGCCAAGAGGCGGGGCGGTGTGAGCCGCCCCGTTTGTTCGTCAGTGAGATGGCGGTCACCCCGTCGGGGAGAGCGTGGCGACGGAGGACCCAGGATCGGGCTGCTTGCGAGTCAAGCTCGCGACGATTCCGATCAGAACGTGCAGGTCGACTGGCTTCTCGATGTGGTGCTGAAAGCCTGCGCGCAGCGCACTCGCCCGGTGCTCCGGTCCGGTGAGCCCCGTGATGGCGGCGGCGGGGGTCGTGCCCCCCTGCTCCGGAGACAGCGTGCGGACCTGGCCGATCAGCCAATAGCCGCCCTTGTCGGGCATTTCGAGGTCGCTGACGAGGACATCCGGGCGTTCTTGTACGATGATCCCGAGCGCCGCCTCGGCGGTGCCAACCGCTGTGACCACGGCGCCACGCTCCTCGAGCGTCGCCGCGAGCAGGTCCCGAATGACGGCGGAGTCGTCGACCACCAACACCCGCACGCCGTCGAGACGCGAGAGGTTGTCGACGCCCTCGTCCATGACCTCCGTCGGGTCCTCCGGCAGTGAACTATAGGCGAGCGCGACGGCGGCTCCTACCGGGCATTCCCCTGCATCGTCTGGCGGAAAATACCTCGGGCGCTCGGTCGCCACATCTCCGGGGCGTGAAACTCCGGGGATTGCAACGCGAGGATTTCGATCGAATTTTCTGGTATGGTCTGGTCGCTGGTTCGGGTCGAGGGTCGTCCACGACTATTAACACGGTCTTTCCATTGGAGCAGGCGTGATGAAGGTCGCCATTTTCTTTGACGGTCAGAACTTCTACCGCTCCCTCCTGCGCTACGACGAGTCGCTCCGCGTGGACTACGACCGGCTCGCGACGTGGATCACGCAGCAGGCGGGAGGCGCCAACGCGCTCTTCTCCGGCGCCTACTACTACGTCGGCGTCTCGCCGGACGCGCCGCCGCTCGTCGAGGGCTTCTTGAAGGGACTCGAGCTGCGACCCGGGTACTTCGTCAAGCGCGAGCCGCGGGTGCGTCGTGCGGGGCGCTGTCCCGGGTGCGGGAAGGAGTACGAGTACACGACCGAGAAACGCGTGGACACCCGCCTGGTCGCGGACCTGATCCACTACGCCGCCTCGAACGCCTTCGACGCGGCTGTCCTCGTCTCGGGCGACGACGACTTCGTGCCCGCCGTTGAGGCGGTGAACGCGCTCGGCAAGCAGGTGTGGGTGGCGACGTGGTCGGCCGACGAGCTGTCGAAGGACTTGCGGGTGAGATGCTTCGGTCACATCCACCTGAGTGACGGCGTGTCAGGGTTCCGCGCCGAGCGGCGTCCCTACGAGCGGGCGTCGGGGCGCGTGCCGGCCGTGCGGCCCCCGCGACCCGCGATGAGCCCGGCGTCGAGCTCTCAGCTCGAGCGCGGGCTCCAGGAGCTCCAGCGCGCCGAGGCGCGCCTGCCGCACGTGGGCCGTGGGTACTTCGTGATGCGCTGGAAGTCGCACGCGCTCCCGCCGCCCGGACCGGAGCGCGAGGCGCTCATCCAGCAGCTCGTCGACGCCGGCCTGGCCGAGGAGTTCGAGACGCGGGACGCCGAGGGCCGGTCGGTCACTGCGATCCGCAGTCGCGAGCCCGACGGCAATACCCGAGAGCCCGACGGCAACGTCGCGCTCCCCGAGTAGGGGGGCATCTCAGGACGGTGTTATCGTCTTTTCCCGCAAAGGGAGGCCAGAGGATGAACGTCACCAAGAGCACGAAGGTTCGAACCTGGCGGCAAGCCCTGGTTCTGTTGGCGCTGCTGTCCTTACCCCTCGTGCCGCCGGCCTTCGCGAGTGACTTCGCCCAGATCGTCTTCTTCGGCGACAGCCTGTCGGACCCTGGGAATCACTTCATCGCGTTCGGGACGACCGCGCATCAACCCTTCGCCCCGATTCCGGATGACTCGTACGCCATCGGTGGCCATCACTTCAGCAATGGCGCCACCTGGGCCGAGCAGCTCGCCCAGGCTCTCCACATCCCGAGGAGCGGCAGCCCGGCGCTTCGCGCGCCTGGTGTCTTCACGAACTACGCGGTCGGTCGGGCGAGGGCGCGCCCGGACGCACCCGTGTTCCGCTTCTACGATCTGAGCACTCAAGTGGGTCTCTTCCTGTCTGACTTCGGAGGACACGCCTCGCCCGACAACCTCTACGTGATTTGGATCGGTGGGAATGATCTGCGCGATGCCTTGGAGACCCTGCCGAGTGATCCCTCGAGCATCATCGGGGCGGCGGTCGCCGCTGTCGCCGCGAATATCCAGGCGCTCTGGTTGGCCGGCGCCAGAACCTTTCTGATCCCCGACGTGCCGAATCCGGCGAATACGCCCGCGGTCCGTGCGCTCGGTCCCGTGGCACAGTTCGCGGCGACGCAGCTCACGGATGCCCACAATGGAGCGCTTCATCTGGCGTTGAACGCGCTGCAGGCTGCTCTGCCGGGGATCCATCTCATTCGGCTCGATGTGAACGCGTTATTCGGCGACCTTCCCTCCGAATTGAACACAGAGGACTCGTGTCTCACGTTCGGCGTCATCGGCGGCGCAATCTGCGCGAGACCGAAAGGGTACGTCTTCTGGGACGGCGTCCACCCGACGACAACGGGACACGCCATTATCGCGGAGGCCGCCCTCGAGGTCCTCGCTCCATGATTTTGCGCTGGCACTGGGGACTCGGATCGGCCCCGTCGGGGTTGTGGGCTAAGGCCCGACGACGCGCGTGAGGAGCCGCGCCACCGCGCTCGCGATGACGTCCGAGGTCGGGAGCCGGCGGGAGGCGCGCGGGTCGTCGCAGTCGGCGTCGAGGTCGGTCACCGTGAGCCCGGCATCCTCGGGGATCGCGAGCCGCGCGGCGCCGTCGCTCGATCGAAGCACCTGGACCGACTGGCTCCAGACGGTCGCCGGCGCCTGGAAGGGCCGGCGGCTCGCGCGGCAGAAGATCATCTCGCCCGTGGCGACGCGCACGTCCACGACGATCGCGTGATCGGCGCCGAGCGTGCGGGCCCGCTCGAGCGCGGCGTGCGCGTCGAGCTTCGCATCGCCCCCGGCGAGGACCTGCACGTCCTTCGCCAGTACCGCGCGCGCGTTGAGCCCCTCGAGCAGCGCCCCCTCGTACTCGGCTGGCAGCGCCTCGCGCTCCCTGTCCGAGAGCCCCCCGGCGAAGGTGACGCGGGCGACGACGGCAGGCTGGCGGACCTCGGCCGGCCTGAAGTCGGCGGCACGGATCGGCACCCGCTCGACGCCGCTCGGGGAGACGCAGGCGGCGGCGGCGAGAGTCAGGAGGGCGAGCGCCGGTCGCCTCGGCATGGCGCCAGAGTATCATCGCGCCATCCGCTCGAGCTTCCGCTAGGCGAGGGCCGGATTCGGCGGTACGATGAACGCATGAAGATCTTCGTGGCCGCCGCGTTGGTGCTGCTCGTGGCCACACCGGTCGCGGCCCAGCCAGTCGAGATCGAGAAGCCTGCGCCGCCTGCGGAACGGCGCGAGCGGGAGCGGGCCGTCATCACGCCCGGGCTCTCGGGCGAAGGCCGTCCGCTCGACGCCGACAACTATCCCAAAGGCGGGCGCGTTCCCTACGAGCCGGGCTTCATTCGCGGCCTCAGCGCCGAGCGCGAGACACCCGCGTCAACCGGCCGGGTTGGCGTCGCGGGCTGGACCGCGCCCAACACACCGGTCGGCAGCCCGCTCAGCGGCTGGGGCGAGATCAACGGCTGGTTCGCGATCGGCCTCTCCGTGACCTGGGACGGGCCGCCGCCCGTCCGCAGCGTCAGACCTCCCGCTCGCTGACCGGGTCCGAGCTCCACGGCCGATGGCCTGGCTCCGCGGCAACCTCCACGCGCACACGACCTACTCCGACGGGGTGAAGACACCGCAGGACCTCATCGCCGAGTATGAGGCGCTCGGCTACGACTTCCTGGCGATCACGGACCACGAGGACCTGATCGGCTCGAGCTACTGGCGGGCGCTGCCGCGGCTCCGCACGCGCCTGCTCCTCTTCCACGGGGTCGAGGTCAACTATCAGGGATTCGACCAGCACATCGGCCGCGTGTTGGGCGACCGCGAGGTGCTCCACGTCCTGAACCACCCCGCGCGTTACAGGCTCTCGGTCGCGGAGACGCTCGAGCGCGTGCGGACGATCCAGCGCTCCGGTCTTGCCCTGGACGCCGTGGAGGTGACCGACACCGGCCACCACCGGCCGCTCTACGCGTCGGGGGAGATCCCGCTGGTGAAGGTCGCCACCGACGACGCGCACCGGCCCGTCCACTTCGGCCGGGCGTGGATCGAGGTGGACGCGCCGCTGGATCGCGACGCGATCATCCGCGCGATTCGTGCCGGAGACTTCCGTCTCGGCTTCGCTCCCGACGAGTTATCTAGCGCTTGAGTCCCGTGTGCGTCTGCTCGACGACCGCGAGCGAGCTGTGACTCGCGGGCCAGTCGTACTGGATCGGCCCGAACCCTCGGTTCACGGTCGCCGCACAGACCGCGGCGGTCTTGTACTCCATGCCCTGCGGCAGCGCGATGTCGATCACGTGCGCCCCACCGGTCGCCAGGTTCTTGATCGGCTCCACCCTGGTCTCGAGGAGACCCGGGACGACGACCTGAGCGCGGCGCTTCTTCACGTCGACCTTGAACTCGATCTTCGCGACCTTCGGCTCCAGCACCCGTGAGACCAGTGAGGCGACGACCTCGAACCACGCGTTGCCCGCCTTACCGCTGAGGATCTGCAGCACCGCCTCGCGTTGCGGCGGCGACGAGCGCTCGTCGAGGATCGGGAGGACCGTCCCGTTGCCCTCGTGGAGCGGACCCGGCCAGTGGTACTGGGCGAGGAACGTGACGCCCCTCATGCTCGTCTTGCCATAGAAGCCCTCGTCCACGTGCATCCCGAGCATGCCCTCGCACTTGTGGTGGGTGGGCGGCGCCCAGAAGTCGCAGGGGCATCCCGGGTTGCAGCTGCAGTTCTTGAGCCACTTGCCCTTGAGGCGCCACTTGATCATTGCCATCGGCGTCGTCCCTTCTCTCAGAGGACGTAAGACTCAGAGGACGGAGTACAGCGCCCAGACCCCCCAGGCCAGAAGCGCGCCCCCGGAGAGCCAGCTCACGACGCGCCCGGCCGGAACCAGCTTCTCGACGAGCACGAAGCCGGCGATCGCCGCAACCCAGGCGAGGTTCATGACGCCGCCGACGAAGAGCAGCGCCATGAGCGCCCAACAGCAGCCCAGGCAGAAGAGGCCGTGGCGCAGCCCCATCACGAGCGTCCCCCCGTTGCCCTCGCGCCACTCCGAGAGCAGGAAGCCGAGCGGCGTCTGGCAGCGCGCGAGGCACGCGTACTTGAGCGGCGTGAGCTGGTAGACGCCGGCGGCGAGGAGGATGAGCGCGCCCGCGACGGGGCCGGCGCGCATGGCGTCTTCGGAGAGGAGCGCGGCGGTGTGCAGACCCCACTGGGCGAGCGCGGCCCCGACGCTGAAGGCACTCCAGACCGCGAGGTAGCCGAGGACGAAGAGGCCGAGGTTCACGTACGGCGCCCCGTCGGCCTCGCCCCCGAGGCGGCGTTTCCGGTTCACGGTCGCAAAGACCAGGATCATGGGCGCCGCGCCCGGCAGCATCATCGCGACCATCATGACGGCCCACATGCCGCCGGCCAGCAGCGCGTCGGTCGCGCTCCACGGCCCGGCCGGGGCCATGTGCATCGCTGCCATGTCGGCCATCTCGTGGCCGAGGCGGGAGAGGGAGAGCCAGGCGAGCAGGGTGAGCCCGGCGAGGCCCAGCAGGGCAGCCACCCCCTCGCGCCGGGCGACGGCCTCGATCAGCTCGTCGCGTCCCACGCGCGCTCGGGGAGGTGGAAGGGCACGCACTCCATCGGCATGGGACGCCATTCTACGCTTCCACTCGCCCTGTGGTAGCCTTTGCGGGCGAACACTGACGGAGCCACGGATGCGGACGATACGGATAGGTCACAGCCCCGATCCCGACGACGCGTTCATGTTCTACGCGCTCACGGCGGGGAAGGTGCGGATCCCGGGCGTCAGGATCGAGCACATGCTCGAGGACATCGAGTCGCTGAACCGCCGCGCGCGGACCGCCGAGCTCGAGGTCACCGCGGTCTCCTTCGCGACCTATCTCCTCGTCGCCGACGGGTATCGCATGATGGACCCGGGCGCCTCGATGGGGAAGGGGTACGGCCCGATCCTCGTGGCGCGCGAGCCCATGAACCCCCGCATCCTCCCGGAGCGGGTGGTGGCGATCCCCGGGAGCCACACGACCGCGGCGCTCCTGCTCCGCCTCTACGTCGGCGACCCGCCGCTGATCGAAGTGGCCTTCGACAAGATCCCGAGCGCGGTCCTCGAGGGGCAGGCCGATGTCGGGCTCCTGATCCACGAGGGCCAGATCACGCACGCGCAGCTGGGGCTCGTGAAGGTGCTCGACCTCGGCGAGGTGTGGACGCGTGAGACAGGCCTGCCGCTCCCGCTCGGCGTCAACGTCGTGCGACGCGACCTCGGCGAGGCGATGCATCGGGCGCTCTCGCAGGGGCTGCGCGACTCGATCGCCTGGGCCCAGGCGAATGTCGACGAGGCGCTCGAGTACGCGATGCGCTACGGGCGCGGGATCGACAAGGAAACGTGCCGACGGTTCGTCCTGATGTACGTCAACGAGTTCACGCTGGCGCTCGGCACTGAGGGCCGCGCCGCGGTCGAGCGGCTCTTCGCCGAGGCGCAGAGGAAGGGGCTCATCGCGACCGTGCCCCCGATCGATCCGATCTAGAGCATCGAAGGGGGCCTCGACGGCCCGCTCCGAGCCTCCCCCAGAAACGGATTGCGCGGGCGAAGCCCGCGCTCGAGCGGCGGGTCAGCCTACCACGTTCTGAGGATCTCGTAGGTCGTGGTCCGCTGGGCGGGCGTGAACCCGGCCTCGCGGATCAGGGCCGTGATCTCCTCGACGGTGATCGTGTTGACGTAGTCGGCCGCCTTGTGGACGTTCTCCTCGAAGAGCGTGCCTCCCCAGTCGTCGGCGCCGAAGTGGAGCGCGATCTGCCCCGTCTGTTTGCCCTCGGAGAACCACGAGGCCTGGACGTGGAGGAAGTTGTCGAGGTAGAGGCGCGCGCACCCGAGGATCCTCAAATAGCTGTTCGGGCCCTTCACCTGCTTGATCCACTTCTCGAGCAGCGTATGGCCCGGCTTGAACGACCACGGCACGAACGCGGTGAAGCCGCCCCACTCGTCCTGGAGCTCTCGGATCGCGTCGAGGTGGTCGAGCAGGTCGTCGGGCTGCTCGACGTGGCCGTACATCATCGTCGCGGTGGACTTGAAGCCCCGCCGGTGGGCCTCGCGGTGCACCTCGAGCCAGGCCGAGGGGCCGCCCTTCTTCGGCGCGATGCGTTGGCGCACGCGCTCGGACAACACCTCGGCGCCGCCGCCCGGGAGCGTCCGCTGCCCGGCCTCCGAGAGGCGGTCGAGCACGCCGCCCACCGTGAGCCGGCTCACCTGGGCGATCGTCTGGATCTCGGAGGCGGTGAAGAAGTGGGGCGTCACCGCCGGGAATCGCCGGCGCGTCTCCCGCACGAGGGAAGTGTAGTAGTCGAGGGGAAGCGCCGGGTTGTGCCCGCCCTGGAGCAGGATCGTCGTCGCGCCCTTCGCCGCGGCGAACGCGACCTTGGCGAGGACCTCCTCGACGGTCAGCGTGTACGCCTCCGGGTCGCCCGGCTTGCGGTAGAAAGCGCAGAACTGGCAGTCGGTGACGCACACGTTCGTGTAGTTCGGGTTCGAGTCGATCACGAAGGTGACGACCTTGTCCGGGATCCGCGCGAACCTGACCTCGTTGGCGAGCGCGCCCAGCTCGAGGAGCGGCGCCTCGGTGAGGAGCCAGCGGCCCTCGTCCCGCCCGAGGCGCTTGCCGTTGAGCGCCTTCTCCCGGATCGAGGCCAGCACGGCTAGGACCATTTCAGAGGCTCGCCTCAGACGGCGGGGGCTCGATCACAGACTCGCCTCGCGGCGCGCGTCGCCGAGCCTCCGCGGCCGCCGCTCGGCTCGCACTACCAGGATCACAGACTCGCCTCGCGGCGCGCGTCACCGAGCCTCCGCGGCCGCCGCTCGGCTCGCACTACCATACCTGGAGCACGTTGTAGAGCGCGTCGCGCTCGACCGGGATCTTGCCGGCGTCCTTGATCATGCGGAAGAGCTGCTCGCGCGCGAGCCCGGCCGGCGTCTCGGCCCCCGCCATGTGCTGCACGCGCTCGTCCTCGAGCGTGCCGTTGACGTCGTCGGCGCCGAAGTGAAGTGCGACCGACGCGGTCGCCTCGCCGAGGAGCACCCAGTACGCCTCGACGTGCGGGAAGTTGTCCAGGAGAAGCCGCGCCGCGGCGATCGTCCGGAGATTGTCGGTGGGCGGCGTCGGCCGCTCCACGAGCCGGGTCGTCCCGACCTGGTAGGGGAGGGGAATGAAGGTGAGGAATCCGCCGGAGGCGTCCTGCTGCTCCCGGAGACGCAGCAGGTGATCCACGCGCTCGGCCAGTGTCTCCACGTGGCCGTAGAGCATCGTCGCGTTGGTCTTGATGCCGAGCGCGTGGGCGATGCCGTGGATCTCGCACCAGCGCTCCGCATCCGCCTTGCCCGTATAGCGGAGGCGCTTCGCCACACGCGCCGAGAAGATCTCGGCCCCGCCGCCCGGCATCGTCTGGAGGCCGGCGGCCTTGAGCCGCGTGAGCGCGTCCTTCGGCTCGATCCGGGAGCGGCGCCAGAAGTAGTCGATCTCCGCGGCGGTGAACGCCTTGATCTGAACCTCGGGGCGCGCGGCGTGGAGCGCGGCGATCACCCGCTCGTAGTACTCGAAGGGCCAGTCGGGGTGATGGCCGCCGACGATGTGGACCTCGCGCACCTCCGCGCCGACCATACCGACGATGTCCTCGACGGTGTACTCGAAGGCGCCGTCCTCCCCCTTCTTCCGGGCGAATCCGCAGAAGGCGCACGAGAGCACGCAGACGTTCGTGGGCGAGATGTAGCGGTTGATGACGAAGTAGACCCGGTCGCCCTCGCGGCGCGACTTGACGTGGTCGGCCATCCGTCCCACACCCAAGAGGTCGTCCGTCTCGAGGAGCTGGAGGCCGTCCTCTCGGGTGAGCCGCTCGCCGGCCTGGACCTTCTCCCAGACAGGCTCCAACTTTCGATCGGAAAAGCGCACGATTCGGGCCCCTCCGTCAGATCGATTGGTCGGTCTGACTCTACCCTCCGGCTCCGGCGCCAGTCAAGGAACGCAGGCCCACCGGCAGGGGTTTCACGACGCGGGACCACCAGGCGAAGGAGAGGAGCGGCGACGCCGGAGCTCGCGCTGGATCCGGAGGTCTTCCTGGCGCATGGTGAAGCCGACCACGCCGGATGCGACGGCGAGGGCCAGGAAGAGGCCGACGGTCACCTGATCGATCACCGTCTCGACACCGCGAAGGCCGAGGTACGTCGCGCCGATCGCGGCGACCAGGATGACGGCCAGGCTCGCGCCGCGCAGGAGCCAGCGTTCGATCAGCAGGCGCTCGAGCGCCTCGTCGTTGAGCGTGCGCCAGCTGTCGTCGCGCATAGCGTGGTTCCCCCAGAGTTGCGTTTCGGGTGGTACCTTATAGTAGTATCTGCGCAGCAATTGCGGGCAGTTAACCCATTGGCCGGAGGTCGCCGATGACGGCAATGTCTTCGGTCCGCGTCGACATCGTCACCTACGTCCCCACGCAGTACAACCACTGAAAGCACTGCGAAGTGACCTGGCAGGTCATGGGGCTCAGGCAGAAGGTGCAGCGGGAGATGGCGGATTCGGCCTTGCCGGACGACCTCAAGGCGGAGTTCCACAGCCTCTCGGAGTGGGCGCACACGCTCCCGGGGAAGTTCGCCGATCGTGTGCGCATCCGGCTGATCGACGCCGCTTCGATCGAGGGCTTCTTCCGATCGTTGCTTCACCGGTTTTGGCGGTACCCGGCCTTCGCCGTCGAGGGCCAGCGATACGTCGGCTCGGACTTCGTCCGGGTCGACGCCCTGATCGCGCAAGCGCTCCGACGAAAGGAGGAGGACGCGCGAGTCTCGACCAACGCCACCACGTCCCACTGACTCGGGAGGAGGCAGGATGAACACCTTATTGGCAGTCATCATCGGGGCGCTGACGGTGTACCTCGCGTACACCCTCTACGCCCGGCGGATCGACCGCCACGTCATCCAGTCCGATCCGAAACGCGCGACGCCCGCGACGCTCTACATGGACGGCGTCGATTTCATGCCGACCAACCGCAACATCTTGTTCGGCTACCACTTCAAGTCGATCGCGGCCGCGGGCCCCATCATCGGCGCGATCGTGGCGGCCAACCTCTGGGGCTGGCTGCCCGCGATCATCTGGCTGATCCTCGGCGTGTCCTTCCTCGGCTGGGCGAGCGACTACAGTGGCATCGTGATCTCGGTCCGGAACGACGGCAACAGCCTCTCGGCGATCGCCCACCGGCTGGTGTCGCCGCGGACGCGCACGATCCTGTTCGTGTTCATCTTCTTCTACCTGTTGCTCGTAGCCGGCGCGTTCGTCGGCATCATGGCGACCGTGCTCGAGTCGCAGCCGAAGACGCAGCTCGGCGTCATCGTCCTCACGGTGATGGGTCTGCTCTTGGGCCAGATGCTGTACCGCTGGCGCACGGGGCTCGTCGGCGCGACGGTGCTGACCGTCGGCCTCACGCTCATCGCCATCCTCGGCGGCGGCTGGACCGAGGAAGTCTTCAAGGCCTTCACCGCCGGCCTCAACAACCTGTCCGGCGGCGCGCCGCTCGTGACGTACTTCGATCCGACCCTGGCCAACTTCAAGGGCGCGGACGCGAAGATCATGCCGAGCCTCCTCTTCTGGGCGCTCGCGATCTCCGCGTTCTGCTACGCGGGCTCCGTCCTCCCGATCTGGCGCATGGCGCAGCCCGTCATCTACGTCGGCTTCTGGATCACGGCGCTCGCGATGGTGCTGGGCCTCACCGGCGCCCTCGTCGCTCCGTTCATGAAGCCCGAGGTCGCTCAGTTCGTGATTCCGGCGTTCAGAGGATTCAACCCGCAGCTCGGCCCGGCGGGGATCATGCCCCTCTGGCCGATGCTCTTCGTCACGATCGCGTGCGGGGCGATCTCCGGGTGGCACGCGCTCTTCGGCGCGGTCGGCACGGCCCGGCAGATCCAGAACGAGGCCGACATGCTCCCGATCGGGGGCGGGTCCATGTTCGCCGAGTTCCTGCTCGGCCTCCTGGCGCTCCTCGCCGTCTCGGTGGGCGCCAAGGGCGCGCCCGTCGGCGCCTTCGCGACCGGCCTCGGCGGCTTCATCAGCGTCTGGGGCCTGCCGATCCAGTACGCGACGTCCCTCGCGTTCGCGGCCTTCATCGTGATCGTGCTGGTGGTCACGCAGCTCCTGTTCCGCGTCCAGCGTGTGACGCTCTCCGAGTGGCTCGGCGACGTCTTCCCACCCTGCCGCAACCAGCACATCGCCTCGCTGATCTGCGTCGCGCTGGCCATTCTGTTGATGATGACGGGCACGTGGGTCTATCTGTGGCAGCTCTTCGGCGGCGCGAACCAGATGATGGCGGCGCTGTCGCTCCTGCTGGTGACGGTGTGGCTCGCGTCGGTCGGGAAGAACTGGATGTACGCCGGCCTGCCCGCGGCGTTCATGTGGGTGACCACGTGCGCGTCGATATTAGTGACCGCGTACAACCTGTACTCGAACGTCTACCAGATCAACATGGCTGCCGGCCGGACGATTCCGGTCGTCGGCTCCGCGCTGATGATCCTGGTGGCGCTGTTGCTGGTCGTCGCGGCGCTCTACATCGGTCTCGACACGTGGCGGGCGTTCCAGCGGTACCGTCACCGTCCGGTTCAGCAGCGGAAGCCGGCGGCGGCGCGGGCCTGAGGCCTTCGGCTCCAACGTCACGCGCCGGGGGAGGGACGCCTCCCCCGACGCGCCGCTTCTGGAGTATGCTCGGGTGCTGACCGAGAGGTGGGCGCGCCTGCGCGGCGCGCTCGCGCAGTTCATGTACGGCCTGACGGGGTACGAGTTCGCCCGTCACGCGCTGGAGATGCGCCATGAACTGGAGTCGGTCTTCATGGTCGTGACGTTCGGTGACCTGGTCGGCGTCCCGGTGCTGCCGCCGGTCTACTCGCTCCGGCTGCTCCCGTACGTCGTGCCGGAGATCGCGACGTGGAAGCGGCACATGGCGCAGCGCAAGGAGTTCTGGGAGAAGGACGAGTACGACCTGCACGGACTCTGAGACGGAGACCCTGATGACGGACGCGGCGAAACCGAAGAAGAAGGGCGGGATCCTGGGCGTCTTCAAGGACATCGTCTACGGGATGTCCACGCACGAGATGACGCGGCACGCCGTGCGCACCCGGGCGAGCATGGAGCACCTGTTCATCCTGATCACGATGGGCGACCTCCTCGGGGTCCCGATCCTGCCGCCCTACTACTCGCTCCGGCTCCTGCCGTACGTGACGCCGCAGATCGCGGGGTGGAAGCGGAGGATGCTGCGGGAACGCGACGTGACGGACGTCCTGGGCTAGGCCATGTCGCTGCGGCGGGTGTTCGAGAGCCAGCCGGATCGGCGGTACATCATGTTCGGGGGCAAGGGGGGGCTGGGCAAGACGACCCTCTCGGCCACGAGCGCCTACTGGCTCGCGCAACAGGGCAAACGCGTCCTGCTGTTCTCGGTCGATCCGCAGGCGAGTCTCTCGGATATCTTCCAGCGGGACATCTTCGGCAAGGGACCCGTGCCGATCATCGAGAACCTCTGGGCGCAGGAGGTCGACGCCGACCGGCGGATCAAGGACTACCAGGAGGAGATCCGGAAGAAGATCCTCGACATGTACGGGTTCGAGAAGGTACCGGAGGAGATCGACAACTACATCGCGGCCGCCTCGGCGGAGCCCGCGATGGAGGAGAGCGCGATCTTCGACGCCGTCGTCGACATCATCGTCCGGGGTGACTACGACTACTACATCTACGATCTGGTGCCGCTCGGCCACGCGCTCTACTACCTGTCGATGGCGAAGGTGTACGACGAGTGGATCAACAAGATCACCAAGCTCCGCGAGGACATGCGCCAGTACGACCAGGTGGCCGCGACGATGCGACGTGAGGAAACGGTGCAGGAGGACCAGATCCTGTCCGAGCTGACCTACATCAAGGACCGGATCAACGCCTCCTCCCGGATCCTGACGGACAAGGCGCGGACCGCCTTCTTCTTCGTCGTGGTGCCGGAGGAGATGATCCTCCTCGATACCAAGAAGGCGGCCGAGCTCTTCGCCAAGTTCGACGTCCCCCTCTCCGGCTACATCGTCAACCGCGTTCTACCGGCCGACCTCGGCGCGGGGACCATCCCGCCTTACCTCCGCAACCGGATCGCCATGCAGAAGAAGTACCTGGACGACATCAAGACCAGTTTCGGCGACGAGGTGCTCGCGTACGTGCCCGAGATGGAGCGTGACGTCACCGGCCTCCCCATGATCGAACGGCTGGCCCGCCGGCTGTTCGATGAGGGTTAGGTCGTGAGCGTCGTCGGCACGGAGGTGCCGATCCGGACGTCGATGGCGCGGTACGTCACCGAGCGCCCGGCGCTCAAATACACCTTCTTCGGTGGCAAGGGCGGCGTCGGGAAGACCGCGATGGCCGGGGCCACGGCGCTCTGGCTCGCCAAGCAGGGGAAGCGGACGCTGCTCGCGTCGACGAACCCCGTTCACAGCCTCTCGGGGCTCCTCGGGCAGAATGTCGCCGAGCGACACACGCCCGTCACGGGGGTCGATCGGTTCTGGGCTTACGAGATCGACACGCGCGACACGATCGAGCGCTCCAAGCGGGAGATCCGCGAGAAGATCCAGTGGTTCCTCAAGTTCGCGGACATCTCGACGAAGGCCGACGACTTCGTCGAGTCGGCCACGATGAACCCCGCGTTCGAGGAGTCGGCCATGTTCGAGAACATGGTCGAGCTGATGCTGAAGAACGAGTACGACGCGTACGTCTTCGACACGGCCCCGACCGCGAACGCGCGCCGGCTCCTCGGCATGTCCAAGGTGTATTCGCTCTGGGTGGACAAGATGCTGAAGTCGCGCGAGGAGGCGCGCACGCTGCGGGAGATGCTGTCCTTCACGAAGAAGAAGGAGGCGGACCCGCTGCTCGAGTACCTGCTGGGGTTCCGCACCCGGATGGGGCAGGCGCGCCAGCTCCTGACCGACGCGACCCGGACGGCGTTCTTCTTCGTGACGCTCCCCGAGGCGCTGCCGATCGCGGTGATCAGCCGCTTCATCGGCTGGTTCCACGAGTTCGGGATCCCGGTCGGGGGCGTGATCGTCAACATGGTCCTCGACCGGCGCGCGCTGGGGGCGGACGCGCCGGAGTTCGTGATGAACCGGATGCGTATGCAGGACGACCACCTCAAGACCATCCGGGAGAAGTTCGACGGGAGCGTGCGCGCCGTCGTCCCGCTCTTCGACCAGGAGGTGCGGGGCACCGTCATGCTCGGGAAGGCGGCGACCGCCCTCTTCGCCCAGTGAGCGTGTCGGATAAACCGCGGTTCGAGCGCGGGCAATCGAGGTCCGTGAATCGCGGTGGACGGCCGCAAGCCCTTCTGCTAGAACCGCCCCGTGCTCCTGACGACGATCGCCGGCAGTCTGCCCAAGCCCTCCTGGCTCGCGGAGCCGGGGAGGCTCTGGGCGCCGTGGCGCCTGGCGGGCGCGGCCCTCGCGGAGGGCCAGCGCGACGCCGTGCTGGTCGCGCTCCGCGAGCAGGAGACCGCGGGCATCGACATCGTCACCGACGGCGAGCAGGGCCGGCAGCACTTCGTCCACGGCTTCCTCGAGCACGTCGAGGGCGTCGACTTCGCCCGCCGCGTCACGATCGGCATCCGCGCGGACCGCTACAAGGCCGAGGTGCCCACCGTCACCGGGCCGCTCCGCCGCCGGGCGCCGGCCCACGCGGCGGAGGTCGCCTTCGCGCGGGCCCACACGACGCGGAGGCTCAAGTTCACGCTGCCGGGGCCCATGACGATCGTGGACACGCTCGCCGACGAGCACTACCGCGACCGCCGGCGGCTCGCGCTGGAGTTCGCGCGACTCCTCAACGAGGAGGCGCGGGAGCTCGCCGCGCTCGGGCTCGACGTCCTCCAGCTCGACGAGCCCGCGTTCAACGTCTACATGGACGACGTGGCGGCGTGGGGGATCGAGGCGCTCCACCGGGCGCTCGAAGGCGTGCGCTGCACGACCGCCGTCCATATCTGCTACGGCTACGGCATCCAGGCCAACCTCGACTGGAAGGCGACGCTCGGCCGCGAGTGGCGCCAGTATGAGACGACGTTCCCGCTCCTCGCCCGGAGCCGGATCGACCAGGTCTCGCTCGAGTGCGCGGGCTCGCGCGTGCCGCTCGAGCTGCTCCGCCTCCTCGCGGGCAAGGACGTGCTGGTCGGCGCGGTGGACGTCGCCACCGCCCGGGTCGAGACGCCCGACGAGGTCGCCGCGACGATCCGCCGGGCCATGGCGTTCGTGCCGCCCGAGCGCCTCTACCCGTGCACGAACTGCGGCATGGTGCCGCTCGGCCGGGAGGCCGCGCGGGGCAAGCTCGGGGCGCTCGCGGCGGGCGCCGCGATCGTGCGGAACGAGCTCGTCGGCTAGCACGGGGAGGGGCGGGCTCCTCGGCTCGGAACGACACGCGCCCGGAGCCCGCCCCCTCCCCATGCTATCCTTTGCTGCTGCATGGGCGAGCTGCGGCGCTACTTCGACGACATCGAGCTGGGCGAGGAGTACGAGTCGCCGGGACGGACCGTCACCGAGGCGGACATCGTGATCTTCGCGGGGCTGTCCGGCGACTACAACGTGCTCCACACGGACGCGGAGATCATGAAGCAGTCGATCTTCGGTGAGCGAATCGCCCACGGCCTCCTCGGCCTGGCGATCCAGGCGGGCCTGTTCACGCGCGCCACCCAGGCGTACGCGACGCTCGCGTTCGTCGGGCTCCGGTGGAAGTTCAAGGGACCGATCAAGATCGGCGACACGATCCGCCTGCGTGCGAAGGTCATCGGCAAGAAGGAGACCCCGAAGCCCGACCGCGGCCTCGTCACCGTGCAGCGGAGCGTGCTCAACCAGCGTGGTGAGGTCGTCCAGGAGGGGGAGACCGACCTGATGATCGAGCGCCGGCCCCGGCCATGACGGGCTCCTACTTCGAGGACGTCCCGTTGGAGCACGTCGAGGAGACGCCGGGCCTGACCATCACGTCGGCCCACGTGGCGATCTACCTCGGGCTCACGCGCGAGCTCGCCGCCGACGGCGGCGCGGTCCCGGACGTCCTGCCGCTCTGCTTCACGACGGGACTGGGCTGGCGGGTGCCGAAGCCTCCGCTGGTCGTGCTCGCGTTCATGGGCCTCGACTGGCAGGTGCTGCGCTCCGTTCGCGTCGGCGACACGATCATGAGCCGGTCGCGGGTCGTGACGAAGCGGCCGATGCGCGACGCCGGTGTCGTCGTCGAGGAGCGCGAGGTCGTCGACCAGCGCGGCGAGGTGGTGCAGCGCGGCCGCTTCACGTACCTCGTCGCGAAGCGCACGAAGGAGACCAAAGCATGACGCTCGATCCTCGCCACAAGAGCCGGACCATCCTCGACGGGCCCGATCGCGCCGCGGCCCGCGCGTTCTTCAGGGCGATCGGCTTCACCGACGACGACTTGAAAAAGCCGCTGATCGGTGTCGGGCACTGCTGGATCGAGATCACCCCGTGCAACTGGAACCACCGGAAGATGGCCGAGAAGGTGAAGGAAGGGGTCCGGGCGGCGGGCGGGACGCCGATCGAGTTCAACTCGATCACGGTCACCGACGGGATCGCGATGGGGACCGAGGGCATGAAGGCCTCGCTCATCAGCCGCGAGACCGTCGCCGACTCCGTCGAGC
>Ga0209237_1000690_pt1 | contig 19406 bp, 15 predicted proteins | sample GraSoi013_1_40cm_2_FD_185820 | JGI IMG/M metagenome (GOLD analysis project Ga0209237, IMG submission 185820) | Grasslands soil microbial communities from the Angelo Coastal Reserve, California, USA - Sample 10_02_2013_1_40cm (SPAdes) (version 2) | ecosystem: Environmental > Terrestrial > Soil >... | reverse complement strand
CGGCAGCGCCGGCGTCAAGCGGGTGCCGTTCGCGACCGCCATCAAGGCGGGGAGCACACACCAGGATGACTTCGTCCTGCCGTACGTCCAGGATCTGAGGAACGTCGTGGACATGGACGCCATCCGTGGCGCCGGCCTCGCACTGGGCGTCGATCCCCTCGGCGGAGCGGCGAGGCCATACTGGGAGCCCATCAATTCTGTCTACAAGACGAACATCACCGTCGTCAATCCGGTGATCGACCCCACATTCTCGTTCATGACCGTGGATCACGACGGCAAGATCCGCATGGACCCCTCGAGCCCGTACGCCATGGCGCGGCTCGTCGAGCTGAAAGATCGGTTCCGCGTCGCTTTCGCCAACGATCCGGACTCGGATCGGCACGGCATCGTGACGCGCTCCGCGGGGCTGATGAACCCCAACCACTACCTGGCGGTGGCCATCCGGTACTTGCTTACCCATCGCCCCCACTGGCCGGCGCACGCCGCCGTCGGCAAGACGCTGGTCAGCAGCAGCCTCATCGATCGCGTGGTCGAGAAGCTCGGCCGCCGGCTCTCCGAGGTGCCCGTGGGCTTCAAGTGGTTCGTGCCTGGCCTGTTCGACGGCTCGTGCTGCTTCGGCGGTGAGGAGAGCGCCGGGGCCAGCTTCCTGCGGCACGACGGCACCGCATGGACGACCGACAAGGACGGCCCGATCATGGATCTGCTGGCGGCCGAGATCACGGCCCGCACCGGCAAGGACCCCGGCGAGCACTACCGGGAGCTCGTGGCGGAGTTCGGCGCGTCCTATTACACGCGTATCGACGCGCCGGCCACGCCCGAGCAGAAGGCACGCCTGCAGAAGCTGTCGGCCGAGGCCATCAAGGAAGAGACGCTCGCCGGCGAGCCGATCACCGCCAAGCTGACCCGTGCCCCCGGCAACAACGCGGCGATCGACGGGTTGAAGATCGTGACGGCGAACGGGTGGTTCGCGGCTCGGCCGTCGGGCACGGAGAGCATCTACAAGATCTACGCGGAGAGCTTCAGGGGCGCGACGCACCTGGACGCGCTCGTGAGCGAGGCCCAGGAGCTCGTCACCACCGCGCTCGGCGGCCGCCCATGAGCCCGCCTCCGTTCCCGGCAGAGTACCGAGCGTCCGGCGTCCTGCTGCACGTCACGTCCCTACCCTCGCCGTACGGGATCGGCGATGTGGGCCCGGCCGCCGTGGCGTGGGTCGACCTGCTTCACGAGGCGAGTCAATGCTGGTGGCAGGCGCTGCCGTTGGGTCCCACCGGCTATGGCGATTCGCCGTACCAATCCCTGTCGTCGTTTGCCGGCAACCCGCTCTTGATCAGCCCCGACTGGCTGATCGAGGACGGACTGTTGCGGGCGCGGGATTGCGCAGGCTGGTCGTTTTCGGCCACGGCGGTCGATTTCGACGCCGTCAAGCGGTTCAAGCGTTCGTTGCTCGATGCGGCATGGAAAAACCTCAGCACCGGCACCCGCCCGGATTTGCGCCTAGCCTTCGAACACTTTGGCGAGGAACAGGCCCACTGGCTGGATGACTACGCACTGTTCCGAGCACTGAAGGCGAGATACAGCGGTGCCTCGTATCTAGAGTGGCCGGAAGAGCTGGTCCGCCGCACGCCGGCGGCGCTCGATCAGGCGCGGCGAGATCTCGCGAGCGAGGTCCAGCAGGTTCGATTTGCTCAGTTCCTGTTGTCCCGTCAGGGGGCGCGTCTGAAGGCCCACGCGCGTGCGAAAGGCGTGCGCTTGATCGGCGACCTGCCCTTCTTCGTCTCGCCGGACTCGAGCGACGTGTGGGCCTACCCGGAGCTGTTCCTGCTCGACGCCCAGCGCCGGCCGCGCGTCGTCGCCGGTGTGCCGCCGGACTACTTCAGCTCGCAGGGACAGCGCTGGGGCAATCCGATCTATGACTGGAACGCGCTTGCCGCGCGCGGCTACCGCTGGTGCATCGACCGCCTGCGCGCCTTGCTGGCTCACGTCGACGCGATCCGTCTGGATCACTTCCGAGGATTCGCGGCGGCGTGGCACATACCGGCCGGGGTGCCGACGGCGCAGTCCGGCCAGTGGGTGCCTGGCCCGGGCGCCGACTTCTTCAGCGTGGTGCAGAAAACATTGGGCGCGCTGCCGTTCCTCGCCGAGGACCTGGGGATCATCACGCCGGACGTGAGCGCGCTCCGGGACGCGTTTCACGTCCCCGGGACGCGCGTTCTGCAGTTCGCTTTCGACGGCCATTCCGACAACCCGTATCTGCCCGACAACTACGTCCCGAACACGGTCGTGTACACGGGCACTCACGACAATCCGACGACGCGTGGGTGGTATGAGGACCTGTCCGACGCCGAGCGGCGCAACTTGTGGCGCTACCTGAAGCGGGCCGCAGGCACCAACGCGGATGTGGCGCCGGCCTTGTTGAGTCTGGCGTGGTCGTCGGTGGCTGCGCTCGCGATCGCCCCGTTGCAGGACGTTCTCAACCTGGGCAAGGAGGCTCGGATGAACCAGCCCGGGAGCGCGGAAGGTAACTGGCGCTGGCGTTGCACCGAAACCATTCTGTCGGCGTCAGCCTTCGAGTCACTGCGAGACTTGACCAACGCCTCGGGCCGATCGGGTGGTCTGGAGACGCCGCGGACCGACGCTTCGATGGCGGCCGCATCATGATCCCGGCTCCCATCGTCTTCCTGGTCGATGTGGACAACACGCTGCTGGACAACGATCGCATTCAGGCCGACCTCAAGCGCCATCTCGAGCGTGAGTTCGGCGCCGCGTGTCGTGAGCGGTACTGGACGATCCTCGAGGCGCTGTTCGTCGAGCTCGGGTATCGCGATTATCTCGGCGCACTCCAGCGCTACCGGACCGAGCACCCTCAGGACGTGCATCTCATGTCGATGTCGTCGTACCTGGTCGACTACCCGTTCGCCAATCGCCTCTTTCCCGGGGCGCTCGACGTCCTGGAGCGGTTCCGCGCGTGGGGTCCGACGGTGATCCTCTCCGACGGTGACGTGGTCTTCCAGCCCCGCAAGGTCGAGCGGTCCGGCATCTGGGAGGCCGTGGACGGCCGCGTGTTGATCTACATCCACAAGGAGGAGGCGCTGGATGACGTCGAGCAACGCTATCCGGCGCAGCACTACGTCCTTGTGGACGACAAGCCGCGGATCCTGGCCGCGGTCAAGGAAGCCTGGGGCGAGCGCGTTACCACGATCTTTCCGCGCCAGGGCCAGTACGCTCGCGATGCGAAGGCCTATCGTGCGGCTGACCTGACGGTCGAACGCATCGGCGACCTCTTGACTCATGACTTGCCTGAGCTCCTGTTACCGGAGGTGACACGATGAAAGCCACCGAGACGCTCCACGACCGAGGCCAGAGTCTCTGGCTCGATAACATCACCCGCGATTTGCTGGAGACCGGCACGCTCAAGCGCTACATCGACGAGCTCTCCGTGACGGGGCTTACGTCGAACCCGACGATCTTCGACCACGCCATCAAGAACAGCTCGGCCTACGACGCCGCCATTCGGATGAAGGTCAAGGAAGGCAAGTCGGGCGAGCAATTGTTTTTCGAGCTTGCGCTGGAGGACCTGACCCGGGCCGCCGACCTGTTTCGACGGATCTGGGACAGGACGGCCGGCGTGGACGGCTGGGTGTCGTTGGAAGTGTCGCCGCTGCTGGCCCACGACACCGCCAGCACGCTCGCGGCCGCCAGAGCCCTGCACGCCCGGGCGGCGCGACCCAATCTCCTCATCAAGATCCCCGGCACCAAGGAAGGGCTGCCAGCCATCGAGGAGGCCATCTTCGCCGGGGTACCGATCAATGTGACGCTGCTCTTCTCCCACGGGCACTATCTGGCTGCGGCCGACGCCTTCTTGCGTGGTATCGAGCGGCGCGTCGCCGCCGGGCTCCAGCCAGAGGTCGGCTCGGTCGCCTCGGTGTTCATCAGCCGGTGGGACGCGGCGGTCAAGGACAGAGTGCCGGAGGCGCTGCGCAATCAGCTCGGTATTGCGATCGCGAAGCAGACATACAAGGCGTACCGTTCGCTGCTCGGCTCTCAGCGCTGGCAGCGCGTCTTCAACACCGGCGCGCGCCCGCAACGCCTGCTGTGGGCCAGCACGGGTACCAAGGATCCCAGCGCGTCCGACGTCCTGTATATCAGGGCGCTCGCCGCGCCGTTCACGGTGAACACGATGCCTGAGGGCACCTTGAAGGCCCTCGCCGATCACGGAGCGCTCGGCGAGATGTTGCCCGCCGACGGTGGCGATTCGGAGGAAGTGTTGGTCCGGTTCGCCCGGGCGGGCATCGATGTGGACGCCCTCGCCAGTCAGCTCCAGGACGAAGGCGCGAAGTCGTTCGTCAACTCCTGGCGCGAGCTCATGGACGTGATCGCCGGGAAGAGCGCCGCCCTGGCCAAGGCGAGCTGAGCGCTCGCCATGCGCGTGTTGGTCGTCGACGTCGGCGGTACTCACGTGAAGGTTCTCGTCACGGGACAGAAGGCCCCTCGGGAATTTTCCTCTGGGCCGACGCTCACGGCCGAGCAGATGGTCGCCGGAGTCAAGACCGCCGCAGCGGGATGGAAGTACGACGCGGTATCGATCGGCTACCCGGGCCCGGTGCTCCACGGTCGTCCGGTGGCGGAACCACCTCACCTCGGCCGGGGCTGGGTCGGATTCGACTATCGGACCGCCTTCGGATGCCCGGTCAAGATCGTCAACGATGCCGCAATGCAAGCGCGCGGCAGCTACCGGGGCGGCACGATGCTCTTTCTCGGCCTGGGCACCGGCCTGGGCTCGACCCTGATCGTCGACGGCATCGTGGAGCCGATGGAGTTGGGCCACCTGCCATACCGGGACGAAACCTTCGAGGCGTACGTCGGACTGCACGGGTTGCAGGCGCACGGGCTCACGCAATGGCGACGCGATGTCGAGGACGTCGTCAGTCGTCTGATCGCCGCGCTCGAGCCCGAGGACGTCGTTCTCGGGGGCGGCAACGTCCACCAGCTCGACACGCTGCCGCCTGGGTGCCGAGCCGGCGACAACGCCAACGCCTTTCTCGGGGGTTTTCGCCTGTGGGAGGAAGCGCAAGATGGGCGGACCGGATCTGAAGAAATGAAAGGAAGACCGATGACGGGAATGTTGCCACTGACCGCGTGCCCGGCCTGGAAGGCCCTCGAGACCCACTACGAGAAGATCCGCGAGCTGCACCTCCGCACGCTCTTCGCCGCCGACGCGACCCGCGGCGAGCGCCTGACCGCGGAGGCCGCCGGCATCTACCTCGATTACTCGAAGAATCGGATCACCGACGACACCCTCGTGCTGCTCTTTCGACTGGCCGAGGAGTCCGGCCTGCGCGAGCGCATCGACGCCATGTTCCGGGGAGACAAGATCAACCTGACGGAAAATCGGGCCGTCCTGCACGTCGCCCTGCGTGCCCCGCGCGGGAGGTCGATCGTGGTGGATGGCAAGAACGTGGTGCCCGAGGTCCACGCCGTCCTTGGCGCGATGGCTGACTTCTCGAGCCGGGTGCGGAGCGGCGCGTGGAAGGGGCACACGGGCAAGCGCATTCGCAACGTGATCAACATCGGCATCGGCGGCTCCGACCTCGGTCCCGTGATGGCGTACGAGGCCCTCAAGCACTACAGCGATCGCGCGATGACGTTTCGCTTCGTGTCGAACGTCGACGGGACCGATCTCGTGGAGGCGACCCGCGACCTGGACCCGGCAGAAACGCTCTTCATCGCCTCGTCGAAGACCTTCACGACGCTAGAGACGATGACGAACGCCGAGAGCGCGCGCCAGTGGCTGCTCGCCGGGCTCGGCGGCGACATCAAGGCGGTGGCCAAGCATTTCGTGGCGGTGTCCACGAACGCCCGGAAGGTGTCGGAGTTCGGGATCGACACCGCGAACATGTTCGGATTCTGGGACTGGGTGGGCGGGCGCTATTCCATGGACTCGGCGATCGGTCTGTCGACGATGCTCGCCGTCGGTCCTGACAACTTTCGCGCTCTGCTGGACGGCTTCCACCAGATGGATGAGCACTTCCGTACCGCCCCGTTCGAGCGCAACCTGCCGGTGCTCCTGGGTCTGTTGACGGTCTGGTACGCGGATTTCTTCCGCGCCCAGACGGTGGCCATCCTGCCCTACGAGCAATACCTGAAGCGCTTCCCCGCCTACCTGCAGCAGCTGACGATGGAGAGCAACGGCAAGCACGTCACGCTCGAGGGGGCCGACGTCGGCTACCCGACCGCTCCCATCTACTGGGGAGAGCCGGGAACCAACGGGCAACATTCCTTCTACCAGCTGATCCATCAAGGGACCCATCTCATCCCGTGCGACTTTATCGCCTTCGGCCACGCCCTGAACCCGCTGGGTCAGCATCACGACATGCTGCTGGCGAACGTGTTCGCGCAGACCGAGGCGCTGGCCTTTGGCAAGACGCGCGAGCAAGTCAAAGCCGAGGGCACGCCCGACAGCCTCGTTCCCCATCGCGTCTTCCAGGGCAATCGTCCCTCGAACACGATCCTCGCCGAGCGGCTCACGCCGGAAACGCTCGGCAAGCTGGTCGCGCTCTACGAGCACAGCGTGTTTACCCAGGGCGCCATCTGGAACATCGACTCGTTCGATCAGTGGGGCGTCGAGCTGGGCAAGGTGCTGGCCCAGCGGATCATCCCGGAGCTCGAGAGCCAGACGGAGCCCACGCTCGGCCATGACAACTCGACGAACAACCTGATCCGTCGCTACCGAAGGCTCAGGAGCGCGGTATGACGACTGTCGGCGGCTTGGCCAAAGAACAACTGCAGAAGATGCAGACACATCCCGGGTTTATTGCGGCGCTGGATCAGAGCGGGGGGAGCACGCCCAACGCGCTGCGTGCGTATGGAATCAAGGAAAGTGCCTGGTCCAACGAGGAGGAGATGTTTGCGATCGTGCATCAGATGCGCACGCGCATCATGACCAGCCCCTGCTTCACCGGGGAGCGGATTCTTGGCGCCATCCTGTTCGAGAACACCATGGACCGGGACATAGAGGGGCAGCCCACCGCGGACTATCTCTGGAATGTGAAACGGGTGGTGCCGTTTCTGAAAGTGGACAGGGGCTTGGCCGCCGAGAAAAACGGCGTCCAGTTGATGAAGCCGATGCCCGAGCTTCCTGCGCTGCTCGACAAGGCCAAAGCGAAGCGGATATTCGGAACCAAGATGCGCTCGTTCGTCAAGCAAGCCAACGGAGCGGGCATCAAGGACGTCGTGACCCAGCAGTTCGAAATAGCTCGGCAGATCATCGCCGCGGACCTCGTGCCCATCGTCGAGCCGGAAGTGGATATTCACTGCCCGGACAAAGCCAAGGCCGAAGAGTTGCTCAAGGCGGCCATCCGCGTGGAGCTCAACAGACTGCCGGTGGGTCAGCTGGTCATGCTCAAGCTCACCTTGCCGGAGGAAAACGACCTGTACGCCGAATTCGTCAAACATCCCAAGGTCGTGAGGGTGGTTGCGTTGTCGGGCGGTTATACACGGGAAGAAGGCAACGCGCGCTTGCGGAGGAATCACGGCGTCGTGGCCAGCTTTTCGCGGGCGCTGGTCGAGGGGCTGATGGCCCAGCAATCCGATGCCGAATACAACGCCCTGCTGGATGCATCCATTCAGAGCATCTTCGAGGCGTCCAACACTTGAGCGGGCGAAATGGACAAAGGTGCCGTGAAACTGGCCCCGTCGATGCGACGACCGCACCGCTGGTTGTTCGGGCTGGCGCCACCGTGCTGGTGGCGGGCTCGGCGATCTTCGGCGACCGCGAAGGCGTGGCCGCCGCGATGAACCGCCTGCGTACCGCCCTCAACGACAGGGAGCGCGAAACCGAGCCCGCCGAACGATCGGCGCTTCAAAGGAGTCAGCTATGCAGCTCGGAATGATCGGACTTGGCCGCATGGGCGCCAACATGGTTCGGCGGCTTCTCCAGGGTGGCCACCAGTGCGTGGTCTTCGACAGGTCGCCGAAGGCGGTCGAGGAGTTGACGCGGGCCAAAGCCGTCGGCGCCTCGTCGATCGCCGATCTGGTGAAGAAGCTCCCGACTCCACGGGCCGTCTGGCTCATGGTCCCAGCGGGGGGTGTGGACACGACCATCAACGACCTTCTGCCGCATCTCACGCCCGGGGACATCCTCATCGACGGTGGCAACTCCTACTACATCGACGACATCCGGCGCGCGGAAGAGCTTGCGCCGAAGGGGATCCACTACGTCGACGTGGGGACCAGCGGCGGCGTGTGGGGGTTGGAGCGCGGGTACTGCCTGATGATCGGAGGCGAGCCGGAGGTGGTCAGGCGCCTCGATCCGATCTTCGCCAGGCTGGCGCCCGGCGCCGGCGATATCTCCCGCACCCCGGGACGAGAGAAGGCCGGCGGCACGTCCGAGCAGGGGTATCTGCACTGCGGGCCGAACGGCGCGGGCCATTTCGTCAAGATGGTCCACAACGGAATCGAGTACGGCATCATGGCCGCCTACGCCGAGGGGCTCGGCATCCTGCGCTCCGCCAATATCGGCAAACAGGGCCATGCGGTCGACGCCGAGACGACGCCGCTGCGCGATCCCGAGCACTACCAGTACGACCTCAATCTGCCCGACATCGCCGAGCTGTGGCGGCGCGGGAGCGTCATCGCCTCCTGGTTACTCGACTTGTCGGCCGCCGCGCTCATCAAGGATCCGGAGCTCAAGGGCTTCCAGGGGCGCGTGTCCGATTCCGGCGAGGGGCGGTGGACGATCAGGGCGGCCATCGACGAGGCGGTGCCGGTCCCCGTCCTCTCCTCCGCCCTGTACGAGCGCTTCAGCTCGCGCGGCGAGGCGGACTTCGCCGACAAGCTGCTCTCGGCCATGCGCTATGAGTTCGGCGGTCACCTCGAAAAGCCGTCGCAGTGACCGGAGCACACGATGAGCGACGTCCATTCCGATGCCTTCGTATTCTTCGGCGCGACCGGCGACCTCGCGTACAAGAAGATCTTTCCGGCGCTGCAGGCGATGGTGAAACGCGGCCACCTCGACGTGCCGGTCATCGGCGTGGCGAAGGCCGGCTGGAAGCTCGAACAGCTCGAGGCGCGCGCCAAGGACAGCCTCGAGAAGCACGGTGGGCTCGATCCCGCGGCGTTCGCCACGCTGTGCGGCCTGCTGCGCTACGTCGATGGCGACTACCAGGACCTGGCGACATTCCAGGCCATCCGCAAAGAGCTCGGCGCCGCCCGGCGGCCGGCGCACTATCTCGCCATCCCACCCGTGCTGTTCGAACTGGTCGTGGAGCAGCTCGGCAAGGCGGACTGCACGAACGGCGCTCGCGTCATCGTCGAGAAGCCGTTCGGCCACGACGTCGCCTCCGCGCGGGAGCTCAACCGGGTCCTGCTCGGAGCCTTCGACGAGACATCGATCTTCCGGATCGACCACTACCTCGGCAAGCGGCCGGTGCACAACATGCTCTTCTTCCGCTTCGCCAACGCTTTCCTGGAGTCGTTCTGGAACCGCAATCACGTCGAGAGCGTGCAGATCACGATGGCCGAAGAGTTCGGAATCCAGGGCCGGGGCGCGTTCTACGACGAGACGGGCGCCGTGCGCGACGTCGTCCAGAATCATCTGTTTCAGGTCCTGAGCAACCTGGCCATGGAGCCTCCGGTCAGGCCAAACAGCGAATCCATCCGCGACGAGAAGGTGAAGGTCCTCAAGGCGATCCCCGCCCTCCCCGCGGACAGCCTCGTCCGCGGACAGTTTCGCGGCTACCGATCGGAGAAAGGCGTGGCGGCGAATTCCACGGTGGAGACGTTCGCCGCCTTGCGACTGGAGATCGATTCCTGGCGCTGGCAGGGTGTGCCCTTCTACATCCGCGCCGGAAAGTGCTTGCCCGTGACGTGCACCGAAATCGTCGTCCGACTCCGCCAGCCGCCCACGATGTATCACGGCTTCGATCTCGAGCCGAACTATTGCCGCTTTCGGATCAGCCCCGACATCACGATCGCCATCGGCGCGAACGTCATCGCGCCTGGGCAGGAAACGGTCAGCCAGACCTCGGAGATGCTGGGGTCACGGCTCCCGCGCGCCGATGAGATGGACGCGTACGAGCGCGTGCTGGGCGACGCCATGCACGGAGATGCCACCTTGTTCGCCCGGGAGGACTACGTCGAAGAGGCCTGGCGAATCGTCGATCCAGTCCTGAAGGCCGGCACGCCCGTCTACGAGTACGAGCCGGGCACGTGGGGACCGAAAGAAGTCGACTCGAGAGTCTCGCCCCCCGGAGGCTGGCAGAACCCGACAGTGAATCATTTATGAAGATCGAAGCGCTGGCCGACGCCGATTCGGTCGCGCGGGCGGGCGCCACGTTCACGGCCGAGGAGGCACGAGGGGCCGTCGCGGCGCGTGGTCGTTTCATCGTGGCCTTCAGCGGGGGTCATACCCCTTGGAAGATGCTGCGTGCACTGGCCGATGAAAAAATGCCCTGGCCCGGCGTGCACGTGGTCCAGGTGGACGAGCGCGTCGCTCCCGCGGGAGACCCCGACCGCAACCTCACCCACCTGCGTGACAGCTTGCTCGCGCACTGTCCGCTGCGCTCCGAGCAGGTTCATGCCATGCCGGTGGAATCGGCTGACCTGGAAACGGCGAGCTCGCAGTACGCCCTGACGCTCCGGGATATCGCCGGCGCCCCGGCCGTCCTCGATCTCGTTCATCTCGGCCTTGGGCCCGACGGCCACACCGCGTCGCTGGTGCCCGGGGACCCGGTGCTCGACGTCACCCGCGCAGACGTCGCGCTCACCGGCGTCTATCAAGGACGGCGCCGGATGACCTTGACCTATCCCGTGCTCAATCGGTCCCGACGCATTGTCTGGCTCGTTACCGGGCGCGACAAGGCGGACATGCTGGCGCGCCTACACAAGGGTGACGACTCGATTCCCGCCGGGCGCGTCCGTCGGGACCGGGCGCTGGTGCTGGCCGACCGCGAGGCGGCGGCTAGATCGGGACCCGCGCCGTCACGAACCTGACACCACATCGCGGAGAAGACACCATGCGCGTGGGAATCGCCACCGATCACGGGGGCTTTGGCTTGAAAGAGGATCTGGTCGCGCAGCTGCGCGCCGCCGGGCACGACGTCGTCGATTTCGGGGCCGACAAGCTGAGCCCGGACGATGACTATCCGGACTTCGTCGTCCCGCTCGCCGAGGCGGTGGCGGCGGGCACGGTCGAGCGCGGCGTGGCCGTCTGCGGCAGTGGTGTGGGCGCCTCGATCTGCGCCAACAAGATTCCGGGTGTCCGGGCGGCGCTGATCCACGACCACTTTTCCGCGGGGCAGGGGGTCGAGGACGATCACATGAACATCATCTGCCTTGGTGGCCGCACCGTGGGGCCGAGCGTGGCCTGGGAGCTCCTGCAGACGTTCCTGGCCGCCGAGTACAGCCAAGCCCCGCGACACCTGCGCCGCCTGCGCAAGGTCGCGCTCCTGGAGCTCCAACCGACGAGGACAAGCCGATGAGTACCACGAATGTCGCCGCGCCGATGACCGACGCCGAGCTCGACCAGCTTTCGATCAACACGATCCGCACGCTCTCGATCGATGCGGTCGAGCGCGCCAAGTCGGGGCACCCCGGTACCCCGATGGCGCTGGCGCCAATCGTCTACACGATCTGGAATCGCGTGATGCGCTTCGATCCTCAAGATCCGATCTGGCCCAACCGCGATCGGTTCGTGCTCTCGAACGGTCACGCCTCGATGCTGCTCTGGTCCGTCCTGCATCTGACCGGGACGTGCGCGGTGAATCCCGACTACGAGCGATTGGGGCAGCCGTCGGTGTCGCTCGATGACATTCGCCGCTTCCGCCAGATCGGCAGCAAGGCGCCCGGGCATCCCGAGTATCACTGGGTGTCGGGCGTGGAAACCACGACGGGGCCGCTCGGGCAGGGCGTCGCGACGAGCGTGGGGATGGCCATCGCCCAGAAGTGGCTCGCCGACCGCTACAACAGACCGGGCTTCGCGATCTTCGACTACGACATCTACGTCGTGTGCGGAGATGGCTGCCTGATGGAGGGTGTTGCCTCCGAGGCGGCCTCGCTGGCCGGCCACCTGGGTCTGGACAACCTGTGCTGGGTCTACGACAACAACCACATCACGATCGAGGGCCAGACGAGCCTCGCCTTCACGGAGGACGTCGCCACGCGATTTCTCGCCTACGGATGGAACGTCCTTCGCGTGGGCGACGCCAACGACCTCGAGCGCATCGAGCACGCGCTCGGCGTCTTCCGGGAGACGAAGGGACGTCCGACGCTCATCATCCTCGACAGCCACATCGGCTACGGCGCCCCGCACAAGCACGACACGGCTGCGGCCCACGGCGAGCCGCTCGGCGACGAGGAGGTTCGCCTGACCAAGCGCAGCTACGGGTGGCCGGAGGAAGCACAGTTCCTGGTCCCCGACGGCGTCCGCGAGCACTTCGCCGCCGGTGTCGGTGCGCGCGGCGCCGCAGCTCGGAGCAGGTGGACGGCGCTCTTCGCATCATACCGAGCCGCCCATCCGGAGCTCGCGGCCGAGATCGATCAGATGCAACGACGAGACCTGCCGGCGGGATGGGATCGCAACCTCCCAGTCTTCCCGGCGGATGCCAAGGGCATCGCCGGCCGGGAGGCCTCGGGCAAGGTGCTCAACGTCCTCGCGCAGAACATCCCGTGGCTGCTCGGCGGCTCGGCGGACCTCGGGCCGTCGAACAAGACCACCCTGACGTACGAGGGCGCGGGAAGCTTCCAAGCCGGGAGCCGTGGCGGTAAGAATCTACATTTCGGAATCCGTGAGCACGCGATGGCGGCGACCGTCAACGGCCTCTCACTGTCGAAGCTTCGGGCGTTCGGCGCGACGTTCTTCATCTTCAGCGACTATGCGCGCCCGGCCATCCGGCTGTCGGCATTGATGGAGCTGCCGACCATCTTCGTGTTCACGCACGACGCCATGGGCGATGGCGAGGATGGCCCGACGCACCAGCCCGTCGAGCACCTGGCCTCGCTACGCGCCATCCCCGGCCTCGTGACGTTGCGGCCCGGCGACGCCAATGAAGTGGTCGAGGCGTACCGCTACGTCATGCAGTTGCGGCACCAGCCTGCGGTGCTCGCGCTGTCACGGCAGCCGTTGCCGACTCTGGACCGGCGCGCCTTCGCGTCGGCTGCGGGGGTCGCGCGTGGCGCCTACGTGCTCGCGGATCCGCCGGGCGGCAATCCCGAGGTGCTATTGATCGCCTCGGGCAGCGAGCTGAGTCTTGCCGTGGAGGTCCACGGCAAGCTGCTCGCCGAGGGCATCCGCTCGCGCGTCGTCTCGATGCCGTCGTGGGAGATCTTCGAGCACCAGACGCAGGAGTATCGGGACAGCGTGCTGCCACCCGGGGTGAAGGCGCGCGTCGCGATCGAGCAGGCCTCCACGTTCGGATGGGAGCGCTACGTTGGCACGTCCGGCTCTGTGATCGGGATGAAGACGTTCGGAGCCTCGGCGCCGTTGAAGGAGCTCCAGAGGAAGTTTGGCTTCGAGCCGGACCGGGTGGTGGCAGCGGCGAGAGCGCAGTTGGGCAGGGCGTAAGCCGAGCGAACGCGTGGAGGACGATGCGGACAACACGGGGCGGAGCGCGCCTCTGGGAGCCACCGTCCTTCCCGACGGCGTCAATTTCAGCGTCTTCTCCCGTGGGGCGTCCGGCGTGGAATTGCTGCTCTTTGACCGTGAGGACGATGCGCGCCCCACCCGCGTGATTCCGATCGACCCCGCGGCGAACCGTACGTACCACTACTGGCACGTCTTCCTCTCGGGCGTGCGACCGGGCCAGACGTACGGTTATCGCGTGCACGGAGGCTGGGACCCCGCGAACGGGATGCGTTTTGACCCCACCAAGGTGCTCCTCGATCCCTATGGCCGAGCGGTCGTTGTTCCGAAGAACTACAGCCGCGATGCTGCGCGCCTGGACACCGACAATGCCGCAACGGCGATGAAGAGCGTCGTGGCCGACGTCTCCGCGTACGACTGGGAGGGCGACGCCCCACTGCAACGGCCGTCGTCGCAGACCATCATTTACGAGATGCACGTGAGAGGGTTCACGCGCCATCCCAGTTCGGGGGTTTCGGAACAAACACGCGGGACGTATGCCGGTGTGATCGAGAAGATTCCATATCTCCAGCAACTCGGCATCACCGCCGTCGAACTGCTGCCGGTGTTCCAGTTCGACGCCCAGGACGCCCCGCCCGGACGGGTCAACTACTGGGGATATGCGCCGATCTCGTTCTTTGCGCCGCACCAGGGGTACAGCTCCCGTCAGGATCCGCTCGCTCCGGTCAACGAGTTTCGCGACATGGTGAAGGCGCTGCACCGGGCGGGCATCGAGGTCATTCTCGACGTTGTCTTCAATCACACGGCCGAAGGCGACCACCGCGGGCCGACGCTGAGCTTCCGCGGACTGGACAACCCGACGTACTACATCCTCGAAGAGGATCGCTCGCGCTACGCCGATTACAGCGGCACCGGAAACACGCTCAACGCGAATCAGCCCATCGTTCGCCGGATGATCCTGGATAGTCTCCGCTATTGGGTTGAAGCGATGCACGTGGACGGCTTCCGGTTCGATCTCGCGTCGATCCTCGAGCGCGACGAGTCAGGCCATGTGATGCTGAGCCCGCCGGTGCTCTTGGATATCGAGTCGGACCCGACGCTCGCTGGCGCGAAGCTCATCGCCGAGGCCTGGGATGCGGCGGGCCTGTACCAGGTGGGGAGCTTCATCGGAGACAGCTGGAGGGAGTGGAACGGGCGGTTCCGCGATGACGTCCGTAGTTTTTTCCGTGGCGAAGAAGGCTTGGTCGAGCGCTTTGCGGACCGCTTGATCGGCAGCCCGGCGCTGTACGGCCACAAACAGCGCGAGCCCGAGGAGAGCGTCAACTTCGTGACGTGTCATGACGGCTTCACCCTCAACGATCTCGTCTCCTACAATGGCAAACACAACGAGGCGAACGGCGAGGACAGCCGCGACGGCGCTGACGACAACCGAAGCTGGAACTGTGGTGTGGAAGGCCCGACGGAGAATCCTGACATCGACAGGCTGCGAACGCGACAGGTGAAGAATTTCTTCACTGTGACGATGCTATCCGCGGGGATGCCCATGATGCTCATGGGCGACGAGGTGCGCCGCACGCAGGGCGGCAACAACAACGCCTATTGTCAGGATAACGAGACCAGCTGGTTCGACTGGACGCTGCTCGCGAAGCGGGCCGACGTGCACCGGTTCGTGACCTTGCTCAATGCTCGCCGGGTGTTGCGAGATGTGGAGCCCGAGCGGCAACGGGTGGCCCTGAACCAGCTGATCCGGCAGGCCGACATTACCTGGCACGGCGTGAGACTCCACGAACCTGACTGGCGCCACTATTCGCACAGCGTGGCGTTCACGGCGAGGTTCGCGAAGGAACGAGTGTTCTTTCACGTGATCCTCAACGCGTACTGGGAGCCGCTCGAGTTCGAGCTCTCGCCGGTCGCCAATGGCGGTCGACATCCATGGCGCCGATGGATCGACACCTTCCTGGATTCTCCGCACGATATCGTCGACTGGGAACGGGCTCCCTCGGTTCCCGGCCATAGCTATCGCGCGGAGCCGCGCTCCGTGGTGGTGCTGTTCTTAGGCCCCGAACCGGAGCGCCAATCGCCCGGCGACCGTTAACCTCGGCCCTCGTCGCCGGGAGATCGCACGAAGAGCCATCAGACCCCTACGGTCGTTTGTTCCATCCGGGAGGAGGGGCCGTGATCGCACCACTCGCTCACCGGTCTGCGAGCGCATGGTCGCCGAGCGTCGCCTGCGTGCGCGGCCTGATTGTTGTCGCGCTCGCCGGCGCATCGGTCGTGTGATCAGCTATCAGTCCCAGGTCTTTCAACCCGACGCCAGCCGCTCAGATGCCGGACGGCCCGGCGCGCCCTGATGCGCTTCACCGACCGCGGAGCCGCTTAGGCGGGCGGTGGCAGCGACACCAGCGCGGCGGCGAGGAGCAGGACCGCGACGAGCGCGGCGAGCTCTCCCTGCCACCAGCGCTCGGGCGTGCCGACGCCCTTCCGTCGGGCGGCCATCGCGAGGGCGAGTACCACGATCAGCGTTGCGAGCTTCGCCACGATGACGCGCCCGTAGAAGGTTCTGGCGAGGTCGCCCGTTCCCGTGAGGTGCTGGAATGACAGCAGCGTGCCGCTTCCCATCGCGACGAGCAGCGCAATGGTCGCGACCCGCCCCGCCCGCCCCGCGATGGCCGCGCGAAACGTGCTGACGCCTGCGGCCCGCCACGCCACGAGTAGCGCGAGCACCGCGCCCACCCACGTCCCCATCGCGGCGATGTGGAGGGCGTTCGTGACGAGGCCAGCGGCGAGGGGGCGAACGCTCACGGCGTGCACGGCCTGGCCATCGATCACCGCGAGGGCAATCCCGAGCGCGAGGGCGAGCTTCAGCGTAATGCTCGAGCCGGTCTCGAGCGCGGTCAGCATCGCCCACAGCGCGAGAGCAATACCGAGCCGCTGACCGGTCACCAACCCCACGCGCGACTCCAGCACATCCGCCAGCACGTCGGCATCGCCCGCAATGCCCAGGCGCAACGCGTGGCCGAGCACGACGAGCGGCTCCGCGAGCACGAGCGCCACCACCCCCAATCGGGTGAGCCGCCACAGCGCGCGATCGAACGCGGGGACGCGCGGGACGCCGAGCGGGCGAAGCACGAGCCAGCGGAACGCGAGACTGCCAAAGCCGAGGGCGTAGCCGAGGAAGTGCAGCGCGCGGCCCACGACCGCGAGCACGAATCCCGAGCGCGTGGCCGTTCGCCTGTCGTCCGGGAGCGCCGCGAGGGTTGCCGTTGGCCGGCCCACGCTGAAGGCGAACCGCCCCCGCTCGGGCTGGGCGTCCCCGGACACGACACGCCAGCTCACCACGTACGTCCCCGGCTCGGCCGCGCCCACATCGACGCTCACGCTCGCACCGCTCGCGCGCGCGGGCCCGCGCTCCACGTGCCGTCCGCTGGGCGCCACCACGCGGATGCCGCGCCCGATCGGCTGCACCCGCTCGTTGAACGTGAGGCGAATCACGGACGGCGGTGTCGCGATGACGACGCCGGTGACGCAGCGCGAGTCGGCGGGCGGCGCGGGCACACCCGCGCAGAGATCAGGTGGATCGGACTCGACGAGGTAGGCGTGAGCGAATGCCCCGCGCGGGACGGCGAGCGCCGCGAGCAGCGCCGCCGCGAGCGCGAGCGAGCACCGGACCCGGAGGCTCAGGCTCCGGCGACCTCCACCGCTCGCGCCCGCACCGGCCGCGACGCCTGGCCGATGCGAAGCACCAAGCCGGCCGCAATCAGACAAACGAGGCCGGCGCTCATAAAGGTCACCTGATAGTCGCCGAGCCAGGTGCGCAACAAGCCGCCACCATAGGCGGCCGTCGCGGCGCCGAGTTGGTGAGAGGCAGCGATCCAGCCGAACATGATCCCCACGTTCTCGCGGCCGAAGGTGTCGGCCGCCAGGCGCGCGGTCGGCGGTACCGTGGCAACCCAGTCGAGGCCGTAGAAGATCACGAAGACGGCGAGGCCGAGGTAGGCCGAGCCGAACGCGTAGGGCAGGAACAGCAACGAGAGGCCGCGGAGGCCGTAGTACCAGCAGAGCAAGTAGCGGTTGTCCCAGCGGTCCGAGAGCCAGCCCGAGACGGTGGTGCCGAGGATGTCCAGCACACCGATGGAGGCGAGCAGGCTCGCCGCGGTGACCTCGGAGATGCCGTGCTCCATCGTGGCGGGGATCAGATGCGTGCCGATGAGGCCGTTGGTGCTGAGGCCGCAGATGAAGAAACTCCCCGCCAGCAGCCAAAAGTCGCGCGAGCGGAGCCCGAGCGCGAGGCCGACCAGCGGAGCGGCGATCGCGGCGCGCGGCGGCCGCGGCGTGATCGGCGCGTCGGGCTCGCCGAAGGGGCGAAGGCCGACGTCACGAGGGTCGTCACGCATGAGCAAGGCCACGAGCGGCAGAACCACGAGCGCGACGCCGGCCACGAGCAGCACGGCGCTTCGCCAGCCGAGGTGAACCACCATCGACGCAAGCAGGGGCAAGAACAGGAGCTGACCCGTGGCGGAACTGGCCGTGAGCAGACCGAGCACGAGACCGCGGCGCTCCGTGAACCAGCGATTGGCGACCATGGCCCCGAGGACGGAGGCCATGGTGCCGGTGCCGAGTCCGACCACCACGCCCCACAGCAGCGCGAGCTGCCACGACGCGGTCATCAGGGTCGTGAGGGCGACACCGGCGGCGACGAGCGCGAGCGACGTCACCATGACGCGCCCGGATGCCGAGTCGGTCCATCAGTCCAGCCATGAACGGCCCGGACAGGCCGTAGAGGAACAGGTTGATGGAGACCGCGAACGACACGCTCGCGCGCGTCCACCCGAACTCGCGCTCGAGCGGGATCATCAGCACTCCCGGCGCGGACCGAATGCCAGCGGCGGCCAGGAGGGTCACGAACGTCACCGCCACGACGATCCAGCCGTAATGCACGCGCCCCCGCATCCATCTGTCGATGGACATCAGGCCCCTCACCCGGCCACCAGACTCCTTCCTCTTCTTGCTCGCCTCGGCTGGACACGGTTCCGGCCGCGGCTCGGCCTCTTCTTGTCCGCGACGCGAAGCAAGTGGGCCAGCCGCCGTTGCGTGTCAGCCCATGCCTTCGTACCCCGCTCGCGGAGCACCCGGTCTTGGGCGCGGGCCCAGAGGGGACGCGCGGCCTCCAGGGCCCTTCTCCCTTGAGATGAAAGTTTCATCGACTTGATGCGCGTGTCGGGGTGCGCGACACGCTCGATCAGACGATCCCGCTCCAGGAGGTCGAGACTCCGCGTCAGCGTCGTCTGGTCGATGGCCAGCATGTGCTCGAGTGCCTCAGGTTCGCCTCACGTAGGCGGGCGATAGTCGCAAGAATGCTGAACTGAGTCACCCGCATACCGCTCGGCCGCAGGCCGTCGTCGTACGGCTGGGTGACGGCCCGGCTCACCATACGGAGCGTGCTGCAGACACAGGGGACTGACGTTCGCCGCCCGATCCCTTCGTCGGCCTAGTGCCTCCTCCGTTCATGGCGTCATGGTACTCACCATGCCGTGTGCCCACAACCATCTTATATGTAGCCGCATACTACTGTAGGCATCTGCATTCTGATCGTGAATCCACCTGGGCTCGACCGGCGTCGTCCCAAGAGGCGGGCGGAGAGACCGTCAGCCGAAGCCAGGATCACGGAGCTGCCACGAATATGAGAGGAGACCACGAATGCCCCCCTGAAGTTTCACTACTTGACCCGTTCGTATTCCGCTCTGCCGGTCCGGTAGTTGGGGTCCTCAGGCATCACCGTGAGAGTGGTCTTGCCTTGGTCTTCGGAGAGTTTCGCCGTTCCTGTTGTTCG
>Ga0209237_1000689_pt1 | contig 19441 bp, 22 predicted proteins | sample GraSoi013_1_40cm_2_FD_185820 | JGI IMG/M metagenome (GOLD analysis project Ga0209237, IMG submission 185820) | Grasslands soil microbial communities from the Angelo Coastal Reserve, California, USA - Sample 10_02_2013_1_40cm (SPAdes) (version 2) | ecosystem: Environmental > Terrestrial > Soil >... | reverse complement strand
ACCGCGAGCTCACGGAAGCCCTCCTGGACAAGACCCTCGACGCCTGCATCGAGGCCGCGAGGGATGCGATGTCCACGGACGTCGTGCGGGACGAACTCGCGGACGTCCTCGTCGCGCAGCCGATCGAGGTCCGCGGGGACGTCACGTCGGACGACTACGGGCTCATGATGATCGTCGCGTCCGCGAAGATGCTGAAAGTCGACGTGCAGACGGAGGCCCGGGAGATGCTCGAGGGGCTGGAGGGGTCCGCGTGATCCGCGAAGTCGCCTGGCGGCTCTTCGCGTCGGAATACAACGACGCGAGCCTCGAACTGGATGGCGGCGGCGATCGCGCGCCCTCGTACGTTGTCACACCGCTTGGCGCGAAGGTGAACCGCGTCTTCGTCGTCGGCGTCATCACGGACGTGGAGAACGTCGGAAGCGACGCGCAGCCGATGTGGCGCGCCCGGATCTCGGACCCAACCGGCACGTTCCACGTGTACGCGGGCCAGTACCAACCCGAGGCCGCGGCGACCCTCTCGAAGCTCAAGCCGCCCGTCTTCGGCGCGATCGTCGGCAAAAGCCGCGTCTACTCTCCCGAGTCCGGCGCGGTCTACACCTCGATCCGGCCGGAACGCGTCAAGGCGGTCGACGAGACCGTTCGGGACTACTGGATCCTCGAAGCGTGCCGTTCCCTCCAGAAACGGCTCGACGCGATGGCCGAGGCCCAGAAGATGGACCCCCTGACCGTCGAGGCACTCATGAAAATCGGCGTGAAGGCGGCGATCGCGGACGGAATCGTGCAGGCGGTGAACCACTACGGGAAGGTGGACCTGTCCCGATACACCGCGATGCTCGCGGAAGGCTTGCGGTACCTCCTGCCCGAGTACCGCGAGCCGGTGGGCCTTGGGGAGCCCGCACCGGAACCGGTGCCCGCCGCCCATGAGGAACCCGCGAGCGAGCCGGACGAGTCGGAGTCGACCGTCCTCGAGATCATCGCGTCGCTCGACAAGGACGGGAAGGGCGCGCCGTGGGAAGGCATCCTCGAGGCCGCGACGTCGAAACGCGTCCCAAAGGATGCCCTTGAGGAATCGATCAACTCCCTTCTGGACAAGGGCCTGATCTACGAACCCATCCTGGGCCGAATGAAGAAGATTTGAGCCGGCTCAGACGATCCGGCCGCTTACGTCGGCGGCAGGTACGACCGGCAGGACCAGCACTTGCGGGCCGCGACGCCGACCTTCGCCCCGCATTTCTGGCACCGCCGCATCTTCGGCGCGTTCGCAGTCATCCGGTCAATCCGCCGCAGGCCCAGCTTCCCGGTCGCGAGGCCGCCCAGACCGCACATCGCACTGAAGCCGAGCGTAATCAGGGACGTCCATCCAGGCCAGAGGGGCCATCCCTGCGGGACGAACAAGGACTGGAACGCATAGAGGCCAATGAACCCACCGAGGGTCGCGCCCAGGAAGCCAAGAGAACCGAGGAAGGTCGTCCGGCCAGCGAAGAATCCTGCGCCGAAGAGGGCGAACGGTAGGTAGAAGTAAATCAAGCCGCGATCAAACTGAGGGACGAAGAGAATGAACGGCACGCCGACGAGGAAGGCGAGCCCGAGGGCTCCGACGATCGTGAGAGCGAAACCTGCGAGAGGGTTGCGGACGGTCGCCATCGTCCCTCCGGACGTCGCCAAACCGTATGTGGGCCATTTCAACGTACCGATGCGGGTATCGGAGGCTGATAATCAGGCTTTGATGCCGCGATTCCTCCAATCGGGTTGACAAACCCTTCCGCACGCAATCGAGCGAGGCTGACTTGCGGATTCCCCATGGCTGCGCTCCCCGAACTCACCTAATACTCCCAGCGCAACGCGGCGCCACGCGCGCACGCGCGACCTAATAAAATTGTCACACATCGATATAAGTGGACGCCAACGGAACCGGAAGCCGGCAGGCACATTCGAGAACCTCTTCGGCTCGCGACCGTTTACAAAAGAGCTTTATCGAAACGACCGGGATAGCGCAGCCGATCGGGATGGCTCTAACCCGCGAGAGCATTTACTCGAGCGTCGACGCCCTCCCGGAACCGCTCGAGCCAACGCGCGTAAAGAAGGTACCAACCGGGATCGCGGACCTCGACAGCATCGTTGACGGGGGATTCCCGAGCGGCTCCACGATCCTGCTCCTGGGCGATGTGGGGGCGGGGATGCAGGAATACGTGTACACGGCCTCTGCGAAGACCTCCTTGGTGAACGAACGCCCTCAAGCGCGGCACTACTACCTTGGCGATCATTGCGACCACTCCGAGCTTCCGAACCAGGTCTGTTATGTGACCTTCTCCCGTTCGAAAGAGATCATCCTGCAGGAGCTTGCAACGTCGTTCAACGGGGACTACTATCGCGCGTTCCGTGATCACACGGTCCTCAAGGACTTCTCAAGCCTGTACTTCCGCCACAGCGTCGTGCCGTCGGCCTGGACGCAAGAAGAAGAGGTCTTTGATCTCCCGTCCGGGAACATCTTGGAGCAACTCGTCACCTTCCTCGACGAGAACGCACGCGACTCAATGGTCGTGATCGACTCCATCACGGACCTCGCGGTCTCGGAGGTCGTCGAGATGCGGGACCTCGTGACGGCGATCAAGGGGTTACAGCGAGCGGCGAAGCGGTGGAATGGCCTCGTTTACCTCATGCTGACGCGGGGGATCCTGGAGAGGCGACACGAGCAACTCCTGATGGACAGCACAGACGGTTGCCTCGTGTTCGAGTGGCGGACCTCCCCCCGGTCGAGCACCCGCCAGCGGTACATGTACCTCGAGAAGTTCACGGGGGTCCTGCCGCACCTGCCGCGGGACAAGATCGCGCGGTTCCCGACGATGGTCTCTTCGAACCAGGGGCTCGTCGTCGTGTTCATGGAACGGATCTCGTGAGGTGGGATCATCGTCGAGACGGAAGCCGCGTCGACACGAACGGACGCGGAGGACGTCCCGGCCGCGGAAGGCTTCGTCCTCACAGGGATTGATGGTCTCGACGAGATGCTCGGGCATGGGGTGCCCTCGGGACACATCATCACGGTCCTCGGGTCGTTCGGGACCGGAAAGACCACGTTCGCACTCCAGTTCCTCATGCAAGGGTTGATCAACGGGGAGAAAGGCATCTTCATCTCGCTCGAAGAAGACACGGACTCCGTCGTCGCCAACGCGGCCTCGTTCGGTTGGGACCTCCCGAAGTTCATCAAGGAGAAGAGGCTCCACATTGTGAAGCTGGAGCCCGCGGACGCCAAGACGACCGTCACGCGAATCCGGTCCGAGCTTCCGGATTTCATCAAACGGATCGGCGCGTCCAGGGTCGCGATCGACTCGATCAGCCTCCTCAACATGTTGTTCGCGGATGACAAGGAGCGCCGGGAGAAGTTATTCCTCCTGTGTAAGCAGCTCAAGTCGACGGGCGCCACGTGCGTCTTCACGGCCGAAGTGAAGGACGAAAACCCTCGGTCTTCGAGGGATGGCCTCGTGGAGTACGTCTCGGATGGCGTCATCGGCCTTCGCTTCAATGAGCGAGAGAATGGGGAGGTCCAGCTCGTCCTCCAAATCATCAAGATGCGACGACTCAAACACCCGCGGTCCGTGAAGCCGTACAGCATCACGGACCAAGGTCTCGAGGTCCACGGGGACATGGAAGTCTTCTGAGTCGACGAACCCTAGACGGACCCGATGGAATTCGGAACGGAACGATTAAGCCTCGCGACGCTCACGCCTCTCCTCGTGAGGATCGGCATCCTCCTGTACGACGGCGTTGAGGAACTCGACGCGGTCGGGGTCTATGAAGTCCTCGCGAAGGCAAAGCAACTCCACCCGAAGCTCGACCTGACGGTCCGCTTCCGCGCCATGAAAGAAGAAATCACAGGCGCGCTCGGCATGAAATTCCTCGCGCATGAAGTGCTTCGGGACCTCTCCGACCTCGATCTGGTCATCGTTCCCGGAGGCGCCGGACGGGCGGAGGTCGTGAAGGACCGGGAGTTCCTCTCGCGGCTCCTGAACTTTGGCACGGAAAAGCCGATCGCGAGCGTCTGCACCGGCGCCCTGATCCTCGTGGCCGCAGGGCTCCTCGCGGGGAGAAAGGCGACCACGCACCGAAGCTTCATGGACGAGCTCCGCACCGTCGCGGACGTGGTCGAGGACCGAGTCGTGGAAGATGGCCTTGTCACGACCGCGGGGGGCGTCACCGCGTCGATCGACTTGGGGTTGCACCTCCTCGAGAAACACTTCGGCCCCGAACTCGCTCGGGAGGTCGAGGACCGAATCGAGTACCACCGCCACCCAAATCGCTAAGTGGTCCTGCCCGTCTCCCGGCGACGTCGGTTCATGCGGTTCCTCCGGAAGGGCAAGGTCAAGGAGGTTTACGAGGTCTCCAAGACCGAACTCGAGTTCGTCTTTACGGACCAGATCAGCGTGTTCGACAAGGTGATCCCCACCCTCGTCCCGCACAAAGGGGAAACCCTCTGCCGAACCTCGGCTCATTGGTTCAAGCTCGTTGAAGGCCTCGGAGTCCGCACCCACTTCTTGCGCGTCCTCGACGGGAACCGCATGCGGGTGCGACGGGTCCAGGTTATTCCGGACTACGACACGATCACCCCGAAGACGAAGAACTTCCTGATCCCCCTCGAGATCATCGCGCGCTATTACGTCGCCGGATCGCTTCACGACCGAATCAAGGCGGGCAAGATGCGACCTGCGGACGCGGGGTTCCCCACAGGCCATGCTCCACGGTACGGCGAACCGCTCCCGAAGCCGTTCGTCGAGGTGACGACGAAGCTCGAGAAAGTGGATCGTGAGCTCACGACCGCGGAGGCGCTCGCGATTTCGAAGCTCAGCCCGGGAGAGTACGACGACCTCGTCAAAGCCGTCCTGAAGATCGACGATCGGCTGAATACGGAAGTGAGGAAGCGGGGACTAATTCACGTGGATGGCAAGAAGGAGTTCGCGATGGACCAGGAACGCCGCCTCATGCTCGTCGACACGTTTGGCACCGCGGACGAAGACCGTTTCTGGGATCTCGAGGCCTATCAAAAAGGGGAACAGATTGAACTCAGCAAAGAATTCGTCCGGCAATACTACCGCAAGATCGGATACCACCAGGCGCTCATGGAGGCGCGGGAGGCGGGAGGGCCGGAACCGGATATCCCACCGCTGCCCGAGGAGGTCACAAAAGAGGTGAGCGACCTCTACGTCGCCTTGTTCGAGCGCCTCACGGGGGAAAAGTTCCGCTGAATTGCAACGGCGCGAACCTCGCACCAAAGTCTTTTAGAGAAAAGGGATGATACACACGCGGTCGGGGGCCTCCGCGATGGATTTGACGGTCTACGTTAACGGCAAGTTCGTTCCACAATCGGAGGCAAAGGTCAGTGTCTTCGACCATGGCCTCCTGTACGGGGATGGGGTCTTCGAAGGGATCCGCGCGTACAACGGCCGGGTCTTCAAGCTCGAGCGGCACATGGACCGCCTCTTCCAGAGCGCGAAAGCGATCGACCTGAAGATTCCTCATACAAAGGATGAGATCGGGAGGATCAGCCTCGAGACGTGTCGACGCAACGAGATCAAGGAAGGGTACATTCGCCCGATCATCACGCGCGGACCGGGGGATCTCGGCTTGGATCCAAGGAAATGCAAGTCCGGCCCAAGCATCGTCGTCATCGCCCAGCCGAGCATCAACCTCCTTGGCAAGGTGTACGAACGCGGTCTCAGGGTCGTCACGTCGTCGTATCGGCGCGTGCCACCCCAGAGTCTGAGCCCGTCGATCAAGTCCCTGAACTACCTCAACAACATCATGGCCAAGGTCGAAGCAAACCAGTACGGAGCGGACGAGGCGCTGATGCTCGACATCCATGGCTACGTTTCGGAGGCGAGCGCGGAGAACGTCTTCATCGTCCGAAACCACACAATCGTGACGCCGTTCACATCGACGAACCTCCCCGGAGTGACGCGCGAGACGGTCCTCGAGCTCGCTCCCGGCCTCAACTTGACGGCGCAAGAGCAGTTCTTCACCCTGTACGATGTCTGGGCCGCGGACGAGGCGTTCATCACGGGTTCCGCGGCGGAAATCGCACCGGTCGTTGAGGTCGACGGCCGGACGATCGGAGACGGCAAGCCCGGGCCGACGACGAAGAAGATCATGAAGGCGTTCCGAGACCTCGTGATGAGCACCGGCACGCCAATCTGATCCTGGTCCAAGCCAACGCTTAAGCCGCGGAACGCCTCGAGCGTGACGACCTATGGCAAGCCTGATGATGGGACCTGCAAGGGTTGCGGCCATCCGGTGGGCATGCACTCGAACCAAGAGAAATGGATGCATTACTACCACAAGCTCGGGCCCTATGTGCTGAGTGTAGATTGTAAAGACCGGAAGATGTTTTCACGGGGTTTTGGGACGTGCCCCTGTGTCACGCCCGAGCCGGATGAGGGCAAGGGAACGAAGTCTCGCTTCTCCTTCTAGGGACCGCGAGCGGACGCACAAAGGCTATAGGAGTTCCCGACATCGCGCCGTTCAACGCCGATGAAGTTCCTGGAACAGAAGGCGAAGGAGATTTTCGCCCGATACGGGATTCCCGTCCCTCGCGGCGTGGTCGCGTCCAGAGCCGAGGAAATCGCAGACCCGCCGCTGCCGTGCATGGTGAAGGCTCAAGTCCTCGTTGGAGGGCGCGGGAAAGCTGGCGGCATCCGACCCGCGAATAGTCTCGAGGAAGCCCGAGCCGTCGCACGACAAATTCTCGGAATGAATATTGGAGGCTACACCGTCAAACAGGTATACCTGGAGGAACGCCTCGACGTCGAGAACGAGCTGTACCTTTCCTACTCAATCGACCGGACCGCCCGGGAAGCGCTGCTCATGTCGACCCCGATGGGAGGCGTTGAAATCGAAGCATTGCCTCGGGAGAAGATCTTCATGGAATGCGTCCCCGTCCTCATCGGCCCGCAACCGTACCTGTGGCGGTCGCTGCTGAAAAAACTCAGCCTCCCGAAAGACATCGGTGAGCAGGTCGTCGACATCGCCCGCAAGGCCTACGACCTGTTTCGCAAGGAAGACGCGGAGCTTGTGGAAATCAACCCCTTGATCGTGACGAAGAATCGTCGGGTCATCGCGGGCGATGCAAAGCTCGTGATCGATGACAACGCAGAGTACCGGCATCCGGAGTACGCGAACTTGGACCAGGATCGCACGCCGCTGGAGCAGGAGGCACACGAGAAGGGCATCGCGTTCATCCAGCTTGATGGGGACATCGGGGTCATTGCGAACGGCGCGGGCCTGACGATGGCCACGCTTGACGTCTTGAACCTGAAGGGTGGCAGAGGTGGCACATTCCTCGACCTCGGCGGTACGGACGACCCTGGGAAGGTCGCGGAAGCATTCGAGATCCTCCTGAAGGCCAAGCCGGCGGCAATCCTGCTCAACATCTTCGGCGGCATCACGAAAGCCGATACCGTCGCCGTTGGCGTCAAGCAGGCCCTCGAGGTCATGCACGCAAACGTGCCCGTCGTCGCGCGGATCAAGGGCGTGAACGAGGACAAGGCGAAACAGATCCTGCGCGACATCGGCATGTATCCCGCGGAGACGATCGAACAAGCGGCGGAACTCGCGGTGAAGGTCTCCCACGGGGGCGCTTGAGACGGCCGTCCTCCTGACGCGGAAAAGCCGCGTCGTCGTCCAAGGGATTACGGGCCACCAAGGCCAGTTCCACACGCGGGCGATGCTCGACTTCGGAACGAAAGTCGTGGCAGGCGTCACCCCGGGCAAGGGGGGCCAAAAGGTCGAAGGGGTGCCCGTCTTCGACGCGGTCGACGAAGCGGTCCGCCGCAAGAGGGCGAACGCGTCCATCGTGTTCGTCCCCGCCGCGTTCGCGAAGGACGCGGTCATCGAGGCGGTCGAAGCCGGAATCAGACTCATCGCCGTCATCACGGAACGCATCCCGTTCCACGACGCGCTGGAGTTTCAGCCGTACGCACGTTCCAAGGCCGTCACCGTCATCGGACCGAACTGCCCCGGGCTGGCCAGTCCAGGCCAAGCCAAGATGGGAATCATGCCGAACCACATCTTCAGGCCGGGAGACGTCGGGGTGATCTCTCGCAGCGGCACGCTGACCTACGAGATTGTGAACGCGATCTCGGAGGCGGGGTTCGGGGAATCGACCTGTATCGGGATTGGCGGTGACCCGATCATCGGGACAAACATGGTCGAGGCCCTTGCGCTCTTCCAGAGAGACCGGTCCACGAAGAAAATTGTTGTCGTCGGGGAAATTGGCGGGACTGCAGAGGAAGATGCGGCCGCGTTCATCGCGAAGAACGTGACGAAACCTGTTGTCGCGTACGTGGCGGGCCGCACCGCTCCGCCGGGTAAACGCATGGGTCACGCAGGGGCCATCATCCAGGGAGGCAAAGGTACGGCCGAGTCGAAGGTGAGGGCCTTCAACGACGCGGGCGTTCGCGTGGCGCAGTATCCGGTCGAGGTGGCCTCGCTTCTCGCGGCAACCTGATGCGAGGGCAAACGTTCATTTAGGCGCCTCGAATGGGCCCTCCGGGGAGCCCAGAAGGGCTGAGAGTCTCCCGCGTGAGGGAGAGACCCTTGGAACCTGATCCGGGTCATGCCGGCGTAGGGAACACGAGGATGTTTTCAGCCCGGGGATCCTGAGGAGTCCTCCCGACGTGACGGACCAACCGCATCCGAAGTACCCGATGGGCAAAGTGAGCCGATCATTCTTCGAGAATGTCATCGCCCGACACCTGGGCGTCGCTCGAAGGGACGTCGCCGTGGGGCCCGCGAACGGCGTGGACGTCGGCGTCGTGCGCCTCCCGGACGGTCGCGCGATGATTTCGACGACCGACCCGATCTACATCGTGCCGCAGTACGGATGGGAGCGAGCGGCGTGGTTCTCCTTCCACATCCTCGCGTCGGACCTGACCACGTCGGGAATCGCTCCCCAGTTCATCACGATGGATTGGAACCTGCCCATGGACATCGAGGATGACCAGATTGAGACGATGTTGCGGGTCATCGATCAGGAGTGCAAGAAGTACGGGGCGGCAATCGTCACGGGCCACACGGGCCGTTACGAGGGCTGCTCGTACCCGATGGTCGGCGGAGCGACGTTCCTCGCGATCGCGGCGAAGGCCGGCTGGGTGACGGCGAACATGGCGAGACCCGGCAACCGGCTCCTCGTGACGAAGACCGCAGCCCTCGAAGCGACCGCGATCCTTTCGAACACGTTCCCGGAACTCGTGGAACGAGACGTCGGGTCGGAGGTGACGAAGCAAGCCCGCGCCCTCTTCGAGTCGATGAGCACCGTAGACGATGCGCTAGCAGCGGCGTCCGTGGGCCTCCGGGATGGGGGCGTGTGGGCCATGCACGACGCGACGGAAGGCGGCGTCCGGAACGCGGTCTGGGAGATGGCGCAGGCCTCCGGCCTCGGAGTGGACGTCGACCTCACGAGGGTGCACGTGGACCCCGCCGTCACCGAGGTGTCCAAAGTTTTCGGAATGGACCCGCTCGATGCGATCAGCGAAGGGACCCTCCTGATTGCGGTCGACCCGGAGGCCGCCGAGGCTGCTGTCGCGAAACTCAAGAGGAAGAGGATCCCAGCGACCGACATCGGCGCTTTTTCGAAGAAGGGGCGACCTTGCCTCGATCGCGGCCACCCGTTCCGGCCTGCGGATCGGGATCCGTTCTGGATCGCATTCAGCCGTGCCCTCGCCGGGGAGATCGCCTGAGCGCCGAGAACCGACGTGGGCAGCGGTTGGACGGCGTGTACCTCGTCACATCGCCACAACGCCCCGTGTCTCGAATGCTCGCATCGGTCGCAGCCGCCCTCGAGGGTGGCATTTCGTTGGTGCAATTTCGGGACAAGGGCGCGTATTCTGCAATCGAACAGACCGAAGCGGCCAACGGACTCCGAGAACTTTGTCGCCGGCACGGTGTTCCTTTCCTTGTAAACGACGACCCGCAGCTCGCCCGGCGGCTGGCCGCCGATGGAGTCCACGTGGGCCGTCACGATCCCTCACCGCGAGTCGCGCGGGCGGTCCTCGGACCCGGGGCGATCATCGGCGCAACGGTGTACGGCAAGGCGGGTGAGGAGCAGGCAGCGTTGTCAGCGGGGGCCGACTATCTCGCCGTGGGCCCGTTCTTCCCCAGCCCGACGAAGCCGGAGGAACGCATCCTTCCGATGCACGTCCTCGACGCCGTCGTCCACCGTTCGCGGCTCCCCGTTTTCGCGATTGGAGGGGTCACACCGGAAAACGCGGGCATCCTCGCCCGCCACCGCGTCGCCGGCGTCGCAGTCGTGTCCGCAATCATGGACGCCCCGGATCCGAGACGGGCTGCCGAGGCGATCCGACGCGCCTTCGCCGAGGGCCGCGGATCCTGATCGAGACGGCTCGCGCCCACGCGGGGAAAACGCGCGCGCGAGAAATCCATCGCACGGAGACATCCAGCGCCAAACGATTAAATAGAGCCCCCAGTGTGCGAACCCTTCCGTGCGCCGACTCATCGTGACGGAGAAGTTCAACGCCGCTATTCGGATCGCGACGATCCTCAGCGACGGGAAGTCGAAGCGGACGACCGTCGAGGGGACGACGGTCTTCGAGTTCCTCCAAGACGGGGACCACGTCCAAGTTGTCGGCCTTCGCGGCCACATCATCAACCTGGATTATCCGGAGTCCTTGAACGACTGGTCCCACGTCGACCTTAAGGAGCTCGTCTGGGCCGAACCCCAGAAAGTGGTGACCGCGGGGAAGATCGGAGCAGCGCTCAAGAGGCTCGCAAGCGACGCGGACGAGGTCATCATCGCAACGGACTTCGACCGGGAAGGCGAGCTCATCGGCGTCGAAGCACTGGAACTGATCCGCGAGGCCCGGCCGGAAATCCGCGTGCGGCGGGCCCGATTTTCGGCGTTGACGAAGTGGGACATCGAGGCGGCGTTCGCGAACCTCGTGGAGGTTGACTATCCACTGGCTTGGTCCGCCGAGTCCCGTCAGTCCGTCGACTTGGCATGGGGCGCGGTCCTGACCCGTTTCCTCTCGATCGCTTCGAACCAGCTGGGACGAGACTACCTCTCCGTCGGCCGGGTGCAAAGCCCGACGTTGGCCCTCGTCGTCGACCGCGAACGGGAGATCGAAAATTTCGTCCCCCAGGACTACTGGACCCTTTCCGCACGATTCCGGAAGGAAGCCGAAGGCAAACCGATCGAGTTCGATACGCACCACGAGCACGGCCCGTTCTGGGCGAGGCGGGAGGCGGAGGCCGCGATGGCGGAGGCGGAGCGTCCTCCGCGAGGACTCGTCAAGGAGTACATCCAGAACGAGCGGGAAGAACGGCCCCCACCGCCCTTCAACACGACGATGTTCGTCGCGGAGGCGAACCGGATTGGATTCGGCGCGGCGCAGGCGATGAAGCTCGCGGAGGATCTCTACCAATCCGGCTTCATTTCGTATCCGAGGACGGACAACACCGTGTACCCGTCGACCGTGAACCTTCGGTCCGTCCTCGAGAAGCTGCGAGACTCGCCGTTCGCGGAGGAAGCGCAGCGGCTCCTCGGCCAGGAGCGGATCGTCCCGAGTCGCGGCCGGACGCAGGCCACGGACCACCCGCCCATCTATCCCGTACAAGGCGTTGGACGAGACAAGGTCAAACGGCAGGATCACTGGCGGATTTACGAACTCGTCGTGCGGCGCTTCTTCGCGACCGTCGCGCCGAACGCCGTTGCGGAAGTTGCCGAGGCGAAAATCGACCTGGGCGGGCAAGTCTTCCTCGCGGAAGGGTACCGCCTCAAGGAGCCGGGATGGCGGACGTACTACCCGTACTGGACCGCGCGGGAAACGGTCCTGCCGCCGCTGGTCGTCGATGAGTCGCTCGACCGCGCTGGGCCCGTCTCGCTCCGGGAAGACCGGACGCAGCCCCCGCCGAGACACAGCGAGGGCTCGTTGATTCAGGAAATGGAGCGGCTCGGCCTCGGGACCAAGTCGACCCGCCACGAGATCATCAAGAAGCTCTCCGATCGCAAGTTCATCGAGGGGAAATACCCGCGGCCCACGACGAGCGGCCGCGCCGTCATCGAGGCCTTGGAGGACCACGCGCAGCGAATCACGCAGCCCGAAATGACCGCCCATCTCGAAGCGGACATGGAAGGGATTGCGACCGGCGTCCGCGCTCGCGAAGACGTCGTCCGGGAATCCCAGCAGATGCTGAGCGAGGTCCTCGAGACGCTCGAGGCAAACCGGGAGGCGATCGGGCAAGAGGTCGAGGCCGCCCTCCGGGAACAGAACTACATCGGCAAGTGCAACTTGTGCAAGGAAGGGAACCTCACGGTCATCCGCTCCCGTCGAGGCTCCCGTTTCCTCGGCTGCGACCGGTATCCCGCATGCCGGAACACCCATCCCCTTCCACAGATGGGCATCATCCAGAGCGCGGCAGAGAACTGTCCCGAGTGCGGCGCTCCGATGATCATGCACACGGACCGCGGTCGCACGACCACCTATTGCGTCGCCTCCGATTGCCCGACGGTCCGAGAGAAGAACTTCATCGGGCGATGCGAGAAGTGTGGAGACGGCGAGTTGACAATCCGCCACGGCACGTACGGGAAACGCTTCGTCGGTTGTTCGAAGTATCCGAACTGCGACAACTCGTACCCGTTGCCCCAACGCGGCCTCATCGTCCCGACGGACCAGCGATGCAACGCCTGTGGCCATCCCGTGATCCGAGTGATCATGCGGGGTCGCCGACCGTGGGTCCTCTGCTTGAACATGAAGTGCCCCGCGAAGGACGGGAAAAGCCGGAAGACGAAAGGGAAAGGCGGGTCTAAGAGGGCCGCGCGCCCCCGGAAGGCAAAGCCGGTCCCCGTCGTGGCGGACCTCCCAGCGGGCTAGGGCGATGCCATGAACCGCTTGAACTCGTCGCGGCTTCTCGGCTGAAGCGCGTAGTTCGTCCGTTTCTCCTCCCCGATCGTCGACAGCGGCGTCTTTCCGTAGTGGTGACCGGGGCAGACGACCAGGTCGTCGTCCATTTTCCGGACCTTGTGGAACAGGGAGTCATACATGTCCTCGACGCTGGATCCCGGGAGGTCCACGCGGCCGCAGTCGCCGACGAAGAGGCAGTCGCCGGTGAAAACGCGCCCCACGACGATGTAACAGCACGAGTCCGGCGAGTGCCCGGGCGTGTGGACGACCTTCACCCTCAGCTCCCCGACCTTCACGATCTGCCCATCCTCGAGCACGACATCCTTTCGCACGGCGCTGAGCCGATGCGCCGCAATCTTGGCCCCCGTCTCGTCCGCGAGGCGTTCGTTGTCGAAGACGTGGTCGGGATGATGGTGGGTATTCAGAATCAGCCCGATTGAATACCCGTTCTCCTGGGCCGCCTTTTGCAGCGCCCGGGCGTCGAAGCTCGGGTCGATCACGCCCGCCGACTTCGTCGCAGGATCCCCGATCACGTACCCGAAGTTCGCCATCGAGCCGATCAGGCGTTGCTCAAGGAACACATCGGACGGCGAGGCGCCGGTGGCCCATGAGCCTTCCGTCAACGGCGGCGGCTCTGCATGGCGTACGCGCGGGCCCAGTACTCCTGCCAGGCGCGAGCGTTCGCCTCCCACGCCTCCCAGGCCTTCCGCGTCCGCTCCTTGACCTTCATGCGATGCGTGACCGCGAGAGAGACGAGGAATGCAAAGGCCAGAATGCCAGCACCCCAAGCGGTGCTCAGGGTGGGCTCGCCGGTGAGGTGGCCGGTGGCAACGGCCCACGCACCCAGGATGGCGCTGACGATCACGAAGGTGATCGACCCCGCGATCCGTCGCGTAATCCAGGCCATCACGGGATGGTGGTGCGACCGCCCCGCGATAAGCGTTGCGGGGCGAAAATCACCCGTGCAAGGAAACGGGGGCGTCCTGCATTACGACCCGCACGGGCCGGTTCACGTTGACGCAAACGGATGTCGACGCTGATGCAAGGGCGCTTTGTCTGCCCGCCCATACGCTTTCCTGTCCATGGAACTCAGATTCCTCGCGGTTCATGAGGAAGGCGCTTCCTTCATGGTCTCACCGCGGGACAAAGCCATTCGGGTCGTCCTCATCCTCCAAAATCCACGCGCCCTCTTGGGCCGACGCTTCGAGCCGGAAGATCCATTCGAGCGGGAGACGGCTCCGCCGATGCGAATCCCGTTATCGCGCGCCTGGCCGTTGTGACGACGTTCCCCGGCAGCGTTATCGAGCGGACGACGTTCCCGGCCGCATGCCACGGTCCTTGGAAGGCCACGTCGCGCTGGTGACCGGGAGTACGGGCGAGGGGATGGGACGGAGCACGGCGCTCACGTTGGCCCGAGAAGGCGCCGTGGTGGTCCTGAACCACGGAACGAACCGGACGACCGGCGGGGCGAACAACCGTCGACTCGCGCGGGCGATCCAGGACCTCGGCGCTCGGTCGATCGTCGTTCGTGCGAACACCGCGAAAGGGTCGGAAGTGCGACACATGTTCGCGCGCGCCAACGCGGAGCTTGGCTCGGTCGACATCCTCGTGAACAATGCCGGCGGGATGTGGAACCCGCGGGAGGACCTCGCGAAGGTCACGGACGCCTACTGGCAAGACGTATTGCGGGCGGAAATCGACGGCATGTTCCACACGATCCGGGCGGCGCTGCCGGACATGCGCCGGAAACATTGGGGACGGATCGTGAACATCGGGATGGAGCGTTCGGAGGAGTTCACCGAGCCCCCGTACGACTACACCGTCGGGAAGATCGCGCGGCACGGTCTCACACGGATCCTCTCGGAGGGCGAGATCGGACGCGGGATCACGATAAACGCGATCGCCCCGGGGTACATCCCGGCCTTCACGTTCCGGCAAGCCGTCGAAGCGGTCCGCCATGGAAGGCCCTGGGGCGGCCGAACACACGGGACGCCGCAAGACGTTGCGGAGGTGGCTGCCTTCCTATGCTCGGATCAAGCCCGCAACGTGACGGGGGCCGTCATCCCCGTCCACGGCGCCCCGGACGATTGACAGGGGCCGTTCAGCGGGACCGGCGGCGGGATGCCTTCCGCCCACCACGGGCCGCGCGCTTCGTGGTCTTTCTGCGAGAGGCCGGGGCCCGCCGCGGGGCGGCCTGCGGCTCGTAAAGGGCCAACGTGATCCCCGTCGGGTCTTGGAAGACCGCGAAGAATCCCATTCCGGGAATCGCCATTTTCGGCGTCACGATCGAACCCCCCGAGGACTGGATCTTCTTGACCGTCCCGTCGATGTCCTTTGAGAGGATGTAATCCAGCACGCCCGCCGGCAAATTCTCGGCCTTCTGCAGGCCCCCGCCCGGGGCGCTCGGGGCCTCGAACGTCGAGTAGTTCATCTCCGGCATGTCTTGGAACTTCCAGTCGAAAACGTCCTTCAGAAACGCCTTCGTCTTCTCCGGTGCGTTCGAATGGATTTCCACGTGCACAACGCTGTTCGGTTTCTGCGCCATAATGATCCGTCCCCCTTCCCAAGAGGCGATGTGGGATGGCTAATGGAGTATTAAGAGATGGGGCCTATGATGGGCGAAACTGTGGCCACACACCGTTCGCGCTCCTGATAATCAACGCAGACCGCCGGCTACTCTTTCCGAGCCTCTTTCGCCTTCGGCCGGAGCTCTCGGCTGCCGCACTTGCGGCAGCGGGTCGCCCGCATCGCGTTCCGGGCGTAGCACTGCATGCAGATCATCTTGTGCAGGCGTCGGCGCTCGGCCTCGGGGAAGCGGGCCATTGACCAGGCGAAGAGGCGGAGGATAATGAAGGCTTCGGGTTCGGCACGATGTCGCGACTGGCCTGAACCGATTGGGCTAGATTTGCGCACGTCCGGGCTTGGAGGCGCGAGCGAGGAAACGAGAGATTGCCCGGGCCATCCGACATCCCACGCATCCCAGATGGTATTGGCCTTCCAGGGACCCGGAGGAATACCTCGCAAAGGAGGCCGGAAGGAAGACGGGTCGACCGAGGCGAGCGTTGACCGTGTCGTGGAGTCCTTGCATCCAAACTGTCATTCGGGGCTGGCACCGGCTGCAAGGCCACCCATCTGCTATTCGATGGAGCCGTTTCCAGAGACCTCGCCCGAAGCGAATCTTCAGCGACAGCCAAGCCGTGCGGTGAAGGTGCGTCGTCGGGGTCGCCGCGGCAGAATGGGCAATGCCGTTCGCGTTCGTCGCGACGTTCTTCTCCTGCAACGCGGCGGGAAACCCGTCTTAATTGATAAGGGAACCGGCTCGTCCTTTCTCCAGTAAACCTCTTCCGTGCAGACCCTCATGCAAGAACGTGAAACGAAAGGAACGGCCACCGAAAGATTCGCGGCCCAAAGAGAAACGGTTCCGCCACGGCGGACGGAAAGGTCGACGCTCCGCGCGCCGCAAGGACCGATCCGGTTGATAAAAAGTCTGCCGTTGGACACGATTCGGAATCGGTTGCGAGATTCTTGGGTGACCGAAAGTTCCAAGTGAATCGTGGGAGTACGGGTGCGGAAAATATGGAGAAAGTTGGAATGCCGAAGGCTCCCGCGCGCGGCGGGGTCGGAGAGCACCTCTCCGCCAGCACGCTGCTGACGGGAGCTTCGTTCTGGGACGACGCGATTTTCCTCGAGGAGCTCGGGCGTTTCTTCTTCCGGAGCTGGCTGAATGTCGGCCGCGCGGACCAAATCCCAGATCCCGGAGACTTCTTCGTTCGAGAGGTCGGCAACGAGTCCCTCCTCTTCATCCGAGGGGGGGACCACGCGGTGCGGGGATTCTACAACGTCTGCCGCCACCGAGGCACGCGTATCGTCGGCGAGGCGGAGGGATCCAAGCTCGGATCCTTGGTGTGCCCATACCATGCATGGACGTATTCGACGGAGGGAAAGCTCGTGGGCGCTCCCCACACGGAGCGACTCGTGGATTTTTCGAAGGAAGAGTACGGTCTCCGCCCGGTCCGCGTGGACACATGGGGCGGCTTCGTTTGGGCGAGCCTCGACGAGGCAGGTCCCAACCTGCGTGAGGAGATGGGCGAATTCTTCGCGCGGTTCCCGAGGTTTGATTTCGAAGGCCTGCGCCTGGGAGCCCGGCGGACCTACGAGGTCGAAGCAAATTGGAAAATCCTCGGAGAGAACTACTCCGAATGTTATCACTGCGCCCCGATTCATCCCGAGCTGAACCGAATCACCCACTATACGTCGGGAGCCTACACAGCGTATTTCATGCGTGAACCGCGGGCTCCCAACTTCAACGGGGGCTTCATGGAATTCTCGAAGGACTACACGTCGATGGTGTGGTCCGGATACACGAAACGCCCACCGCTGAAAGGGATGACCGAAGAGGATCGTCGCCGCGTTGACTACTACTTCGTCATGCCGCACCTGTTCTTCAGCCTCCACCCCGACTACCTGATGGTGCACCGACTGTGGCCGCGCAGTCCTCATCACACGACGATCGAATGCGACTGGTACTTCGACGCAGGGGTCATGGAGACCGAAGGATTCGACCCGAGTGACGCCGTCGACCTGTGGGACCTCATCAACCGCCAGGATTGGTCCGTGTGCCAGCGGACCCAGCTCGGGACGCAGTCGCGAGCGTGGCGGGGCGGCCGGTTCAGCGGCCAAGAGTCCCAGGTCCACGATTTCGAAAAGTACATCGCGGCTCGGATGCGGGAGCCCCTTGACACCAAGCCGCGTTCACCACGCCGACGGGGCCTCTCTCGGCCGCGCGCCGCGCGCCGAAGAAGCCGGTAGCGCCGCCGCGAACGAACGACATCCCGGTAGTCCGCGTCTTTATCTGCACCGCGCGATTCAGCGAATCACAGAACGCAGCAGGAGGGCTCGATGTCTTTCGATTACCACTTCAAGATGCAAATCGCGGCTCCGCGACCCGTGGTGTTCGAGCGGCTCCTCAGGATCGAGCACCTGTCCCGTTGGTTTTGCGGATGGTGTCGGATCGAACCGAGGGTCGGAGGGACGTTCAAGTTCGGCGGGGAGACCTGCATCATTCCGCCGGAAGGGCGCGCCTGGGAGACCACGATCGAGGAAGGGGACGTGTTGCGACGGTTCGCGTTCACGTGGCCGATTCAGTCCGCGAAAACCCGCGTCTCATACGAACTCGAGGACTCGCCGGGAGACATGGCGGTCCTGCAGGTTGACCATCGCAACGTCCCGCTCTCGGACACGACATGCGGCACTGTACAGGACGCCTGGCGGATGTGCCTGGGGAACCTGAAGTCCGTCGCGGAAGGTCGGACCGACAGCGTCCGACCCGATCATGCCCCCGTGACCGGTACGAACCTGCAACTCAGCGTGCTCATCGAGGCAAAGCCCGAGAAAGTGTTCGACGCGTTCGCGGAATCGGCGCAGCTCGACCACTGGTCTACGGGAGGCATCCCGGGCGGAATCGCTCGGGTCGACCCCCGCACCGGCGGCGCCTTCTCGTTCGGATGGTCAGGAGGGCCGAACGGCATCCTCGAGTGGAGACCGGGGCGGCGAATCGTCTTGCGGTGGCCGCGCGAATCGGGCCACCTCTCTTTGGGCTTCGACTTCGAGGAAAAGGCGAGCGGCACGGCGATCTACTTCTCCATGACCGGGTTCGCCGGAAGCCGGGAATCCGAAATCGTCCATCAGCGAGGACGATGGTCCGACCTCCTCGTCTGTCTGAAGAACTTCGTCGAGAGCGGTACCCCAGGATTCCTGAACGCCTATGCGGACCAGATTCGAACGTCTTGAGGGCTATGCCGTTTTGAGTTGCTGCCAGTCTTCGAGGACCGCTTGGGCGGCGTTGTGGCCGGCCGCCCCGATCACGCCGCCGCCCGGATGGGCCCCCGCGCCGCACAGATAGAGACCTTTGACCGGCATGCGATACGATGACCATCCCGGGACCGGTCGGAAGGAGAACATCTGGTACGGAAGAATCGCTCCGTGGAAGACATCGCCGCGGGTAAGACCGTACTCCCGCTCCATGTCGAGCGGGGACCGCGAACCCATCGCAATCGTCGCTCGACGTATGTTCGGCGCGTACGATTCGAGGACGTCGAGGATCCGCTCCGCGAACTTGCCGGCCTCCGTATCCCAGGAGCCGTCCGCAAGGTCGAACGGCGCGAACTTCGCAGAGATTGTGAGCGTGTGCATCCCGGGCGGCGCCGCGGTCGGGTCGTTCGCGGACTCAATCGCGAACTCGAGGAACGGCTCCCGCGACGGACGGCCACGCTTCGCGTCGTCGTAGGCCCGCTCCAGATAGTCCATCGAGGGCGCGATGTCGATGATCGTCTTGTGGTGGGGCCCCGCCGTGGTCCCCGGGATCGCATTGAAATCGGGCAGTTCGCGGAGGGCGAGGTTGAGTTTGAAAGATGACGACTCGAACCGAATTCGCGCGACCGCCCGCGCGAATTCCGGCGGGAGGTTCTCCTCGCCAACGAGGCCCAGGAGCGTCCGCTTCGGGTCCGCGTTGCTGAGGACCGCCGTCCCCTCGACGG
>Ga0209237_1000682_pt1 | contig 19574 bp, 15 predicted proteins | sample GraSoi013_1_40cm_2_FD_185820 | JGI IMG/M metagenome (GOLD analysis project Ga0209237, IMG submission 185820) | Grasslands soil microbial communities from the Angelo Coastal Reserve, California, USA - Sample 10_02_2013_1_40cm (SPAdes) (version 2) | ecosystem: Environmental > Terrestrial > Soil >... | reverse complement strand
CTGGTGCCCGGTGACGGTCGGCGACTCGGGTGCGGGTATCCCGCCCGAGCACGTCGAGCAGATCTTCGACCCCTTCTTCACCACCAAGGACGCGGGCAGCGGACTCGGCCTCTTCATCGCCCGCCAGATCGTGACCGAGCACGGCGGCTACATCACGACGGCGCCGCGCCCGGGGGGCGGAACGGCGTTCACCATCCATTTCCCGCTGCGCCCGCGGCAGGTCGATGCCGACGCGATCTGACGCGCGGCCCCTGGTCGTCCTGCCGCCCCTCACGGCTGCGGCGGCGGCCGCCGTGAGTGCGTCGTACTGCTGCGGCGATACGATGTTCTGGTCGCGCAGCCGCTGCGCACGCGCCAGGTCATTCGCGGCGCGGACGCTGTCGGCGAGTGCGGCGGCGATTTCGTTCACGCGCAGCCCCGCCGCGCGGGCCTGCGCCCGGCGCTGGGCGATCAACGCCTCCAGCCCGGGCTGCTCGAGCACCGCGATCGTGTCGCCGCGGCGGACGCTGTCCCCCTCGTCCTTGAGGAGCCGGACCAGGCGACCCGACGTGAGCGGGGCCAGCTGGGCTTCGCGGATTTCCACCGTTCCTGAGACCCGGAGCATGCTCGCGTCGCGATGACAGGTGGCGAAGAGCGTTACATAAACGACGTCACGCAAAATCGTCGCGCAAAGGCGCCGCCCGAAACCGTGGTGGGACGCCTCTGCGTGACGTCTGCGCGTGACGTCTGTGCCCGACGGCTTCGCTCGACGCCTCACGTCTATTTGTGAGTCTTTAGCCAATTGCTCGGATCGAGCGCGATCCCTCCCTGGCCGCGGATCTCGAAGTGGAGGTGCGGACCGCGGTCGCTCGACTCCCCGCCGACGTGGCCGATGATCTGCCCTTTGACCACGCGCTCCCCCTTTGCTACGGCGGCGTCGCTCAGGTACCCGTAGAAGCTGTAGTAGCCGCCCCCGTGGTCGAGCAGCACCGACGTGAGGTAGGTCCCGAGTGGGCCGGCGAGACTCACGCTGCCGCTCGCGATGGCGCGCACGGGCGTCCCCTCCGCAGCGGCGATGCCGATCCCGTGCCACGGGATGCGCGTGTTGTTGGGCCCGACGGCGGTGCCGAACTGGTAGACGATCTTGCCGTCCACCGGCCAGTCGAGCTGGCCCAGGTCCGCGGTCGTGATCGATGCCGCGGCGCGGGCGACGCCGCGCGCCTCGGCTTCGCGGCGCGCGCGCTCGAGGGCGGCGACCCGGTCGTTCAGGCTCTTCTCGTCGCGCTCCAGTTGGGACAGTCGCTCCGCCGCCTCGCGCGCGCTGCGGCGGGTTTCCGCGAGCGAGGCCTCGCGCGTGTGCTCGAGCGCCAGGTAGCGCTGCAGCTCGTCGGTCCGCTCGTGCTTGCGGCGGCCCAGGGCGTCGCGCGCGTCGACCAGCGTCTGGCGCTCGCGTGCGATGCGGCGCTGCAGCTTGAACATGTCGTTGGCGAGCAGGCGATCCTGCCGGCTGACCAAGTAGAGGTACTTGTAGCGCGACAGCAGGTCCCCGAAGCTCTCGGCCGCGAGCAGCACCTGGTACGCGTACAGCGGCCCGCGCTTGTAGATGTCCACGAGGCGGCGCTCCAGCACGGCGCGCTTCTCCTCGAGCGCATCCTGGGCGAGCAAGAGATCCACCGTGGTGCGGTCGATCTGGTCGGAGAGGCCGTTGATCTGCCGGTCCAGCTCGTTGACGATGCGGTTGGTGGTTTCCTTTTGCCGCTCGATGTTCGCGAGCTCGTCGGAGAGCGAGTGGGCCTGGGTGCGCAGCCGCTCGAGCTCCTGCTCGACCTGGGTCCGCTCGCGGCGGATGTCTTCCAAGCGACGCTGGTTGTCCCGCAGTTGCTGATCAAACGGTTGCGGCCGCTGCGACGCGAGGGGCGTAGCGAGGACGACGTAGCACAACGACGTCACGCAAAGACGTCGCGCGACACCGTAAACGCTTTGACGCCGCCGCGTGACGTTTTCGCGCGACGCCTTCGCGCGACGCCTCACGCTTGACGCCTCATACTCGGCGCAGGTGCCGTCCTACCGACGCGGCGCTCCCAAAGAATCCGATCAGCATCCCGAACCCGACGATCGCGACCGCCTGCTCCTGCGAGAAGAACTCGGCGTGAATCAACCAGCGGTTGATGAGCGCGTAGGCGCCGTAGGAGAGCGCGACCGCTGCCAGCCCGCCGAGCATCCCCTTGAGCGCGCCCTGGAGGAGAAACGGACGTCGCACGAAGCCGTTGGTCGCACCCACCAGACGCATGATGGCGATTTCGCGGCTGCGCTGCAGCACCGCCATCCGGATCGTCGTGCCGATGATGATGATCGCGACTGCCGCGAACGCCGCGCCCACCACGAGCCCCACGGCGGCCGCGATCTGCCGCAGCCGATCCAGCTTCTCCACCCAATCACGCCCGAATCGCACGTCATCCACGAAGCCGAAGCCCCGCAGCCGCTCGGCGACTTCGTTTACATGCTCGACGTCGCGGAAGTGGGGCTTGAGCTTCACCTCGATCGAGGCGGGGAGGGGGTTGCGCTCCAGCTCCTGCAACACGTCGCGGAATTCCACCAGCTCCGTGCGCGCGCGCTGCAGCGCCTCGTCCTCGCTCACGTAGGCGGCCGCCTGCACTTCGGGAAACGCCTCGATGTCCTTCTCCGCCAGCGTGATGGTTTCGATCGGCGCGCCCGGGAGCAGGTAGGCGACGATCTCCACCCGCTCGGCGACGTCGCGCAGGGCCTGTTGCAGGTTCACGGCGACGAGCCCGAACAGTCCGACGACGAACAGCGAGAAGGCGATCGTGGTGACGGAGAGGGCGGAGAGGAGCGGGGCGCGCCGGAACGCGAGCAAGGCCTCGCGGATCACGAGGTTCACGGGCTGGCGGCCTGGTCGCGCGGCTCGTCTACCGCGGAGTCGTACACCAGGGCGCCCTCCTGCAGCTCGATCACGCGATACGGCGCTTGCCGCACCAGGTCGAGGTCGTGCGTCGCCATGACCACGGCGGTGCCGCTCGCGTTGATGTCACGCAGCAGCTGGAACACGCCGCGCGTGGCACGCTCGTCGAGATTGCCGGTGGGCTCGTCGGCGAGCAGGACCGTGGGCTCGTTCACGAGGGCGCGCGCGATCGCGACGCGCTGCTGCTCACCCCCCGACAGCTCGCGGGGGTAGGCGTGGGCCTTGGCAGCGAGCCCCACCTGCGTGAGCACCCGCATCACACGCGCGGGGATCGACGCACGCCGCGCCCCCGTCACCTCGAGCGCGAATGCCACGTTCTCCTCCGCCGTGCGGTCCTCCAGCAGCCGAAAGTCCTGGAAGACGATGCCGAGCCGCCGGCGCAGCATCGGGATGTCCTTGCGGCGCGCCTCGGCGAGCGTGAAGCCCGAGACGCGCACTTCGCCGCTCGTCACGGGTTCCTCCGCGTAGACCAGCTTGAGAACCGTGGATTTCCCGGCGCCGGAATGGCCAGTGAGAAACACGAACTCGCCCTTCGCGATGTGAAACGAAACGTCCTTCAGGGCGAGCCCCCCTTTTGGGAAGGCCTTGAAGACATTCGTGAACTTGATCACTTACAGCTGCGCCAGGGCCTGGGCGAAGTCCGCGATGATGTCGTCGGCGTCCTCCAGTCCGATGGAAAATCTCAGGAAGCCGTCCGGAATGCCAGCCCGGGACCGCTCCTCCGGTGTGAGACTCGCATGGGACGTGAGCCGCGGTTCGGACACCAGCGTCTCCACGCCGCCCAGGCTGGGCGCGTGCGCTGCGACCGTGAGCGCCCGCAGGAACCGCTCCGCCGCCCGGGCGCCCCCCTTCAGCTCCACCGCCAGCATGCCCCCGAACCCGTTCATCAGCCGCTTCGCGTCCGCGTGGTCGGGATGGGAGGGGAGCCCGGGGTGATGCACCGCGCCGAACTGCGGCTGCTTGCCGCACCACTCCGCCACGCGCAGCGCCGTGGCGTTCTGGCGCTCGACGCGCACCGCCAAGGTCTTCATACCGCGGTCGATCAACCACGCCGCCATCGGATCGATGGCCTGGCCCCACACCTGCATCAGCTTGCGCACCTCCTCGATCACGGACTCGGTCCCCGCCACCGCTCCGGCGATCACGTCGGTGTGCCCGTTCAAGTACTTCGTCGCGCTGTGGATCACCACATCGGCGCCGTGCTCGAGCGGCCGGAAGTTGATCGGCGTCGCGAACGTCGAGTCCACGAGCAGGGCGAGTCCTTCCGTCTTGCATAACGTCGCGATCGGCTCGAGGTCGAGCACCCGCAGCAGCGGGTTGGTCGGGGTCTCCACGAAGATGGCGCGCGTGTTCTTCTTGAGGGCGCGTTTCCAGGTGCGGGACTCGAGCGGGCTCAGGAACGACACGTCGATGCCGAAGCGACCGAACTCCTGCGCGAACAGGCGGTGCACCCCGCCGTAGATCCATTCGCTCGACAACAGGTGGTCGCCCGGCCGCAACACCGCCAGGTGGGAGAGGGCGATGGCGCCCATCCCGCTCGCGACGAAAATCGCCGCCTCCGCGCCCTCGAGCGCGGCGAGGCGCTTCGCGATGGCCGTCTGGTTGGGGTTGTTGCCGTAGCGCGTGTAGAGGACTTCCGCCGTCGAACCGACCGGATTCGTGAAGGTGCTACTCTGGTACAGCGGCGTCACCACTGGTGCCCAGTCGGGCCGGGCCTCCGGGTCGCCGTGAATCGCTCGCGTCGAGAAGCCGAGGCGGCGCTTCACGCGAGCGTCAGGGCGTAACTGCCTCCGGGCGTGCGCGCCGCAAAGCGCCGGGCGACGAGCTCGTCCAGCAGCGCGGCCGCCGCCGCGGCCGCCCCGAGGACCTCCAGGGTGCCGTCCGGCCGCTCGATCAGCGCCGCGAGGCCGTGGCCGGACAGGACGGGCTCGATCGCTTCGCGATGCCCGTCCGTGATCCCCGACAGCACGAGCACCGCTGGCCGGTCGCGCAACAGCTTCGCCACGATCTCGTCGGCGCATGAGTAGTCGATGCAGCCGACGCCGGTGAAGTCCATGCGGGCGACCGTCACCTCGCCGGTCCGCTCCCGTCCCGCGATCGCCTGCTCGATCCGCTCGCGCACCACGCGCCCCGTCGGACGCGTGACGAGGTCCGCGTAGACGCCCGAGACGGACGCCTGGAGCACCGCGTGCATGTCGATGTACTGTATCACCGCTCCGCGGACCCCTGTTCAGGGATGATGATGAGCACCTGGGCGCCCGGGAAGGGCGGCAGGCCGTCTTTGAGCGGGACATCGTCGTCCCACTTCGGCACGATCGCGATGCGCGCCGTGCCGCTCCGAATCGCGATCTTCCCGTCCCAGCGGACGAGATACCGACGGATCCCGGCGAGTCCCTGGCCACGGCCGGGGTCGCGAAACCGGCTCACGCCCTGCACCAGCGCCGCCTCCAGCGCCGCCGCGTCGCCCCAGCGGTCGCCGAACCGCTTGCTCTGGGTCGGCTCGAGGGAGTGCCGGAATCCCACGCCCGCGTCGGCCACCGCGATCACGACCACGCGCCGGGCCAACTTGCGACGCCAGTGGTATGCCTGCACCGCCACCCACCCGCCCGTGCCGGCGTGTTCTACAATATTCTGACATGCCTCCGAAAGCGCCATAGCGAAGCCCATCGTCGCCTTCGGATCGAGGCTCAGCTCGGACGCCAGGATGGCAGAGGCGCGCTGCTGGATCGTGCTGACCACCGCGTGCACGTCCTCGGCCGCGCGCACCGGCGTCACGGGCAGCAACACTTCGCTTTCCTCCGCCGCTCTCGCTCGAGGTACCTTGCCGTGGATCTCGAACAGCTCGGCGGCCTCGCGGAAGAAGCCCGCTCGGGCCCAGTAGCTCAGCACCTCAGCGTGGGTCGGCGCGGTGAGCAGCGGCCGCTCGACCGTTCCGGCAGCTGCCGCGCGCCGGGCGGCCTGCCCCGCGGCGAGCAGCCCCACCAGGCCGTAGGGCGACGCCCATTCCGCGGCGTGCGCGTCGAACAGGAGTCGCTCGTCATCCTTGTTTGCATCGGCGAACGCCCCAGCGAACTGGTCGAACGAGCGGTCGTCGAACTGCGCGGGCACCTCGACGAGACGCGTCATGCCGTCGTCAGTCTGCCGAGGAGGTGATCTCGCAGCCCGGTCGCGCCGCGGTAGGTCACGTTGCGGGCGCCCATCCGCGTGCCCCGCTGCAACGCCTCTTCCAGCGGCGCTCCGGCGAGCAGCGACGCGACGACCGTCGCCCCGAACACGTCGCCGCAGCCGGTGGGGTCGCCGGCGTCGAACGCCGGGCCGCCTGGGGCGGCGATCCGCGCCGTGCGCACCGGCCGCCCGGTGAAATACGCCGCCCCCCTGGCACCCAGCGTGACGAGCAGCGTCTGGCACCCCTGCGCCAGCGCGGCGGCGGCGGCCGCCAGCGGATCGTCTCCCAACTGCTTCATCTCCTCCTCGTTGAGCTGCACCACGTCGAAGCAGCCGAACCAGGCTGGCGCGTCGGGGAGCGGCTGCAGGACGCGCGTCCCGTCCGATTCTTTGCCGAGGAAGAGGCTATGCAGGTCGGCGTAGATGAAGTGGCGGAACCCGCGGCGCAGGAACTGCGCCGTCTCGACCGTCATCTCATAGCCGGAGATGAAGTTCAGGTAGAGGGCGTCCAGGTCCGCTAGCTGAGGCCCGAGCTCGGGCCACGTCCACGGCGGCACGCCGCCCGTCATCTGCTCGCAGCGGCGCTCCGACGAGTAGTACCGCAGGGTGACCCGGTTGTTGGCCTCCGGCACCTCCATGAAGCGCGTGCCGGGCGCTAGGTGCCGCAGGGTGCGCAAGAAGGCGTTCGCCTTCCCGGCGAGGTCCCGTCCGACCTTGACGATGGGCACCATCACCCAGTCGTCCGGCAGCATGGCGTCGAGGGCGGCGCAGGCGTACGAGATCCCGCCCCATTCCTCGACCGCCGGCTGCGCGGGGTCCCGACCAAAGATGGTGTCCCACACCATGGAGCCGATGACGCCCAGTCGCCTCACACGCGGCCCCACGTCCGCTGTATGAAGACGGCGGCGGCGCCGTAGACACCCGCCGTTCCGGTGAGCTCTCCCGGGACGATACGGCAGACGTCCACCGCGGGCTTGAACGCCCGCCGCTTCACCTCGCTGCGCAGCGGCACGAACAGCCGGTCGCCCGCGAGGGTCACACCGCCGCAGATCACCACTACCTGCGGGTTGAACACGTTGATGATGTTCGCCACGCCGGCGCCCAGGAACCGCGCCGTGTCCTTCACGACCTCCAGGGCGAAGTCGTCGCCGTCGTGCGCCGCCTCGTACACGACCTGCGCCGTGATCTTCGACATGTCACCCTGCACGTACCGGGGGAGGGAGGTGTCGACCCCGGCCTCGATCCCCTCGACCGCCCGCGCCGCGATCGCGGGCCCCGACGCGTAGGCCTCGAGGCAGCCGTAATTGCCGCACTTGCAGCGTCGGCCCATCGCGTCGATGGTCATGTGGCCGATTTCGCCCGCGATGTCGGACGCGCCGCGGTAGATCGCGCCCGAGAGCACGATACCGCCGCCGATCCCGGTGCCGATCGTGAGCCCCACGACGTGGTCCGCCCCGCGCGCCGCGCCGCGCCACCACTCGCCGAAGATCGCGCAGTTGGCGTCGTTGTCGAGCGTCGCCGGCTTCCCGAGCGCCTGCGTCAGCCGGTCGCGCAACGGGTAGTTCGTCCAGCCCAGATTCGGGGTAAGCAGGACGACGCCGGTCTTCGTGTCGAGCGGGCCGGGCGAGCCGATCCCTACGCCGGCGATCTCCTTGCCGCGCGCTGCTTCCATAGACGCGCGCGCGAGCTTCACGATCCGGTCGAGCACGGCTTCCGCGCCCTGCTCCGAAATCGTCGGCGCCGAGACGAGTCCCAACAGCTCTGAGCCGTCCTCGGCCACGGTGCCGACGACGATGTTGGTACCGCCGATGTCAATTCCGACGATGTAGCGCACCGGTCTCCTCGATGGCGAGCAGGACGTCCTCGACCGACAGCGATTTCATGCACAAATGATGACCCAGCGGGCAGCTCGGCGGTCCGTGCGCCGAGCAGGGGCGGCACGGCAGCCCGTCGAGCTGAACCACGCGGTCACGCGGTCCGCGCGGCCCGAACCCGAACGCCGGCACGGTGGAGCCGAAGATCGCCACTGTCGGCGTGCCGACCGCCTGCGCGACGTGCAGCGGCGCGCTGTCGTTGGTCACGAGCAGCGCCGCGCGCCGGATGACTTCCGCGGACTGGCGCAGCGTGAGTTTGCCGCACGCATTCGCCGCCCTCCACGACCCTCCATGATGCTCCACCGCCTTCACGACCTGTTGCCCAAGCGCCGCGTCTTCCGGTCCGCCCACCACCACGATCGCGGCCCGCTCCGCTAGGCGCTCCGCCACGGCGTCGTAGTACGGCCAGCGCTTGCTGCCCCAGATCGAACCGGGCGCGAGCGCCACGAAGGGCTCTCCGACGCCATGCTCTCGCAGAAACTGCTCCGTCACCGTCCGGTCGGAGATGGTCAGGAGCAGCGACGGACGCTGCGGTCTGGCGTCCCCCCCTACCGCGGCCAGGGCGAGCAGGCGGTCGATCTCGTGGTCGGTCGTGGCGCGCTGCCGCACCTCGGTGTACAACAGGGGCCAGCCGTCGCGGAACCCCACCCGCTTCGGGATCCGTGCCAGCCAGGCCAACACCGCGGTGCGAAGCGAACGATGAGGAAGATACGCCGCCTCGTAGCCCTCCGCCCGGAGCGTCCGGGCGAGCCGGAGCAGCTGGCCGAGCCCCCGCTCCTTCGCCCGCTTGTCGTAGGGGATCACGCGGCGTACGGCCGGATGGGTCTCGAGCAGGGGGGCGGCGGCGGGGGTCGTGACGACGTCCACGGGGCCGTGCCGCTGCGCGAGCGCTTCGAGCAGCGGCGTCGTGAGCACGACGTCTCCGAGGAAGGCCGTCTGGATGACGAGGCTAGTCAACCTGGAGGACCGCGAGGAAGGCTTCCTGCGGAATCTCCACCGTCCCCACCTGCTTCATGCGTTTCTTCCCCTCCTTCTGCTTCTCGAGCAGTTTGCGCTTCCGCGTGACATCGCCGCCGTAGCACTTGGCCGTGACGTTCTTGCGCAGCGGGCGGATCGACTCGCGCGCGATCACCTTCGTGCCGATCGCGGCCTGGATCACGACCTCGAACAGCTGGCGCGGGATGAGCTCCTTGAGCTTTTCGGCGATCTTGCGGCCCCACTCGTACGCCTTGTCGCGGTGGATGATAACCGAGAACGCATCCACCGCCTCGCCGTTGAGGAGCATGTCGAGCTTGACGAGGTCGGCGGGACGGTACTCCAGGAACTCGTAGTCCAGCGATGCGTACCCGCGGGAGATGGTCTTCAGCTTGTCGTAGAAGTCGAGGATGATCTCGCCCAACGGGAACTCCCAGCTGAACTCGACGCGCGACGGATCCACGTAGTGCATGCCCCGGTACACCCCACGCCGCTCCTGGCCGAGCTTCATGATCGCGCCGATATATTCGGCGGGCGCGAGGATCCGCGCTTTGACGTAGGGCTCCTCGATGTGGTCCACTGCGGAGCCGTGCGGCAGGAGGCTCGGGTTCTCGACCACGTCCACCGTGCCGTCCGTGCGGTGCACGTGGTATTCCACGTTGGGCACGGTGCTGATCAGGTCCAGGTTGAACTCCCGCTCGAGCCGCTCGCGCACGATCTCCATGTGGAGCAAGCCGAGGAAGCCGCAGCGGAACCCGAAGCCGAGCGCCACCGATGACTCCGGCTCGTAGTGGAGCGAGGCGTCGTTGAGCTGCAGCTTCGCGAGCGCGTCACGCAGCTCTTCGAACTGCTCGGCGTTGGTCGGGTAGAGCCCAGCGAACACCATCGACTTGATGTCACGATAGCCCGGCAGCAAAGGGATGTCCCGGTGCTCGGCTTCGAGCACCGTGTCGCCGGAGCGCGTATCCCGTACACCGCGGGTGTTGGCGACGAAGTAGCCCACTTCGCCCGCCTCCAGCAGTTCGGTGGGCTTGTGACCGAGCTGCAGGTAGCCGACCTCGTCCACCTCGTACACGTCGTCCTTATGGGCCCCGAACGCGATCTTCATGCCCGGCGTGACCACGCCGTCGACGACCCGGATGCTCGGGATCGCGCCGCGGTAGCGGTCATAGTACGAGTCGAAGATCAGCGCCCGCAACGGCGCCTCGCGAGTGCCCCGGGGCGCCGGTACGCGCCGCACGACCGCTTCGAGCAGCTCGGGCACGTTTGTGCCCTCCTTCGCCGAGATGCGCAGGATCTCCTCCGGCTTCGCCCCGATGAGGTCGTGGAGCTCCCGCGCCCGGCGGTCGGGTTCCGCACCCGGCAGGTCGATCTTGTTGAGGACCGGAATGATCTCGAGTCCCGCGTCCAGGGCGAGGAACAGGTTGGAGATCGTCTGCGCCTGGATCCCCTGGGACGCGTCTACGACGAGGATCGCCCCCTCGCACGCGGCCAAGGAGCGCGACACCTCATACGTGAAGTCCACATGCCCGGGTGTGTCGATGAGGTTCAGCTCGTAGATCTGGCCGTCCCCGGCGTGGTAGCTCATCCGCACCGCGTTCAGCTTGATGGTGATGCCGCGCTCGCGCTCGAGATCCATCGTGTCGAGCACCTGTTCCCGCATGAGGCGCTTGTCGAGCGTCCCGGTGAGCTCGATGAGCCGGTCGGCCAACGTCGACTTGCCGTGGTCGATGTGGGCCACGATGCAGAAGTTGCGGATGTGGTCTTGGCGCATGGGCGGGGGGAAATATAGCCCTGAGACGTCTGACGTCTGATGTGTGATGTCTCTAGATTAGTTTTCAGTCCTTGCCTCCGTTCACCGGCTGGTTCGACCCCGCCCCCAAGGGCGGCTACCTGCGGCTCGCGGCGCATAGCTACCTGCCTGCGAACGGCGACCTGTCCGTGCGCCTCCCCGGCTTGCGGCGGGGCGATCTGCTCACGCTCGAGGACGGGCGGGTGCTGCGCGTCAATGGCGCGCCGCCGGGCGCCGGGCTCGCTGAGCGTCCGGAGTTCGCGAAGCTCGGCGCGGTCCACCCGTCGCGGCCGCTGTTGCTCGAGACGACCAAGGCTTCGGGCCCGCGCACCGCGGAGATCCAGCGCGTGGTGGATCTGGTGTGCCCGTTCGGCTTCGGGCAGCGGGCGCTCATCGTCTCCCCGCCGAAAGCCGGAAAGACCGTGATGCTCCAGGCGGTGGCCGAAGGAGTCACCCTCAACTACCCGGAGGCGATCCTCCTCATCTTGTTGGTGGACGAGCGGCCCGAAGAGGTCAGCGAGATGATCGATTGGGGCCGCGGCGAGGTGATCGCGTCCAGCTTCGACCTGCCACACGAGCGTCACGTGGCGGTGGCCGACATGGTGTTCGAGCACGCGCGCCGCCAGGTCGAGCTCGGCAAAGACGTGGTGATCGTGCTCGACTCGCTTACCCGCCTGGCCCGCTCGCATAACACGACCGGACGATCGAGCGGCCGCACGATGTCCGGCGGCCTCGACGCCAACGCGCTAGCCAAGCCCAAGGCTCTGTTCGGCGCCGCGCGAGCGGTGCCCAACGGCGGGTCCCTCACCATCGTCGCGACCGCCCTCGTCGAGACCGAGAGCCGCATGGACGACGTGATCTTCGAGGAGTTCAAGGGAACCGGCAACGCCGAGCTGCGCCTCGCCCGCGAGCTCGCCGACCGGCGGATCTATCCGGCAGTCGACATCGCCGCGAGCGGTACGCGGCGCGAGGAGCTCCTCGCCGATCCCGCCACCGTGGAGGCGAAACAAAAACTCCGGCGGGGCCTGGTGGGGCTCCCGCCGGAGAAGGCCGTGGACGTGCTGCTGGCGCAGCTCAGGCGGACGAAGACGAACCAGGAGCTGCTGGCTCCGGCGCCGTAGCGGTCAGTTCGCGCCTCCCACGATCTGCTTGTAGCTGTCCGGGTTCCACTTGGGCCGCTCGGCCCCGTTCGCCACCTCGAGGCCGAGGTAGAACACGAGCTTGACGATCCGGGCCTCCTTCTCCGCGTCGATCTTGTCCGGGGAGTCACTCGCCTGATGATAGTCCGGGTGCGTCCCGTTGAAGAAGAACAGAATGGGGACGCCCTTCCTCGCGAAGTTGTAGTGATCCGAGCGGAAGTAGAAGCGCTCCTGTGGCCAGATGTCGTCGATCGGTGTCATCCGCAGCTCGGGGTGAGCCGTCGCCACGCGGTTGAGCGTGGCGCCGAGGTTCGAGTGCTCCTTACCGATCACGACGATCGTGTCCTTCCAGTTGCGACCGACCATGTCGCTGTTCAGGTCGGCCACCACGTTGGCGAGCGGGACCGTCGGGTGCTCCGAGAAGAACTGGCTGCCCCAGAGGCCGCGCTCTTCGCCGCTCACGGTCATGAAGGCGAGCGAGCGCTTGGGATGGGGCGCGAGCTTCGCGAATGCCGCGGCGGTCTCGATCACGGCGGTCGTCCCCGACGCATCGTCGTCGGCGCCGTTACAGATCGAGTCGGCGCCCTGGGCGACGCAGCCTTCCCCCGCCCCGGGCGTCCCAATGTGATCCATATGTCCCGTGAAGAAGACGTACTCGCTTTTGAGCTTGGGGTCACTCCCCTCCAGGACCCCGATCACGTTGGGCGCCGAGGCGCGGACGAGCTCGCGCTGCCTCACCAGGTAGGTGATCGTGATGGCGGGGAGCCGGCGGGCGCTCCAACCGGTCGTCTGTGCGCGCAGCGTCGGCGGGTCGATGCCCAGCGCCGCCGCCGCCGTGGGGTCGCGGATCTCGAAGGAGCCCGCGGCGAGCTCGGTGTCCGCGGGTACGCCTTCGAGCGTAAGCGAGGGGAGAGTGGTTCGAGCCAGGCGGTTCTGCCACTGCGCGTCGGGTCGATTGGATATCACCATCCACCCGATCGCGCCGCCGCGGAGTGCCGCCATGACCCATGCCGGATTGATCGAGATACCCTGGGCCGTCGCCGTGCCGAGGATCGCCGCCCAGGCACCCCGCACCTCCGCGCCCGCCAGCGGGTTCGCCGAGTCGGGCGTGCCCATGAACAGCACCACCGGCCCGCTGATCTCACGCGTCGGCAGCGGCGTGAACCGCAACAGGTACGCATCGACGCCGGGCTTCAGCGTCGCGGGCGTCGCGCCGACGATGCGGATGGCGCTGGTGGCCGTATCCACGACCCGCTGGGCGACGGTGTAGCGCTGCAGGTAGCCGCCGTTGTCGCCGGCCGGCTTCAATCCGAACCGGCGGAACTGGTCAGCGACATAGCTCGCCACTTGCTCAAGCTGCGGGCTCGGCGTCGCCCGGCCGAGCATGGAGTCGTCCGCGAGGACGCCGATGTGGTGCCGCACATCTTCGGCGGTGATCGAGTTGACGGCGCGCTGAATGGTCGCCGGAGTCTGCGCCGCGAGGACGCATGGGACGAGCGACGCACCGAGACCGAACAGCTGACGCACGGATGGGCTCCTGCGAAGGAACGGGACGGAAAGCTAACGCGCCCGACCACGGGGGACTATGGTCGGGCGCGTCGCACCGTTGCAGGCGGGACTACGGCTTGCGCCGCTTGAGCTCCGGCTCGTTCTTGGGCTTCTCTCGCGGCGCATCGCGCTTCGGCTCCGCACGCGGCTCGCTGCGCGGCGGCGCGGGAGGCGGGGGTGACGCCGCGGGAGGCTGATCCCGCGACGGTGTCGAGGGCGCGGCCTGCGGCCGGCTTTCGGGCGGTCGTCGCGGCTCGACGCGCGGTCGCTCGGGAGCGACCGCCGCCGGGGGCTCCGTCCGAACGCGGTCCGGGCGGAACACCTCAGGCCGCACTTCCTGGCCCGGCCGATCGGGGCGCTCGCGCCGCTCGGGCCGATCGGGATTGCTCGGGGTGTCCGGCCGACCAGGACGATCGGGCCGCTCCGGGTGCTCGGGACGCTCGGGATGCTCCGGGTGATCGGGGCGGCGGCGCCCGATGCGGTCGTCGTCGTTGTGCGGCTGCTCGCCCGTGATCGGGCGCTCGCGTGGGCGCTCGATGGCGGGGGGCCCGCCACCGGTGATAGGACGCTGCCGCGGCTGAATGTTCGGGGGGGGGATGCTGCCGCCCAGGTCACGTCCACGCACCCCCACGTCGCGCCGGTGGTCGTCGTTCACCGGGCGCTGTGGGACGCGGGTAACGAAGACGCTGGAACCCTGCCGGTCCTTGAAGATGAAGCGGGGCGCCGGCCGCAGCGGCCGAGTAAACACCACGCGGGTGCCGTCGTAGTACCGGTAGGGGTAGTAGTACGGATCGTCGAACACCACGATCCGGAAACGGACGCAGGTGTAGTCGTACGGGCTCCAGTAGGGATAGCTCACGTACGTATGGCAGTCGTAGCACAGGAAGCGCGGGTAATCGTAGTGCTGCTGCACGTAGTACGGCGCGATGTCGTAGTCCCAGTCGACGTAGCCGTCCGGGACGATGCGCTGGGCGAGGTCGGTGAGGGCGACATACGGGTCGCCGCGGACGCGCCCATCCGCGATAACGCGATAATCCCAATGATCTTCGCTCTTGATGGCATCGTAGACGAAGGGATCAGCGGCCGCCACGGCGAAGACGTAGCCAACGCCGGGGTAGTCGTCGACGTAGAATGCATCGCGCGTGGAGCGCTGCTCGACTTCGTAGTCACGGCCCCCGCGTGCGAAATTGTCGTCCCACGGCTCTCGCGGATACAGGACTCGCACCCGGCCATCGGTGTCGACTCGGAAGAGGGTGACGTACGCGTCTTGTTCGGTGCGGAAGGAGACCCGCGCCGCCTGCCCGCTGGCATAAGGATCGTCCCCGCGGTTGGTCCAGACCTCGATGCGGGGACGGTAATAGAGGGCAGCCGGCTGGGGCGTCGGCGCCCGGCCGGAAACCGTCAGCAAGCTGAAGAACCCCACGGTGGCGAACATACGATGTCCTCCCAACGGTGCAGGGGGCACGGACTATGCCAGGTCGGCGGCTGGTCGGGACGCTCCTAAGTGCCTGTGAACGGTGGCGTTGCCGTGGTGAGACCGAGATCACCCTCCCGTGGTTGTCCTCTACCCCGGACAGTCGGCCGCTCATTAGCTTCCGCCACCCATGGCTGACGTCAGGCGCATCGATTTGCTGGATCCGGCGGAGGTGGCCCGCCTAGGCGGCATCGAGATCGTGGCGCAAGGAGTGGTCGAGGGTTTCCTCGCCGGGATCCACCGCTCGCCGTTCCGCGGGTTTTCGGTTGAATTCACCGAGCATCGCGCGTACCAACCGGGCGACGAGCCGCGCTATCTCGACTGGAAGATCCTGGCGCGGTCCGACCGGCTGTTCGTGAAGCAGTTCGAGGAAGAAACGAACCTGCGCGCGATGCTGCTCGTGGACGCGAGCCGCTCGATGGCGTGGCGGGGCGCGCCGACCCGACTCACGAAGCGGGCGTACGCCGACCGGCTCGCGGCGGCACTCGCGCTGATTCTGCTGCGGCAGCGCGACGCCACGGGGCTGATCACGTTCGACGAGGCGGTGCGCCAGGTAATCCCCGCCCGCGTGAAGACGGGGCAGTGGATGAGACTGGTCCGCGGGCTGCTCGACACGCCGGATGGCCGCGGCACGGCCGCCCAGGCGGCGCTCTTGCATCTCACGGCGTTGCTGGCGCGCCGCGGCCTGGTGGTGCTCGTGTCCGACCTGCTGTTCGACCGGACTCTCGCGATCACGGCGCTCCGCTACCTGCGCCACCGCGGCCACAACGTCATCGTGTTCCACCTGATGGACCCGGCGGAAGCCGAGCTGTCGGGTCCTCCCGAAGTGCGGTTCCGGGATCCCGAGTCTCCGGCGAGCGTGGTGGTGCGACCGCGCGAGCTCGCCCGCGCCTATGCCGAGACGGTGCGGCGAGAGGTCTCGGCGTGGCGCACCGCGTGTCGACGGCACGGCATCGCGTATCACCACGTGCTGACCGACTTGCCGTTCGGCATGGCGCTCCGTCTCCTCGCGTGACCTTTCTGCATCCGCTGGCGCTCATCGGGCTCGCCGCCGCGGCGATTCCCGCGCTGCTGCATCTGCTCGAGCGGCGCGTGCCCCCCGAAGCGGAGTTTCCACCGATCCGTTACTTGAGCGAGGCCGAGCGGCAGAGCGCGCGGCGGCTGAAGCTGCGGCATCTGCTGCTCCTGATTCTGCGGACCGCACTGATCGCGTTGATCGTGATGGCTGCGGCGCGGCCGCTCGTACGGTCCCGTGCCGCCGGCGGGGGAGGGGTGCACGAGCCGACGGCGCTGATGCTGATCCTCGACAACTCTCCGTCCTGCGGCGCGGTCGTGGACGGGCGCCCGCTGCTCGCGCGCTTGAAGAGCGTGGCGCGAGCGTCGATCGCCCGTGCCGGATCGGGGGATCGCGTGTGGCTGATGCTGGCCGACGGCGTAGCACGGGCCGGCTCCCGCGAAGCGCTGCTCGCGACCGTGGACAGCGTAGAGCCCGGCTGGCGGCGCCTTGACCTGACCACGGCGGTGGCGCGGGCGACCCGGCTGGTGGACGCGGAGCCCCTCCCCGGGCGCGAGGTCGAGGTGGTGAGCGATCTGCAGCGCACAGCCTTCGGGCCGGGGCGGGCGGAGGTACCGCGCGGTGTTCGGGTGCTCGCGCTCGCGCCGCCGGGCCAGGTGGTGGCGAACCGGGGCGTCGCGCAAGCGCGCGTCACAGACGGTGCGGTTGCGATCACCGTGGCGGGCACTCCCGGTGGCGGCCCGGCGCCGGTGACGGTGCGCCTGCGAGCGACGGCGAGTCCCGTGGGGCGGAGTCGCGACGTGGGACGGGCGCTTGCCTCGACGGGGTCGAGCGCTTCGGTCCCGCTGCCGAGCATGGCGCCCGGCTGGTGGATCGGAGAGACGGTGCTCGATCCCGACGAACTGCGCGCCGACGACCGCCGAGCGTTCGTGTGGCGCGTCGCGCCGCCCGCCCGCGTGCGCGCCGACCCGGGCGCAGGGCCCTTCGTGACGGCGGCGCTCGCTGTCCTCACGCAGGGGAAACGCGTCGCCGAGGGAACGGACGTCTCGCTGGGGGAGCGGCTGCAGGGTGACGCCGGGAAGACCGTGCTGCTCCCGCCCGCCGATCCCGCGCTTGTCGGTCAGGCGAATCGCGCGCTCGCGGCGCGCGGCGTGCGCTGGCGGTTCGGCGCCTCCGCGACCCCGGGACCGGTCGCGACGGCGAGTCTCGCCGGCATCAACGGGATTCCGGTCGCGCGGCGCTATCGGCTCGAGGGGGGAGACACGACGACCGTCATCGCCACCGTGAACGGCGATCCCTGGCTGGTGCGGGATGGTGACGTGGTGCTGCTGGGCAGCCGCCTCGACACGGTGTGGACCGCGCTGCCTGCGTCCCCCGCGTTCGTGCCGTTCGTGGATGCGCTCGTGAACCACCTGGCGCGCGGCGAGGCCCCGATTGGGGAAGCGGAGGGCCCCCCCGGTGTCGTGTTCCAGGTGCACGGGGCCGACACGGTCGGGGCGACGGTGTCCGGGCCCGATGGTCGCGAGTCCGATCTGACGCCCGCTACGGCAGATGTCGTACGCCGCGCCATCGGCGCCGAGGTGCACGATGAGGCGCGCTTCGCCGCGGAGCGGTTCGCTGGCACGCGTCGGGCGGACGTGAGCGGCCTGCTGCTCGCGCTCGCGCTGCTCGTCGCGGCGGTGGAGCTTGGTGTCGCGACGCGCGCCCGTTGATGTCGCTCGACTTCCTGCTCGATCAGTTCAAAGATCTGCCGGCGACCCGTGCGCTCGCCGGGAGTCTCCCGGGCCCGGGATCCCGGGTCCCGGTGTCCGGGCTCCCCGGTTCGAGTCCAGCCCTGCTCGTCGCTGTGCTGGCGCGCCGGCTCCCCCAGCGGGTGTTCGTTGTGGTCACGGCGACGCCGACGGACGCCGAGCGCTGGCTCGCGGACGCCCGCGCCCTCGCGGGCGACGTGGCGGCGCTGTATCCGCAGCGGGAAGCGCTCGGCGCCGAGGAACCACACCTCGAGATCGCAGGCGAGCGCATCGAGACGGTCGAGTCGCTGCTGGCGGGAAGGGTCCGGATTCTGATCACGACGGCGCGTGCCACCGCGGAGCGCACGGGCGTGCCAGCGGCGCTCGACGCGATGCGGCTGGTGCTGCAGGCGAGCGCCGGGCCCCGGGCTCTGGGCCCCGGGGGTTTCACCGAGATCGTCCGCCGCCTCGGTGAGATGGGATACGATCGCGTCCCCACGGTGACCGAGGTCGCGCAATACAGCGTGCGCGGTGGGATCCTCGACGTGTATGGGTTCGGGATGGCGTCGCCGGCGCGGGTCGAGTGGTGGGGTGACGAAGTCGTGTCACTGCGCACGTTCGATCTTGACTCGCAGCGCTCGGGGGAGCCGATCGAGCGGGTCACGATACTGCCGGTGAGCACCGAAGGGGTCACGACCACCGTGGCGGTGCAGCATGCTGCGCCCCTACAGCGGCAGTCCTTGCTCGATCTCCTCCCTATCGATGCGCTGCTCGTGTTGGAACAGGAATCCGCTCTGGCGCAGGAGGTGGATCGCGCGTGGGCGGAGGCGGAGCATCACCTCGAGATCGCGCGGCGGCTGGGCGAAGAGCCGCCGGCGCGAGCGGAGCTGTTCGTCGCTCCCGAGCGCTGGCGCGGCGAGCTGGCGGCGTTCGGCGGTGTCGCTCTCAATGCGCCGGACGCGTCCACGCGGTTCCCGCTCACCCCGCCCGAGCCGGTGGACCGCGACATCAAGCGACTACGCCGGCTCGTGGCGGCCGGCCCGCCGACGGTGATCCTGTGCGACAACGAGGGCCAGCTCGAGCGGCTGGAGGAGCTGCTCGGCGCGGAGGCCGCGACGCTGGCGATCGGAGCGCTCGACGGCGGGTTCGTCCTGCCGACGCTCCGCGTGCTGACCGACCACGAGATCTTTCGGCGCGCACGCCGCCTGCGGCGGCCGCGGCGCTACCGTGAGGCGTCCGCGACGGCGGCGGCCCGTGCGCTGCAGGCGGGAGACTACGTGGTGCATCTCGAACACGGGATCGGGCTGTATCGCGGGATCCAGACGATCGCGGTCGGCTCGGAGGGCGGGACGCTCGAGGTGGCGGTGGTCGAGTACGAAGGCGGCGATCGGCTCAACGTCCCGCTGTACCGGCTGGATCAGCTCGAGCCCTACCGCGCCGCCGGGAACGGCGACACCCCACCGCCCAAGCTGCACCGTCTCGGTGCGACCACGTGGCAGCGCCAGCGAGACAAGACCCGGGCCGCCATCCGGCAGATGGCGGCCGAGCTCCTCGACCTGTACGGGCGCCGCCAGCTCGCGACCGGGTTCCCATTCCCGCCCGACACCGCGTGGCAGCGCGAGTTGGAGTCGGCCTTCCTGTACGACGACACGCCCGACCAACGTCGCGCCGCTGAGGAGGTGAAGCGCGACATGGAGCGCGCCCGGCCGATGGACCGGCTGCTGGTCGGCGACGTCGGGTACGGCAAGACGGAAGTCGCGCTGCGGGCTGCGTTCAAGGCGGTGCAAGCGGGCAAACAGGTCGCGGTGCTCGCCCCCACGACGATCCTCGCCGAGCAACACGGGCGCACCTTCCGAGAGCGGCTCGCCGATTACCCGGTCCGGATCGAGGTGCTCTCGCGGTT
>Ga0209237_1000681_pt1 | contig 19576 bp, 12 predicted proteins | sample GraSoi013_1_40cm_2_FD_185820 | JGI IMG/M metagenome (GOLD analysis project Ga0209237, IMG submission 185820) | Grasslands soil microbial communities from the Angelo Coastal Reserve, California, USA - Sample 10_02_2013_1_40cm (SPAdes) (version 2) | ecosystem: Environmental > Terrestrial > Soil >... | reverse complement strand
CATCGTGGAACGTCAGGAACACCGCCTTGATCGAATAGCGGCGGGCCTGGAACATGCGAATCGCCTCCGAGATTCGCTCCCGGCCGATCGGATACAGCGTGTAGTACGCGCTCGCGGCGACAAAGATGAGGAGCGTCGAGAGCGGTGGCGGAAAGGCGAGTCGCGTGACTCCGATTAGGCCATTTGTCGTCAACCCCAGGACGAGGACGAGTGTGAACGTCACCATGAGGCCCGCGGCGCGACGCGCCAGGGTCTTGCTGCTTGCGCGAACGATTTTGTAGAGGCGGTAGAGGTTCCAAATGCCGAGGACCGAGAACGTGACCACATAGAGGAGGTACAGTCCAAGGACGTAGGGGTCGAAGAAGGCCACATAGAGCGTCTGTCCCTCGAACGTCAGCGAGGTGATGTCCGTGATGCCTCGTCCCCAGAGCAGGAGCAGCATCACGATGGAGATTGCCATGAGCAGTCCGTAGGATCGCCTCATGCGGTCGACGTACACGAGCGTGAAGAGCAGGAAGAAATTCACGGCCAGCGTAAGGCCGGTGAGGCTTACGAGCGTCGAGAACAGGGCCGCCACATACGTCGTCGAGTAGAACAGGAGGAAATCGCCGATCGCGTAGAGTCCGGCGAAGAAACAACAAAACAGGAAAAACGCTTCCGTCCAAGTATGCCAGCGGTCGCGGTAGACCTGCAAGATTGCGAGGACGAACCACGCGGTCGCCGATGCGAGCGGGGCCGCCTTCAGGATCTCGATCAGGTAAACGATAAGCCAAGAAGGCAGGGCAGCCATGTGACCGGTGTGTCCACGGAGAGATAAAGAATGGCAAATAAATACCCGACCACTCCGAAATCGGCGACGCAAACCAGGCGGCGGGGGTCAAATCGAATGCGCAGCATGTTCGTTTTCTTTGATCTTGGCGGGACCCTCGTGGACCTTCGGGGCATTGTGGCGTCGATGGCGGCGCGCTTAGGCGCAATGCGGGTACGAGGTCCGGTCCCTCTCGCACTCGATTGGGCGGTCCGCACCGCCGAAGCTCTGCCTGCTGCGCAAGGCCCGCGGTTCCAATCCGAGCGGGAGATTGCGTCCGACGTGCTGTTCAATCTCCTTGCGAGACGGGGCCGCACCGACGCACGAGACGCGTCCGTCCGCCTCGTCCGGGAGGCGTGGGCGGGTTATGTGGGAACCTGCACGCTCCAACCCGACATCACGGTCGCCTGGTTGCGGACGCTCCGATCCCAGGTCGCAGGTCTCGGCGTGGTGACGGATGGAGATACCGAGGCGGTCGCAGGCGTCCTCTCCCATACAGGCCTGAACGAACTCTTCGATTCTGTCACGACCTCCGAAGCGGTCCGGTCGTACAAGCCGGATCCCGGAATTTACCGCTCGGCCCTGAAAGCCCTCAAGGCTCGGCCGTCCGAGAGCCTCTTCGTCTCCGACGCGGCGCTCGACCTTCAGGGTGCGGCAAGTCTCGGCATCGCTGCCGCTTGGATCCGCCGGAGCCTTCTTCCGGACCTCGCAAAACCACCGCCGAGTACCCTGATTCTCTCCCGTATCCAGGATGTGGACCGGATTGTCAAGGGATACGGAAAGACGGGGCGATTCGAACTACGCTGAGCGCGCCGGTTCCTTCTTCGTCTGCTTGAGCTGTTGACGGTACATCTCGACCAACTCTTTTGCCGTCGTCGCATCCTCGGGACCTTTGTCGTCACGCCACCGTCCCGTGAATCGAGGGAAGCGGATGGCGAGACCCGCTCCGGGACGGACCGCGCCCCAGGCGCACGTATGGATCGGGCTCACGGTGATTTCTGCGCCTCGCACCTCGAGGACCGTCTTGGGTTCAAACCAGACGTCGGGCTCGAGCTTCGCGTCGACCCGGGCGGGCTTGCCGTCCCGTCTCACCGCTTTGAACTTCTCCGGGAGGGAGAAGAGAGTCTCGTCATCGAATCCGGTGCCCAGCTTGCATGTGGTGCGAAAGACGTCGGCTTTGTCATCGTATGCCGCCATGAGCAGCGCCCCGTAGGCACCCGCGCGCTTCCCTCGCCCTGCGAATGCGCCTACGACGACGAGGTCGATCGTATCGCTCAACGCGGCGCTATACTCTTTCTTGAACTTGATCCACTGGAATCCGCGCGCGCCCGCGTCGTACGTCGAGTCGAGCGCCTTCGCCATGAGACCTTCGCACCCGGCCTGGAGGGCTTCATCGAAAAACGCCTCCGCTTGCTTCACATCCTCCGTCACTCGCACGGTCGAGTGACGAATCCCGTCGTTCGGCTTGACGATGGCCTCGAGGGCCTTCCGTCGCTCCACATAGGGCCGTGCGGTCCAATCTTCATCCGAACGGAGGAGGCAATCGAATGTAAACAGGGTGACGGGGAATTCCTTCGCCATCCGCTCGACCTCCGTCTTGCGCCCGCGGCGGCGACTGACTTCCTGGAACGGGAGGAACTCCCCCGTGTTCGGATCGACCGGGACGGCCTCGCCTTCTACGATCGCCGCGCGGTCCTGGATTGCGGATCGCAGGCCCTCCACGATCTCGGGAAATTGAACCGTGATATTCTCGAGATGACGGGAGAAGAGATCGATTCGCTTTGCCGATACGTGGGCCTGCACGCGCAAGCCGTCGTACTTGTACTCGAGGGCCACCTTCCCCATTCGCTCGAAGATCTGCTCGAGCGTCTCGAGCCGCTCCGCGAGCATCGCACGGATCGGGCGGAAGAGTTTCAGATGGATGTCCCCCAATCCGTCGATGCCTTTCGACGCGAGGACCCGTGCAACCTCGCCGAGGTCCGAGCAGACGTTGTATGCGCGCTCGACCCGAGGCCGATCCGCTTTCGTCGCGAACGCGGCGGCCAGCGCGTCGACGATCGTCATGTCCGCGATTCCAAGCCGCATCTGACCGACGACCATTCGCACGATGTACTTCGCTTCCCGCGGGGTCGCGTTGCCCAATAGATCGGACAGGAGGCGGACCTTCCGCTCTTGGCTCCCCTCGCCAGATTCACGGGCAATCGCGTCGAGGAGCTGGTACACCTTCGCGGTCGTGAGCGGCGTCGACTCCAATGGCTTCTGACGCCGCGCGGCGATGGATTCCTGCGCGACGAGACCGAGATCTCCTTTTTCCTTCCAGAGGCGGCCGATGCGCGCGTCGTCCATTCCCGTCGCGTGGGCGAGGACGCGCATCACCATCTTCTCCGCGAGGCCGAGTTCGATTCCCTCGTAGTCCGGGTGGATGCGACCCTGCGTGAGGTAGACGACCTTGTCGAGATCCTCCTTCGGCGTCTCTCGGAGCAGGCCGACGAGCAGCTCCGTCATCTCGAGCCGCTTCGTCGTCGCTTCGATCTTTTCGTACGCATCCACGACCCGGGCGAACTGCATCGGGCCGTCGGATGCTCCCGACGCTTCTTAAGGATTCGTGGAGTGCGGCGGGTTTCTGAGCGGAGTCGCCGTCGCTTTCCTACCGGACCCGCTTCACGACCGCGTCGACGATCGCGTAGCTCTCCCCGAGGTATGCGTTCGGATCCATCGCCGCCTCGATCTCTTTCTTCGACAGGACTTTCGTCACCTTCGATTCGGCGAGGAGCGCGTCGCGCAGGTGGATCCCCTTCGCCCGCGCCTTCTGGGCCGCCTCGCGGACGAGCTTGTGGGCGTCTTGCCGCCCGAGTCCCTTCCCGACGAGGGCGATCATGACCGCCTCGGCCATCACCTGGCCCTTCGTCGCCTCGAGGTTCTCCTTCATCCGGTCCGGATAGACGCGCAGGGTCCGGAAGACCTCCGCGGTCCGCGCGAGCATCTCGTCGATCAGGACGCACGCATGGGGCAGGATGATCCGCTCCGCCGCGCTGTTCGTCAGGTCGCGCTCGTGCCACAGCGGCACGTTCTCCAGGGCCGGCGTCACGAGAGAACGCACGATCCGCGAGAGGGAGCAGACGTTCTCGGAGGCGACCGGATTCTCCTTCTGGGCCATGGTCGAGCTTCCGACCTGCTTCTTCATCTCGAACGCCTCGGCGACCTCGCCAATCTCCGTCCGCTGCAGGTTCCGGACTTCCGTGCAGAACTTCTCCAGGGACGCCGCGAGGTTCGCGAGGACCGCGATGAACTCGGCGTAGCGATCCCGGCCGACGACCTGCGTCGCCGCCTCTTCCATTCCGACGCCGAGGTCGCGCATCACCGCCGGCTGGACGTCGAGGGCGTACGGACCGAACGCGGCCCCCGTGCCGACGGCCCCGGACATCTTGCCGACGACGACCCGCGGCGACGCCTGCCGCAACCGGTCTCCGTGGCGGGCCGTCTCCGAGGCGAAGACCGCCATCTTGAGTCCGAACGTGATCGGGACCGCGGCTTGCCCGTGGGTCCGGCCGAGCATGACGGTCCGCTTGTATTTGGACGCCAAGCCGGCCAGGACGCCCGTGAGCTCGCCGATGTCGGCTTCGAGGAGCCGAATCGCGTCGCGGAGCTGAAGCGCCGTCGCGGTATCGAGGATGTCGTTGCTTGTCGCCCCCAGGTGGACGTACTTTCCGGCGTCGCCCTCGCACGCCTCGGTCAGCGCGAGAACGACGGCCATCAGGTCATGCCGCGTCTCCTCTTCGAGTTCCTGGACGCGCTTGACGGTGATCCGCTTCGTCGTGGCCTTCCTCACGATTTCGGACGCCGCCTCCTCCGGAATCAACCCGACCTTCGCCTCCGCGCGGGCGAGGGCCGCCTCAACGTCCAGGAGGCGCTGCAGCCGGGACTCCTCTTCGAAGAGCCCCTTCATCTTCGGCCGCCCGTAGCGGAAGTCGATCGGGCACAGGAGGGACATGGCCACCGGCGAGGGCAAAGCCCGGAGGTGTTATGGAGCTTTCTCCCGCGGCTCGATCATCACGGCGGAGACGGGATCTTCGGGAGGACCACGGTGAACGTCGTCCCCTGGCCCAACTCCGACGCGACGTCGATCGTGCCGCCGTGGGCGCTCACGACGCTCTTCGCAAACGCGAGGCCCAGTCCGGTCCCTTGCTCCTTCGGTTTCGTCGTGAAGAACGGCTGGAAGAGTTTCTCGAGGACGTCCGGCGGCATCCCCGACCCGGTGTCGTGGACGACCAACGCGACCGTGTCGCCGCGGTCCTCGACCTCCACGGTCACGGCCCCGTTCGACGTGGCCTGGAGGGCGTTCTTCGTCAGGTTGACGAGCACCTGCTGGATCCGTCGCGGGTCCACGTCGGCGACGACCGGGGGGCCCACCTCTCTTCGCAGCTCGACGCCGTCGTGGAGGTACGGCTCGATCTGTTCGAGCGACGCGTCCACGATCGTGCGGAGGTCCGTCTCGACCGGTTGAATCGGAGGCGGCCGCGTCAGGCCCGCGAGATCCTGCAGGATCGACCCGATGAGACGCCGCTGCGCGTTAATCTTCTCGAGGCGGCTGACGACTTCCGGATCCTGCGAGCGCTTCGCGGCGGTCGCCGCGAGGAGGGAGATGTTCGTGAGCGGCGTGTTGATCTCGTGGGCCACGTAGCCCGTCAAGCGACCCATCGCCGCGAGGCGTTCGTTCTCGAGGAGCCGGCGTTCCAGATCTTTCTTCTCCGTGATGTCGACGGCGGCCGAGAGCAGGGCCCCGCGCGGCCCGAGCGGCAGCGTCTCGATGGAGATGATCACGTGCCGCGTTTGTCCAGTCTTCGTGAGGAGCGAAAGCTCGACGCTGCGAATCGGCGCTCCGGTGCGTACCTTCTGGACGAGGGCCTCGCGAGCCGCAGGATTCCGCCACAGTCCCAGTTCGAGCGACGTATGGCCGATCACCTCCTCGCGGGTGTACTCGAACAGACGCAAGAACGACTCGTTGACGTCGATGAACCGATTTTCTGGCAAGGCGGAGAGGCTCATCGCGACGGGGCTGCCGTAGAACGACTTCTGGAACCGCTCCTCCGATTCCCGGCGACCCGCCTCCAGATCTTTCCGCGCGCTGATGTCTCGCACAAATCCGACAAACGTGGGCGGCTCTCCGGCAATCCGCGTGATCGCGAGTTCGACCGGGAACTCCGTCCCGTCTTTGCGGAGGCCCGTGAGTTCGATGCGTCGGCCCAGGACCGGCCCATCGCCGGTCTCCAGGTACCGGGCGAGACCGCGGCGGTGCGACTCCCGTAGCGACGGAGGAACGATGGTCTCCGCAAGGGTCCTACCGATCACCTCGTCGCGCCGGTACCCGAACGTTTGTTCTGCAGCAGGATTGAAGTCGACGATGCGGCCTTCGTGGTCCATCGCGATGACGCTGTCGAGCGCCGTGTCGAGGATCGCCGCCCGACGTGCTTCGCTTTCCCGCAAGGTGAGTGTGGATTTGTCGCCCGAGACGGCGCGAGCAGAGCGGCGCCGTGCACGGGGCATTTGCTTCGAGGGTGCTCCGGACATCGCGGTGACCGGGAGGGTCAGGGGACGGACCCGCTTCCCGCTACCGATTGACGACGTCCCTATTTATTGCGTTCGAGCGAATTGTTCTCTTTTCCTCCGGGTTAGCGGGACCGAGAACAGTTGGCGCAGAGCCCCCTGATCGGCACGCAATGGTGCGGCGCCGGCACGAGTCACGCGGGACCGCGGATGACGTCCTGTCCGCCCATGAACGGCCGCAGGACCTTTGGCACGACCACCGAGCCGTCGGCTTGCTGATAGTTCTCGAGCACCGCGACGAGACCGCGAGACGTGGCCATCGCGCTCGAGTTCAGCGTATGCGGGAAGAACTTGTCGCCGCCAACCTTGCCCGCTCGCGTGTTCAGCCGACGAGCCTGGTAGTCCGTGCAGTTGCTGCAGCTGATCACCTCGCGGTACGCATCCTGCCGGGGAAACCAGCCTTCGATGTCATACTTCTTCGCGGCGACCGTGCCGATGTCCCCGGTGCACACGTTCACCACCCGGTACGGGATTTCGAGGGCGCGATAGATGGCCTCGCCGTTCGCGCGGAGTTTCTCGTGCCACGTCCAGCTGTCCTCCGGGCGGCAGAACACGAACTGCTCGACCTTGTTGAACTGATGCATCCGGAAGAAACCCTTCGTGTCGACGCCGTGGCCGCCGATCTCCCGCCGAAACTGCGTCGCGAGTCCGGTGAGCTTGATCGGCAAGTCCGCCTCATCGATGATTTCGTCCATGTGCATCGCTCCCATCGGGTGTTCCGACGTCGCGATGAGGAAAAGATCCTCTCCATCGATCTTGTACATGACCGTCTCAAAGTCGCCAAGGTCGACGACGCCTTCGTACGCCGCGCGGCGCATCATGAACGGCGGGAAGACCGGCGTGAAGCCTTGCTTCAGCATGTAGTCCAGTGCGAACGTCAAGAGGGCCTGGTCCAAGCGCACGAGGTCCCCGAGGAGGTAGACGAAGCCCGCGCCCGCGATCTTCCTCGCACGGTCAAAGTCCGCGAGACGCAGCGCCTCGAGGAGCTCGCCATGGGACTTGAGTTCGAAATCGATTTTCCGCGGGGTGCCCCAGCGAGCGACCTCGACGTTCTCCGTGTCATCCTTGCCGACGGGAACGCTCTCATGGAGGAGATTCGGTAGCCGAAGAAGGCCCTCGCGGACCTTCGCCGCGAGTTCGTCGATGGTCTTGTCGAGCGCGTCGATCTTTTTCGGTAGGCCGGCCGCCTCCTTCCGGAGCTTTTCCGTCGACTTGCCCGCCTTCTTGGTCTCCGCGATCTCGCGGGTAATCTCGTTTCGCCGTCGTTTCAAGGCGTCGGCTTCGGCGAGCGCCTTGCGCCACTGTTTGTCCCATTCGATCACAGACTCGAGCAACTTCGCTTTGTCCGGCGCGTTGCGCTTCGCGAGGTCGCTGCGAATCCTCCCTGGGTCCTCGCGCACCAGCCGGATGTCGAGCACGGCCGACTCGATGGAAGGGACCCTATTTGTAGCTTATTCGATGCTAGGCTCGCGCTTCCGCTGACCGCGACATCCTCACATCATTCGACGCCGCGCGGCTCAGGTGTGGACCGCGACGACCTCGCTCTGGCCCGGCCCCGCAACGTTGTTGCGGTACACGAGGAGGAGCCCACCCGTTCCGCCGCCGATGGCGATGATCGGCGCACTTGCTCCCGCCGCGAGGCTGGTGATGATGTTCGGGAACGCGTCCAGAGAGACCTTCTTCGCATTGAAGCTTCCCAACCCGGACACGTCGAAGGAACCCGTCTCGATGTCCGTCGTCACGACGAAGTACGTGAACGGTTCGTTCGAGAGGCCGATCTTCGGTTGGTTGTTCACTCGAGCGAGGAAGTTCAGGTCCGACAAGAGGATTGGAATGCTCTGCCACGACGCATGCAGCGTATTCGGCACGAGGAATTCGAGCAATCCGGACACGGCTCCGGGCCGCGGGTTCAGGCTGAAGACGGCAGACACCATGCGTCCGTCGATCGTCCCCGTTGTCAAGAGCCCGAGGTCTGCGACCTCGACGAGGTAATCCGGGGCGCCGCCGTCCACGTTCACGATGATGTCCGTCACCAAGAAGTTCGGCGCACTCCGAAGGCCCCACGTCGTCACTCCCCATTCGAGCAGTTGGTCCGGATGCGAACTGACCGGAAGGATGCCAAAGGACCGCATTCCCGTGGCGCGGATGTCGAACCAGTCGTCCGGATCGTTGGGCGCCCCGCTCGGCTCGTGGATCAGGTCCACGTTAGGGCTCGTCGCCCCGAGGGAATAGACGTCGACTCGGGTCGAGCGGATCCCGCCGTTCGACAACGTGAACATCGGCGAGGACACGCTCACGTCGCCCGTCGAGGCGTGCGCTGCAGCCCGCGCGATCGGGACGATGAGGAACGGCACGCGCAAGACGTCCCCGCCGCCTTGCTGTGTCAGGGTCAGGAAGCCGTCTTTCCCGAAGAGGGACCCGCCAAGGGTCGCGAAATCGACTCTCAGGCTCAGGGTGAACGATGCCGACTCGCCGGCCCCGACGGACACGGTGGCCGGATGGACGAGGGTGAGGGCGCTCCCGACATCCGACGGCACTCGGAACCCAGAACTCAGATCGAACGTCTTCGAGGCGGTCCCCTTGTTCCGGAGCTCCAGGCTGACGTCGTACTGTTGAACGCCCGACGCACTGCTTTGTTCGACGCCGAACGAGGCGCCTCCCGGCACGACGATGCTGCCCGTCGCCGCTGCGACGTCCACGCGAACCCGGCCTGCTCCCATCAGGGACACGGAATACGGCGTCGACCCGTCCGGTCTCGCGTCTGTCGCCGTGTCCATCAGGAGGGATTTGATTTCTGCGACGGTCCAGCTGGGATGGAGTTGTCTCAAGATCGCGGCGGCACCCGCCACATGTGGCGAGGAGAACGAGGTGCCCGAAACGGGGGTCGCCTCCGTGCCCGTACCAACTTCCGCGGACAAGATCGCAACACCTGGCGCGGTGACGTCCGGCTTGATTGCCGCGTCGTTGAAGCGCGGACCGCGCGAGGTGAACGGGGCGAGGCGGTTCTCGATTGAGACCTGGCTCGCCGGGTCTAGCGTAAAGGTCGAAGAGGCCCCGAGCGCCCCCCGGATCGCAAGGCCATTCGCGTTCCCAACCATGACCGAGGGAATCGTGATCGTCGCGTCCGTGCCGCCCATCACAATCGGATCCCCCGCGACATTGTTGTAAACGACCGCCGCGATGGCCCCCGCGTTCTGGACGTTCTTTACCTTCACAACGAAGAAGCAAGTGCCGCGCTCGATCAGAGGAATCTGACCCGTGAGGGAACCGGCCGGGAGCGCCGTGCAGGCCTGCCCAACGAAACTCGTCGGTCCCGTCTTGGTCCCGGTGTCCACAAGGGTCGGGCCGAACGCCGCGGGGACGGACTCGTAGTTTCCGTTCGCTGCACCCGAGCCGGCGACCGTAAGGAGCTGCACCTTGACGCCCGGGTCATTCCCCGCCGCGACGCTGATCGCGCCGCTTGCCGCCGCCGGCGAGCCGGTGATGTACGGAATGTTCCCCCCGTTGCCGGCTGACGCGACGACGATAACCCCGAGGTTCACCGCCGCATTCGATGCGATGGAAGACGCCTCGGTGTCCCTCCCGAACGCGCCGCCGAGGGACATGTTGATGACGTCCGCATGATCCGACGTGTCCCCATCATGGTTAGGATCCATCGCCCATTCGATTGCGGCGACGACGTTCGCCGTGGAAGTGCTAGCGGTCCCGTCCGAGGCGCAGCCGCTGAAAATCTTGATGGCGTAGAGCGAAGCGCCCGGTGCGACGCCATGCGGCGTCAGCACCTTGCCGCTGGCGTCTTTGACTTCTATTCCCGCGGCCGTGTCGGACGAGTGGGTCCCGTGGCCGTTGATGTCAAGTGGATCCGGGTCTGGCGCCGGGGTTGCAGTGCAAAGCCCGCCGGGAGCGCGCGCACCGCGCGCGTCGTACGCCTCGCCGACGAGATCCGTCCCACCGATTACCTTCGCGGTCGGGAACGTTCCGGCCTCGATGAGGGTCGGATTGTTCGCGGCGTAGATCGCCGGGTCCCCAGTGCCGCCGAGGGCCGCGTGCGTGTAATCGATTCCGCTGTCGATGACCGCGATCCGGACGCCTGTTCCGTCGGCCCCGAGTTGCGCGTACGTCTTGCCGCCGAGGATGAATGACACGCTGTTGTCGAGCTCGAGGGTCGCGAGCTGCGTCGGCTGAATGCGGACGATCCCCGGGAGCCCGGAGATTTGGTACAAGGCCGCGCGGTCCATGACCGCATCGATCCCGTTGTAGACGATGGCGTAGTCGTGGCGGACGGCGCCTCCCGCTGCGATGATTGTGGCGCGAAGGTCCACGTGGGCCGCGCGGACGCCGGCGACGTACGCTTGTTGTGCCGCACCATCGAGTTTCGCGAAGCCCTGCTCCGCCCGGTACATTTGCTCCGCCGCGAGTGAGCGACCTTGGAATTGAATGATCACTTCAACCGGAATGGACGCATCGGAGAGCGCGGGATGGATCGCCAATGACCCGCCATCCCACCGCTCCAGGGAGCTCAGGTAGTCCGACACGTCCGCACTCGCAGTCGCGAGCGTGTCGATCGCGCTCGTCGATGCGGGGGCCGCTCGCAAGAGCGCCGCAACCGGAAGCACCGCGAACGAACCAACCATCATGACGGTGAGACACAGGACGCTGATTCCCCGAAGAAAACTCCGCACCTCTTCCCCTCCAATCCAGAACAGAAAGCGATGACATGGGCTAAAAGGATTCCTCCAAATGGATTCTCGTTCTCATCTTTGCGAATGAGTGCGGTGCAACGCCGACGATATCGCAAATGGGGCCGACCACGAAGCAGCTGTCATTCGCTTCCGAGGCACCAAATCTATCGCCTGCGAGAATCCGGGGTTGGGCCTTTAATAGCCCCAGGCGAACGGACGGAACATCGGAGGGACGACCTTGCCATCCCGGCCAATTCTCATTCATTCGGCTTTCGCCGCCGTCTTCGCGGTCATCGCCATCTTCGCATGGGCCACGGCGGAAGGGACGACCGCGTCGTGGTTTTCCGCGGGCCTCTCTTCCCAGGTGTACGCGGCCTCGCTGATTGGGGCCGTCGTCGTCGCGATCGCCCTCGCCACCGCGACCGTGAGTCACCTGGGACGACTCGAGGACGCGCGTCGCGGCATCGCCCTGCGCATCGCCGAGATGCCCGAGGCGGACCTGTTGCCGACCGGCGAGGCCACCCTCGTCACGTCCGAGGCGATCAAGATGATGCCGCCGAGCGATGAAGAAGTCGACGACCTGCTCACGACCCTCGCCACGCCGGTGCCTGGCGCGCCGCCTGGAATAGAGATCGAAATCACCGGAACCCTCGTGGAAGTGTCGGCGGCACTGACGGCCGCGCGGACCCGGAAGGAGCTCATGAAGGCGCTGCTCATCGAACGGGCTCGGGTGGAAGTGGCTCGCGAGGCCGCCGCTCCGAGCATCGCGGGGCCGATCGTCGTCGCGCTCCTGTTCGCCTCCGCGGCCGGCGCCATGCTGCCCGGGTCCGACGCGTTCGGCGCATCGCATTTCCAATTGAATACGGGCCTCATCCTGTTCCTCGGATACGGATGGATGTTCCTCGTCCTGTGGGCGGTCTCGGCTCTCGCCCTGCTGACCGCCCGCAGTTCGCCGGATGGACGGGATCCGGTTCGCTCTAGGAAGTGACGTTCCTCGACAGGTCGCGTCGGGAAACGTCGTGTGTATCGCTGCGTCCGCCCCAGTTCGGCGTCGACGATTCGGACCGCTCCCTCCCGCGAAAATTCTCGACGTTCACGGGCAACAAGGACTTGGGCGAGCGTGACCTCAGGGGTCGTGAGACTCGTCGCGGTGCGCGAAGGGCCTCATCTTGGGATGGATGCCTAACGTCTCCCCGGAGGAAATCGGACTGGGTCCTCCAGGCGATCCGACGGACATCTCGGGAAATTCCGCGGGATGGATGTTTCGAGACGCCAGCTTGCGTTCCCACGTGGCCTCGATCAGTCGTTCGTAATTCTCGAGGTACGTAGCGGGTGTGTGATAGGTCTCATACGCCATGCGGGCCGCCCTCCGCTGGCCGTGGGCGAGGTCTTCCGCCTCGAATTGTTCGATCCCCGCGAGGATTCCTTCCGCGGTAGGCCGGATCGTCCGGCCGCACATGTCCCCGTGAAGGATCTCGGGAAGTGCGCCGGTCTCGGAGGCCAAGATGGGAGTACCCCAGGCGAGCGCCTCGAACGCGACAAGCGGTGCGTTCTCATACCAAATCGACGGAAGCAGTAGGGCGCGGGCCCGCGCGTACGTCGCATCGCGCTCGGCGGCCGGCAACCAGCCATGGAGGACCAGCGGGGCCGAGCGTTCCCGCGCCGCCTCCAGGACCGCCGCCTGTTTGCCTTTTCCGACGACGACGAATCGGTGCGGTCCGCGGTACTCGCTCGCCGCGCTCGCGAGCTCTGGAATTCCTTTGTAGAACTCGAGGCGGCCGACGTACAGGTAGTAGTCGCCCGGCGAACTCGCTTGGCCCGAAGGATTCGGATCGGGCGCGAAGTTCGGGATGTGGACGACGGGAGCCCGGAGGTACGGGGCGATCATGCCTCGCAGGAAATCGCTCGGCGCGATTGCGACGTCGAGGGCGTCGAAGGGCTTGAGACCATCGGGCCGGTAGCGCCACAGCTGCGGCGGCTTCCCGGAGATCGTCAGGCAGGTGAGGCACGTCGGCTTCTCGCAGAGGCGTTGATTGAATTTGAACAGGTCGTTCCTCGGGCAGCGGACCCAGTAATCGTGCGCCGTGTACATCTTGAGCGCGGAGCTCGGGACATCGATCAGGTCCAGTCCTAGCAAGGAGAGGTTGTGATAGTGAATCACGTCCGGGCGGACGTTCTTGATGAGTTCATGGTGATGCGTCCGGACGCTCGGAGGAGCGCCGAAGATCCATGCGCCCAGGGGCTGGAACCGTCCGGTGAGGGCCGGGATCGGGTGACGGATGACGCCTCCGTCTCCTCCGTCGTGGATGTCGGGACGCCCCCGTTTGAGCGCCAGGGCCGCGGGCGAGTATTCCACGTGGACCTCGTGGCCTTGCGCCACTAGCGCTTCGGCCAGGTAGCGCACATGGTTCGCGTCCCCTCCGAGGTGGTACGGTGGATAGAAGGCCGCGGTCATGACGAATTTGAGGGTCTCCATTCAATTCGTTCCTCCGATCACGGCGTCGTGAGGGCGTGTATGACGATCGGGGTGGCGCTCGAGCGACCGCATTCGCCTCGAGGTCTGAAGCTCCACCGGAAAATCCTCACCCCGTCCAGTTGGAAGCAAAAAGAGCGGACGTAGACGTATAACCTTTACGTTTCGGGGCGCCGCGCTTCCGATGACAGGAGGACCAGACACGTCCCGCCAGAGGTTTCCGCGAGTCGTCGACGTCTCGCCGATCGTCGAGTCGATCTCCGGCACGGTTTTGAAGGTGCTCCCAAATCCCGATGGAAGCCTCCCATGAAATCGAACCGCGCTCGGAGCGAGCGCAACGGGTCGAACGATCGCGCGGATACCACGGGGTCGCGCCACTCGTGGGCCGCGAACGTGTACGCGATCGTGGGCCCGGACGGCGCGGGGAAGACGACGATCGCCCGAGCCATCATGGATCGGCTCGCTCGGCGCGGGGTCAGGACGTGGATCGCATGGATGCGCTCGCCCCGAATCGTCACGCTCGGAGTCCTTGGCATCACTCGACTCTCCAACCTCAGCCGCACCGTGCGGATGGGCGATCATGACGACGTCATCACGGATCTGAGTCGTCACCCGTTCCTCCTGCATCTCTATTCGTGGTCGGTCACGTTCGATTATTTCCTCGGGTATCTCGGGAAAGTCACGCTCCCGAAACGGCTGCTGCGCCGCACGGTCTTCTGCGATCGCTTCGCCTGGGACACGCTCGTGGATTTGGGGCTCATCTCGGGGGTCGATGAAGGGTTCCTTCAGTTTCCGCAAGGCCGAATCTTGTTGGACCTCGCGAGGAGGCATCGGAGCGTCCTCGTCACCGCGTCCCGCGAGGAACTCATTCGACGAAAGCCGATTCTCTCCTTGGACCCGCGGCTCGCACGCCGGCTCCGGCTCTACATGTGGCTCGCGGAACGATTCGGACTCGGCCAAGTCGACAGCGGGACCACGTCCGAGTCGGAGAGTGTTTCTCAGGTCTCGGAATACCTCGGGATCGCTCCCGAATGACCCGTCGACTAACTTCCCTCGCCTGTGTGCCCAACGCTCAAATACGGGCCCGATAAATATCTACGACGCGGGAGGGCGACGCGTCCTTCCGGGGGCACGGGCTCGTGGGGTTCGGGTTCCGTCGCACCGGGGACGCGAGCGGCCTGCGCGTTAGGGACTGATCGATAAGTCGGGCACGGGAGGGACCAACCAACGAAGATCGCGGTGGCGGCTCCGGAATTCGGACGAATCTGGGGCGGGATCGGGACGTACCTGGGGCAATTGCTCCCGGGAATCGCGTCCCATCACGAGGTGACGATCCTGTGCGGCCAGACGCCCTCGTACGATACCGGCTACCAGACCGTGCCCCTCGCGGACGGGGGCGGCGTCATGGCGAACTACTTCAAGTTTCAACGAGCCCTCCAACGCCGCTGGCCAGATCTCGTCCGGGAATATCGCCCGGACCTGCTGGTCGTCCACCACGCGCAGATGCCGGACCTCTGGACGGATGCCATGCCGTGTCCCACGGTCGTGACGACCCACACGACGATCCTCGGACAGGCCCGAGGGATCCAAGGCGCACTGCGACACGGCGGGCCGCTGGACGACACAGAGCGGACGACCTTGGCCGTCCTTCCCGCTCTCCTTCCGATCGAGCTGTACTACTGGAACCGGGTTCGCCACGTCCTCTTCGTTTCCGATGCGGTTCGTCAGGAGGTCCTCGGGACCTACGGCCCTCGAGTGCGGACATCCGCGCTCATTCCGAACGGCCTCGCCTTCGATGAACTGCGAGCGGCCGGGGGAACGCTGGACTCGCCGGAAGAACCGGGGTTCATCCTGTACACCGGTCGGCTCTTGGGCTGGAAGGGCCTGGCCGTCCTCCTCCGCGCCATGGTTCATCTTCGGCGTCCCGAACGACTCGTCGTGACGGGGAGCGGTCGGGTCGAAGCCTGGCGTCGGTACGCCCGGTCCCTCGGGCTCGGACCTGATCGCGTCGAATTCCTCGGAGCGATTCCTCGTTCGGAGCTGCTCTCACGCCTGAGGCGGGCCACCCTCGTCGCCCTCCCGAGTTACATGGAGAGTTGTCCGTACTCGCTCATCGAAGCGATGGCGTTCGAGAAACCGGTCGTTGCCACGGCGATTCCGGGCACCCTGGACATGGTCGAGGACGGGGTCTCGGCCCTCCTCGTGCCGCCGGGGGATGCGATCGCCCTGGCCGAAAGGATCGATCGCTTGCTCGGAGACGAAGGGTTGCGGCGGCGGCTCGGACGAACCGCGGCGATCGTCGCCCGAGCTCGATTTTCATCCGAACGCATGTGCGAGGAGACGCTCCAATATTTCGAGAGCGTCCTCGCAGCGTCGTAATAGGGGGAGGATCTGGTTGAGAGGGGGAGAGGGGGCGTCGGAGCGGAAACGGCGTAGCCCTCAAAGCGAGAGCGATTCACAGGAGGGCTCCTAGTGCGCGTCCTCTTCGTCGGAGCCCACGTCGGCAAGGGCGGAGGCCTCGCGCTCCAGACGTTCCAGGTCTTCACCGGCCTTCGTCGCCACATCGAGGTCGACCTGCTCTGCCTGGATGCGCTCGGTGTCCACCGCACGATGGCGGAGATCCCCGGCGTCCGCTTCGCCGGACCGTTGGTGTTCCCGAAAGGCATCACGTTCTTGGAGCGGGCGATTCGCGAAGTCCAAGATGAATACGATTTGTTCCAAGTCCTGGATCCGTACTTCTCGCTGCCCGCGGCGTTCTTGGCCCGGGTCTTCCCGCGGGTGGTCTTCTTCGGGACGGATCCGCGCGCCGAAATCGGCTGGCGCTACGGGCCTCACATGAACGCCTTCATGCGACTCGTGATGGCCCCTCTGGTCTCGGGAACTCCGCTCGTCGTGAACTCGCAGGCCCTCGCCGATCGATTCCGTCGGTACCATCCGCGGATCATCCTGGGCGGAGTGGACGTTCAGAGGTTTGACCGCCTCCCTTCAAAGGAAGAAGCGCGGCATTCGGTAGGTGTCCATCCGGGCCGGACCCTCCTCGTCACGGTGGGGAAAGTCATTCCCGTGAAGCGGTTGGAATGGTTGATGGAGGTCGTGAGGCAACTTCCTTCGGTCGAGGCCGTGGTCGTGGGCGGATATACCGAGGAACATTACAGTGACCAGTACTATCGAACGCTCCTCGCGTCGTATCCGGACATCCGGGATCGAGTCCACTTTGTGGGCGAGGTGACGTGGGATCAGGTGCCGACGTATCTGGCCGCCGCCGACATCTTTGTCTTCCCCTCGAAATTCGAGGGCATGCCGAACGCCTTACTCGAGGCGATGGCGTCCGGGCTGCCCGTGGTCGTCTCGGACATCCCGCCGCACCGCGAACTGATTCAGCACGGACGGACGGGGTTCCTAGCCCGGGATCCCCTGGAGATGGCGCGTCTGGTCGCGACCCTTGCCAACCACGAGGACCTGCGGAGCTCCGTAGGCGAGGCCGGTCGGGTTTACGTCCGAGAGAACCTCTCCTCGGAGGCGTGTACGCAGGCCTTCCTTGACCTCTATAAACGTCTCACCGCGGGCGACCCGGGCCGCATCGCGCCGGCCGAGGAGCCGGTCGAACTCTCGCGTACTCATCGCGACTGAGCGACCAGCTTGGACCACATGTCGACGTACTCGTCCATCGCTCGGTCGACGGAGAACCGCTCCACCGCAATCCGTCGGGCTCCGTCCCGAAGTCGTCGCTGCAACGCCGAGTCCGCTTCGATTTCCAGGAGGCGTCCTTGGGCCTCTTCCGGCGAACGGACCGCAAAGCCGCTCTCTCCGTCGACGACGGCTTCGTCGGTCCCTGGGATATCCGTGGTCAGGATCGGGATTCCCATCGCGAGGAGCTCGGGCCAGACGAGGGGCGGTGCGGCGATCGACCGAGAATCCTGAATTGGGCAGAGGAACAGGTCCGCAGCAGCGCACGCCGATCGAAATGCCTCGGGGAGGTTCATTACGCGGATACCCGGCTGCTCGAAATTCCGGAACTGCGGTTTGAAGTGTTCGGGTTTGAAACAGAAGATGAACTCGACGGGACGGCGCTCGAGCGTGAGAGTCGCGATTCGAATCGACTCCCGCAGGTCCGTCTCGTTCGTCTGCTGGGTGAAGCCGGTCCACAGGACCACGAACTTCCCGCCTTCCAGGCCGAGGCTCGCCCGGGCCGCGGCCCGCGCGTCGTCGGTCGGCGGCGTGAACCGAGAGACGTCGATCCCCCAGCGGATGCGGCGGATCCGTCCGGATGGGAAGCCGAGCTCGAGGAGGCGCCGGCGGTACGCTTCCGAAAACGGTACGACGACAGCGAAGCTCGAAAAACTCGCCAACAACATGGCATCATACAGGGGCCGATTGCGATGATACGTGGGCGCGGAAAGCGTCAGTGGGACATTCCGGCCGATCGCCCGGAGTAGCACCGTCGCGGGGCCGAAGTTGTCCGCGAAGTGAATCACGTCCGCGCGAAACGTCCTCTGACGCCGTCGGACCTCCCGGAGAATGATCGGCACGTTCGTCGTCTTGCTCACATAGTTGTTCACGCCTCCGAACTGCGAATGCTCCGCATTGAACCGAGCGTCGGGGCGAAAGTAGACCGGGATCTGGGGAACGTGGCGGATCGGGAGGCCGTTCCCCGGCGTCGCTTCGATGTCCACGGACAACGCCTCGACCTCGTGACCGGCGACGAGGAGTCTCCGAATCATGTCGAGCCAGAAGTTCTTGTCCCCGGCGTGGCGGAACGGCAAGATCCGTTCGCCCACGATCATGATTCGCAGAGCGAGGTCACCGTTTCGCTTGACGGCGCCCGCGTATTTGAAATCCATGCACGCGGGCGAGCCTCCGCTTCCACCGGTAAGCGATCTCGCGCGGACGCCACGGCGTTCTCCAATGGCCATCCGACTCGGTCCCCGTCGAAAGCGTAATCCCGCGGGTGAATCATAGGTGACAGCCGGGGCGCAATTCTTCGGGCGGTGGATGACCTGGCGGAGAGACTCGGGAACCTGGGGGGTCCGGAGATTATTCGGTTAGACGACCGCTCGCACCTGAGCGACATCTCGGACGAGTGGCTGCGGCTCATGGCCGGGATTCCTGAAACATCCTACTTCCAGACCCCGGACTGGGTCTTGGCCTGGTGGGAGACGATCGGTGGAATGCCGCCCACCGAACTCGCCCTCTGGCGGAGTTCGTCCGGTGCGCTGGAAGGAATCCAGTACCTCAGTCGTGTCACACAGCGCGTTCATCCGCGTCTGCCTCCCGCCTGGCCGATTTGGACGGTCACGGGCAGCGGCATTGGGGATGCAGACCACGTCGGATGGCCCGTCCTCCCCCAGCACCGGGAGAAGGCGCGGAAGCACGCGGTGCGCCGCACTCGCGGTTCTACGTTGCTCTTGCCGGACCTCGATCCAGAAACGGGCGTGCCGTTCGTTCCTGGAGGGGCTCGAATGCTGTTCCGGAATCCATGCCCGCGATTGGCTCTGTATCCGCCCGATGCCATCCCTGCGAGCATGCGACGCACGCAACATCATCTTCGTCGGTACGAAAAGAAAGCCGACGCCGCGGGGATCACGTTTCGATGGATTCCGGGTCGCCAGATGGACGACTCATTCGTGGAACGTTTCTTGGAACTTCACAAATCGCGGATGGCGGAAAAGGGCGTGTCAAGCACGTTCCTCTCGGCCGAGGCACTGCTACGTCGGCTCATTGCGCGCGGTTCCGCCGAGCGGGGTCCGATCGCGATGGTCGCCGAGCGGGACCGTCAGATGATCGGTCTCCTTTGCTTCCTGCGTTGGGGAGACACCCTCGCGTACTACCAGACCGGATGGAGTCCCGAGTGGGTGTCCGTCGAACTCGGGAGGCTGTTGTTTAACGAATCGATCAAAGGCGCGGGTGCGAACGGGCTCCGGACGATGGACTTGCTTCGCGGGAATGAGGAGTACAAGTATCGACTCGGCGCGGTCGACCGGTGGGACGAAACGTGGATTCGGCCCGGAG
>Ga0209237_1000679_pt1 | contig 19615 bp, 21 predicted proteins | sample GraSoi013_1_40cm_2_FD_185820 | JGI IMG/M metagenome (GOLD analysis project Ga0209237, IMG submission 185820) | Grasslands soil microbial communities from the Angelo Coastal Reserve, California, USA - Sample 10_02_2013_1_40cm (SPAdes) (version 2) | ecosystem: Environmental > Terrestrial > Soil >... | reverse complement strand
GGCGCGCTGCAGATCGCGCGGAGCTGTCCCCATCTTCGCCATGGGGGGAAGATCGTGCTCAGGCGCATCGCCGGGTGAAGGATGCGATGGGGCCTTGCGGCTCAACGGTGCGCGTCGCTCGATAAGCGGAAACTCGAGATCGAGGTACGCCCAAACCGCTGTTCGCGGCCCCCCTCCTGGGTTTTTGCGCCGTCGCACGCGGCTGCGTCTCTTCGCCGCCCGTAGCCCGTTCGTGTTATTCGGGCGAACGCGCCGAGCACTGAGCTACCGAAGACCCTCGTGAGACCAATCCCTGTGAGGTACGCTGCGAGCGTGAAAGGGCGTCGCAACGAGCGGCTGCACGCGATGGAACGGATCGGCCAGCCTCCGACCACCGACCTGCCCCTCGACTGGGGCGTGGCGTCGTGGGCGATGCCCGGAGAGAGCGAGACGGGGGACCTCCACCTCGTCGCCCCATACCCGGGCGGGTTTCTTTTCGCAGTCGCGGACGGCCTGGGGCACGGCGCCGGTGCGGCGTTCGCCGCGCGACAGGCCATCGCCACTCTCGCCGGCAACGCCGCACTGCCGGTGGTCGAGCTGATGCGGCTCTCCCACGAGGCGCTGCACAACACGCGCGGGGCGGCGCTGGCGCTGGTCTCCCTTCGGCACCGGGACAGGACCCTCCAGTGGCTGAGCGTGGGAAACGTGGATGCCGCGCTGGTTCGGGCTGCGGGCGGCCGGCACGACCGGGTGGTCCTCCGCGGCGGCGTTGTCGGGCACCAGCTTCCGCCCCTTCGTTCGACGACGGCATCGATGGCGCGCGGCGATCTCTTGGTGGTGGCCACCGACGGCGTCCGCTCCGACTTCGCGGACGATCTCCGGCCCGGGGCGCCGCAGGTCGTCGCCGACCAGGTCCTCGCCCGCTTCGGCAAGACCAGCGACGACGCCCTGGTGCTGGCAGCGCGGCTGGGGAGCGCACCATGAGTGGCTCCGCCGAGACGGTCGCCGCCACGCTCCTCGACGAGTACGTCGATGCGCTGCGCAGCTTCGTGCTGGGCGGGGGCGAGGCCGCGCTCGCGCGCGCCTACGAGCTGGGGCGCCGGGCGGTCGCCGAGGGCCTGGGCGTGCTCGATCTGTCCGAGATGCACCACCGCGCGCTGTCCACGCAGATCCTCGGCCTGGCCGACTCCGCGGGCGCCTCGGCCCTGGTTTGGCAGGCCGCGGCGTTCTTCACCGAGTGCGCTGCGCCTTTCGAGATCACCCACCGCGGCTACCGCGAAGCCAACGCGCGCCTGTGGGCACTCAACGAGACGCTGGAGCAGCAGGTGGCCGAGCGCACCCGGGAGCTGCTCGCGGAACGCAAGGCTGCGGAGGAGGAGCAGGCGCGCCATCTGCGGGTGGCCCAGGAAGGCCTGCGCGCCCGCGACGCGTTCCTCTCCATCGCCTCGCACGAGCTGCGCACTCCCCTCACGGCGCTCAAGCTCCGCATCGACCACCTGCTTCGGCTGGCTGCCCAAAGCCCGGCCCCGCCGGTTTCGGACGTCGATGTCTTCCAGGAGGTGAGGGCGGTCCAGCGCCAGAGCAAACGTCTGGAGCGGCTCTTTGCCAACCTCCTCGATGTCTCGAACCTGAACGCGGGAGACCTGCAGCTCCGTCCGGAGAGCGTCGATCTCGCTGCGGCCGTTCGCGAGATACTGATCGGCATGCGCGAGGAGCTGGCGCAGGCGGGCTGCGCCGTCACCTTTCTCGCCGCCGCGCCGGTCGTCGGGAGCTGGGACCGCTCGCGCCTCGATCAGATCGCTATCAACCTCCTGTCCAACGCCGCCAAGTATGGCAGGGGCAAGCCGGTCGAAGTGGTGGTGGAACAGACGGGCACCCATGCGCGGCTCATCGTCCGCGACCACGGCTTCGGGATCGCCCCCGACGACAAGGGGCGCATCTTCGACCGCTTCGAGCGGGCCGTCTCCGTGCGCCACTACGGCGGGTTCGGCCTAGGGCTGTGGATCGCCCACCAGATCGTGAGCGCCATGGGCGGGGAGATCCGGGTAGAGAGCGAGCGAGGCGCCGGCTCCACCTTCGTGGTGGAGCTGCCTCTCGCCGCAGCGAACGATGCGGGGAGATGAGCCGACTCGAACAACGCGCTTTCGCGACGAAGGGGAGGGCATATGGCCGATCGACAGGTCGCAGAACGGAATCTGATGGCCGAGATGCAGATCACCGATGCGGACATCGAGCGCCGCAAGAAGATGGTCGGCCTCACCGCCGCCGACCTCTCCCGCATCTCGGGCCTCAAGGAGATCGTCCTGGCGCACGTCGATGAGTCCACGGCCACCTTCTTTGAATTCCTCGCTGGGCTGGAGGAGGCCAAGGGCCTGGTCAGCAAGCGCGACCTCATGGAGCGGGCCCGCCAGCTCAAGAGCGAGCACCTGGCGGCCATGGTCCAGGCCCATTACGACAGGCATTACGTCGAGCAGCGCATCCTGCTCGGCCTGCTCTACAGCAAAGCGGGCCTCGACACGCGGGCTTTCCTGGGCGCCTTCCATGCTCTGCTGAGGAACACCGGCACGACGATCATGAAGCACTTCGAGCGATCGCCGCTCGAGGGATTCGAGAGCTTCATGTCGCTGAAGAAGATCGCCTTCTTCGACATCGGGGTCATCATGGACGTTCTCGTCTTCGAGCGCGAGCGCGTCATCCGCCAGCAACAGGAGGCCATCCGCGAGCTGTCCACACCCGTGCTGCAGATCCGCGACCGGCTTCTCTTGCTGCCCATCATCGGGGTCATCGACACCAACCGGGCGCGGCTCATCACCGAGAGTCTCTTGCGCGCCATCCGCGACAACCGCGCCAAGATGGTGGTCATGGACGTCACCGGCGTCGCCAGCATCGACTCGAGGGTCGCCAACCACCTGCTGCAGACGGTGAGCGCGGCGCGGCTGATGGGAGCGCTGGTCATCGTGACGGGCGTCTCCTCCGAGGTGGCCCAGTCGCTGGTCGCGCTCGGCATCGAGCTGACCGTCAACACGGTGGGCGATCTGCAGGGCGGCGTCGAGGAGGCCGAGCGGCTCCTCGGCTATCGGGTGGTCCAGACCCCGCCGGCAGCTGCGCAGTCGAGCTAGGCGAAAGCGGTGCCGGTTCCCATCCTCAAGCAGGGCGATGTGCTCATCGCTTCCATCCAGGCGGCGCTGACCGATCACGACCTCCTCACGCTGCGCGACGAGCTGGCAGACCGGGTCGGGCGGCTGCGCGCCCACGGCGTGATCGTCGACGTCACCGCGCTCGACGTGCTCGACTCGTTCGCCACCCGCACGCTGCTCGGCATCGCCTACACCGCCAGGTTGCGCGGCGCCGAGACGGTGGTGGTGGGGATCCAGCCCGAGGTGGCATTTGCCATGGTGCAGCTCGGCCTCTCGTTCGAGGGCGTGGCCACCGCGCTGGATCTGGAGGAAGGCCTCGAGCTCCTGCGCGCACGGAGCCAAGGGGGCCGCGACCATGCCGGATGAGGTGCGCGTCCCCGTCGAGTGCGAGACGGACATCGTGGTCGCCCGCCAAAAGGGGCGCGAGCTGGCCGCGGCGAGCGGGTTCGGCAGGACCGAGCAGACGCTGATCGCCACCGCCATCTCCGAGGTGGCGCGCAACATCGTCGTCCACGCGCAGCGCGGCGAGATCGTCCTTTGCGCCATCGAGAGCAAAGGGCGCCGGGGCCTCAAGATCGTCGCGCGCGACCAGGGCCCCGGCATCGCGGACCCGGAGCTGGCGATGCGGGACGGCTATTCGACAACGAACAGCCTCGGGGTCGGTCTTCCCGGCGCCAGGCGGCTGATGGACGAGTTCGAGCTCGAATCGAAGCCCGGCCAGGGCACTACGGTCACGATGCGCAAGTGGGTCCGATAAAGGAGGCGGGCGCGGTGAAAGCCCAGCAGCTCTCCGTGCGCGTTCCGATCCGCCACGAATCAGACGTGGCGATGGCCCGCAAGCGCGTGCGGGAGATGGCGCGGAGGCAGGGCCTGGAGGAACGCGCGGTCGAGGCCCTGGCGACCGCGGTGTCCGAGGTGGCGCGAAACATCGTCGTCCATGCCGGCTTGGGCGAGCTGCTGCTCGATGCGGCGGAGGAGCGCGGCCGGCGCGGCGTGGTCGTGATCGCGCGCGACGGCGGTCCGGGCATTCCCGACCTCGAGATGGCGCTGCGCGACGGTTACTCGAGCGCCGAGGGTCTTGGTCTCGGGCTCTCCAGCGCGCGCCGGCTCGTCGACGAGTTCGAGATCATCTCCACTGCGGGCCAGGGGACCACCGTGACCTTGAAGAAGTGGGCCGGTGCCCGATCCCGGGATCGGTGATCCGCGCGACCTGTGCTCACTGGTCGCTTGCACGCGATCTCGCGCGCGTCGTCGGGCCGTTAGGGGCAGCACTTCCTCGATGATCGAGTGTCTGCAGCCGTGCTCTTCGATCTGCTCTCCCGCTTGCAGTAGCGTACGGGCCACGATGGCGTCGTCCCCGGCTCCGGAAGGGGAAGACGCGATGCCGGGCCTTGTGCGCGCGCTCGTCGAGGCCGGCGCCGAGGTGCTGGAGGCGCGCCTCGCCCGCGCCGAGTTGGAGCAGCTCTACCTGCAGATCGTCGAGGGCCGCGCGTGAGCCCCGCTCACCTCACGAACAATCGCACGTAAGTCCTTGATACTCGGACCCGCGAGAGAAATCCGTTCTAAATCGGTGTCCAATGGGGAGCCACTCCTGTTGGTCAGTAGAGCATCGGCACGTCGGCGCTTAACACAGTGCACCCTTGCGGGCATATGACTGCTTCATGCCGGGTTCGGGGGGGGCATCGCACTGATCGCGCTGCTTTGCGCGTCCGCAGGGTGCGCTACTCACGTCACGGCCGTTCGGCCGCTCCCAACCGAGCGGGAGACCGAGATCAACAACATCGTCGCCGGCAAGAGGGCAACTCTGGAGTTTGCGGGCACGGCGGAGCCCATTCGGAGCAAAGATGTGCGCCTCGCGGTGAGTACCGTGCGCTTTGTGGAGCGCGACCCCGAATCGACTTGGGTCAGTTCATGGCTGCCTGAAAGAGAGGCACCTCTCGCCTCGCTGCAGTCGATCAAGGTCCGCAACCGCGGTCGTGGGGCCTTGCATGGGCTCGCGATTGGCGCGGGCACCGGCGCGGTCATCGGAGCCGCGGGGGGTGCAATTGTATACGGGGTCGTTAGCAGTCAAGTGGAGGGCTCGCATGGCGGCGCAGGGTTTGCGGTAGGGGTAGCAGCGCTCGGCGCCGTCGCGGGCGCCGTCGGCATCGGCCTAGTCGGCGCGGGTATTGGCGCTATCGTCGGCGCGCCGACCACAGTCGAGTTCAGCGACGCCCCGGCGCGTTAAGACCAGAGCCGCGGTCGCCGTTGTTCTTCTGGTCGTGCTTGTGTTGCGGGGTCGCCGGTAGACCGACGTCCGACAGGCCATGAGAATCGTAGTTCGCGAGTCCTGCGAGGGAGCGAGCCCAGCAATCCAGGTGATTCAAGCTGGGGACGATGCCGGACCCCTAACCGGCGCTTGGGGGAGGCGTTGGCACTTCCTCGTTCTTTGCCACTGGAGCGTCCTGAAACGCGGCGATCTTCTTCTCGAGGTCGTCGACCTGTTGCGCGAGCTGATCAAGGTCGGGCTGCTCCACGCGCTTGAAGACCGACTGCTTGCCGCTGCTTGATTTCTCCAGCAGCGCAAGGTCAGGTCGTCCGCCGACGCCGGACATTCCACCGCGCGAGATCGCGTGCTGAATAGCCCAGTACACACCGACCATGCATTTCCGTTTCGAAGGAATCGAAGATCGCCACACGACTCGCCGCACGAACTCCATGAAGGAATCGCCAGATGAGATTCCGCTTCCCGCTACGAAAAAGTCCATCCGGCCCGGCTCAAGCCGCGTGAACGACGTGACGCCCTCAAACTGCACAGCCGCGACCCCATCACTTCCTTGGATCGCCACAATACCGCTCCCCAAGCGGTTGGCAGACTCGTTCAGGTAGATGCTTGGAAGAAAGCTGCCGCCCGAACCCTGCATGAGCTTCTTTCCAAGCAGGACCAGCAAATCTTGAGTGAGTATCTCGACGAGTTTCTCCTTCAAGAGCTCGACGAACTCGCTGCACTTCTTTTATGCATTCCCTGGCCCGCTGCACCGACGAGCCATTTGTCCAAGGCGTCTGAAATCTGCTGCGCAGTTCCGAGATCGCCGGTGTGCAGAAAAGCCGCGCTGCGAAGTGCACGAAGCTATTGGGCGTGGTCCGTGACGGCCGCCTGCACCTGAGGTTCACTCGCGGTCACGAGTACTTCGTCGGATTGCCGGCTACCGGTACCTGCCGCAACTGCTGCACCCTGAACGAACTTCGCGGGGTGAGCTGCAGCCGAGGGCGAATCAGGTCGAATCGGTAACGCGGCCGCCGAGCGGCTCCTGGAGCGCGGTAACCACGGTTTCGCCGAATATTCCCCAGACCTGGACGCCGCAAGTTGCGCTTGATTCGGCGGGCAACGCGACTGTCGCGTGGGAACAGGGGGCGACGGCCAATGACTATTTGATCTTTGCAGCGACGCGGCCGGCGGGCGGCTCCTGGAGCAGCCCGACAAAGATAGAGACCGGTGCCTGGTACTACGCGGCCACGATGCGATAGCGAGCGATGTCGGCGGGCAATGTAACTGCTGCCTGGTTGGTCGAAGACTCGAGTGGTGCGGTCCAGGTCCGCGGAGCCGTGCGCCCGGCCGGCGGCTCCTGGGGAGCACCTACTACCTTGGGACCGTGCACGACAGATGTAACGCTCTGTTCCACTCCGGACGTGGTCGCCGGTCATGATGGTTCGATCACCGTGGTGGGTTGGGCCGCCTACGGGTCGAGTAATGCACCTAATGCAGCGGTCCGTCTGGGCACGGGGGGATGGACGCGCACTGTGCTCAGCGGCGGCAATGCCCGGATCACCTTTGCGCTGGCGTCAAACGGCGCCCATGCATCGGCCGTCTGGCCAGAGGCGGCGCCCGGCCGCCATCGGGTGATCGTCAAGCAAAGTGACTATCAGTAAGGTGGAGGGCGCACGTTCGCCGCGCAGGCCGGCGCAGGACGCGCTCGTCCCGGCGCTGCGGAACGCTTGGATTGCTGGCTCGTCCTTTGGATCGTTGCGGCGCTGCAGGGCGCCCTCCACGGCGGCCGCCGTCGCGACGGCATCGGTGTAGCGATGGCTCGCCGGCAGCACCTTGAGGAGCAGGTTGAAGCGCATCGCTGAAGCAGGTGCGGCGCGGCTCGCCGAGCAGCCGGGGAACGCCGAACCGTTCACGGCCGAGGAGGTCTTCCGGCTCCTCGCCAGGATTGCGCGTACAGAGGCGCCAGCTGCGCGCGATTGAGCTTCTAGGCAGCCGGATGGAGCTGTTCCAAGCAGCTCGCGATGTGGGGCCGCCGACGATGCTGAGCGACGACGAGCGGACAGAGCGGATCGCTGCCATCCTCGAGCGCGCGCGCCTGCGCCAGGTTACCCCGGTAGAGCTTTCCCCGGAGAGCCAATGAAGATGATATCTGGCATCGGAAGGGTCTCGGGCTTGAGTCGCCTGGCGGCGTCGCGGCTCCTCAACGCTGGGCCAGAGACCTGCGACCGAATCGAGGCGAGTGTCCTGGTTGCGATCAAGAAGGCGGACTGCACCGATGCTAACTTAGGCGACTCCTTCACCTGCGTTTAAAGATGCGCTACGGCCTAACCGCGGATAGGCGCGCAACGATCGATCGCCTGCTGAAGCTGATCGATGAAGCAGAATTAAAGGGCAACGGACCGCAGCCCTAGTTGCGGGGATCCTTCCGGTTCGGCATAAAGGTGGCCTTCCTTGAAGGGCGTTTGCGGCGGTACGGATCACGTCGATCATGAGGCTGGGGTTGGAGAGCATGGGGTCCGCGGGTTACTGCGGCGACGTCGCCTTCCTCTTCGGAACGGTTGTCCGTGCCCTGCCGGAGCGATTGATCGGCGATAAGGCCTCGCCGTGGCACTAGCCCGCTACCCGCGATTCTGGCGGGGACGGCGGCGCGGTTTCAAGCCAGTCGTGCCAGCTGGCACGGTATCAAGGGCTGCGCGATTCGGCCGTGCCGGGACTGCATTGCCTCCCTTGAAAGCTGTGCAGAATGCGTCGAGTCTCACAATCTCCGGTCGCACACTCGGGGCGAACCATCTGCCGGTTCGCCAAGTAGCCGGCCTTGTAGACGCGCTCGATCTTTAGCGTGTTCAGGATATCCGTCACGGGGCTTTCCCGGAGCAGCAGCAGATCTGCCCGGTATCCCGGCTTGATGCTTCTTCGCTTTCGTTGTGCACGAAGACCTTCAGGCCTCGCTCGTGCGCGGCTTGCACCAGCGCTTTCAGGGTGTCCGCCGAAATGCTCGGCGCGTGCGCCCCCTTCCATTTCTCGTAAAAAACCTTGATGTGGTCCGCCCCCTCGACGATCCTCCGTGCGACCCAGGCTCGTACCTGCGATCGATCCCACGGTCCGTCGGGCTTCACGTTGTAGACCGGATCCATGCCGTAGAAGGCGAACTGGAGCCCGGCGGGGGCCGCCCACATACCCGAACCGTAGAAGTCCGCGTAGATGAGGAATTCCCGCCTCAGATCGGCGGCCTCGGCGTCCTTCGCGGCTTTCCACTGGTTGCGCGATCGCCGCACGTAGTTGGCGGGCCAAGGATATGCGGCCATGTCGAGGACGGTCGTGACGCCGAACCGGATGTGCTTCTCGTAATTGGCGCTTGGGGGAATCGGAACGCTCGCCGAGGCGGTGGGGCCGGATCCCGTTTTCCAGTCGCAGGCCGTGGGCGTCGACCTCCGTGAAAAGACCCTTCTCTGCGAAAGCCGACATGAGCTCGAAGGTGGAGACTCTCAGCGTCTTGCCCTGGTTCTCCGGCCCGGTGCCGCAGACCGGCCGATCGTGTTCGAGCAGTTCGTCGAGCCCTTCGGTGGGACGGCTGAAATGCCCCTCCGCGTCGATCATCGACGGCATCAGGAACTTTCCGACTCCCTCGACCGTCGACAGCTCGGGGGCAGCGCACTGTGGATCGCCACCTTCACAGACCTTCGAAATCCATCCTCCTCGTACCACGACCGTCGCCTGCTCGATCACTTTCTCGCCGTCGAACAGAGTCACATCGGTGATCCGGAAACTGTTGGTCGACGCGAGTACGTCGTCCAGCTTCCTCAACGCCGGTTCCCCAACGCTCCCTTTTGAGGAGCCGGCGTCGGCAGGCTGTTCCCCAGCCAGCGCCCCATCATGCAGAAGGAGCGGTAACAGCGGCAAAACGCGCAGCGTCAGCGCTCGGAGCAGGTTAGGAAAGGCAGTTGCGACGCTGCATGAGCGAAGCGTGTCCATCCACGTTCTCCCCGGTTCCGCTCGAACGTGTACAGCATGTCTTACCTCTCGTGTCCTGCTAGGAACGGCAGCGCATTTACCCACTAGCCGCTGGATACTGCCGGATTGTCTGCTCGTGTCATGCGTGATGAACTCGAGCAGCGATCCGAGTCAGACACCGCAATGAGTCGGGGTCAGTACTTCCTATACGGCAGGAACTTGCCGTGCATTACGACCCTGACGCGGTCTCCCTTCGGGTCCGGCATCCGCTCGAGCGAGGACTCGAAATCGATGGCGCTCATGATGCCGTCGCCGAACTCCTCGTGGATCAGCTCTTTCCAAGTCGTCCCATAGACCTGAATCAGCTCGTAGAAGCGGTAGATGGTCGGGTCGCTGGGCGGCGTGCGGTCCAGCGAACCGCGCATCGGGAACGACTGCAGGAGCTGAATCTCGTCCTCGTTCAGATCGAGTGCCTTCGCCGCCCTGCGCGCTTCCTCCTCGCTCATGGGCATCTGGCCGAGGAGCGCCGCGGTGGTCCAGACCGAGCTGCGGCCCACCTCCTTGGCGAGCTTCGCCCAGCTGAGACCCCGCTTGCGCCTCGTAGCGACGATCTTCTCCGTCAGTTCCGCTCGGGTCATGGCGAACCCCCTGTTCGAGCGACCGCCAGTGTCGCGCTCCGCGGCGGGCGCTGCAACCGGGCCGTCCGTCCGTTGCCAGCTGTGGATCTAGGCCAACTCCACGCGGGTTGATCCGCAGGCGACGCAGTGCGGGTCGCGTATGACACCTTTTTCCCGATCGTTCGTTCGGCTGACTTGGTGTGGGTTTTCTTGCTACCGTTCGCTGCCAGGGTCGTTCCCTTCTCCAAGTAAGGGCGCGATCACAGGGGGGAGGGCGGCGGGGCTGCCCACCAGCGGCTCCGCTGCCCGAATAGATCCAAGCCCATGCGCGCCTCCCGCAGCGGGTCCGAAGGGCGGAACCCTGGCGCATGCCCCCCTGCGCTGGGGCCAGAGGGGGCTGGACGGGCGACCGTGCAGCCCTCTCGCTATTGGCGTGATTACCGTCTCCGGCAGAGAAGCCTCCTACGATCGAGGAGTGCTCTGAGCGAGGTGTTCGAGGTTCCGACATGAGGGGCGCGATGTAACAGCGGGTGCCCGCCCGAACGGCCCCGCATACTCTCTACTGTGTTAACCAACTGCGATACTCGCACCTGGTTAACACAGAGAGAGTTCGTAATCGCGACTGGGCACCACTTCGGATCACGAACAAATCCCGTAAGTGCTTGATTCTCGGACCACCGAGAGAAATCCGTTCTAAATCGGTGTCCTCTGGGGAGCCATTTCTCGAGAGGTTACATCGTCAGCGACCCACGGACTGTGAGTCCGTGGGTCGGTAGTTCGATCTCGACGCCGGCGATGCAGAGGACCGCCATCGCGGCCGAGTGGAGGAGCGAATTCCAAGGGCTGGTCCCATCGGTAACGCCGAGGATGCGCCGGTCTGCTGAAACCGTGCTGAGCGCTCGCTGCGGCGATCAGCGACACCAGCATTCCTGCTTAAACCGGCCGTCCGCGCCGTCGAGTCATCCTTGGGTCGCGGAGACGCCGGATCGAGTTTTGGCCAACGACAGGCGACAGATCGTAGCGGAAGATGTGCAACACGCGCCGAACTCCGGCATTCCAGAGATCCATCTGCGGGCGCACGGTGCCGCGGTGCAGGTACTGGACCTGGGTCACGCGCAGCGACGCGCCCGCCTCGGGATGGAGCGGATCGGGCCGTGAGCACGTCGTCTGGCGGCACCACTCGCGCGCTTCCACCACCACGTCGCGCCTGGGCACGCGCCGGGCGGGCACCCGGCAGCGCAGCACGCGCTGCGATTGAAAGCGAACCATCTTGCCGGTGAGCCAGGAGCGTCCGCGCTCCTTGATGTGCTCCCGCACCGCGTAGGCGATGCCGGTAAGCAGCGCGAGCGCGATGAGCCCCACGCCCAGCTCGCCGCCGCGCCTGGAGAGGATGAGCTGAACGGGCAAGGTGACGACGATGCCGGCCACCAGCGCGCCCGCCATCCGAGTCCAGAGCTGTACGCGCTCGTCGAGCTGTTCGCTCTCGCGGTCGAGGAAGAGCACTTCCTCGAAGTGCTTCTTCAGGCTGGCGGAGCGCGCGATGTAGCGCTCGACCGCCTCGCCGGAAGCGGATTGCGCTTCGAGAAAGCCGCGCGAACGGCGATAGGCCATCTCGTCGCGCAACGCGCGCGCAATGCGCGCAAAGACCCCTTCGAATACCTGCGGCGTCGTGCCTTCGGCGGCGCATTCGCGTGAGATGCGGTCGGCGTCCGCGAGCATGTCGAGCAGTCGCACGCTCACGTACTCGTCCACCAGCGTGCGCTCTCTGGCGATAGGCGCCAGGTCGTGCGTCGCCGGGTGCGTCAGCTTCTCGCGCGCATCATGGACCGCACGCAGCGCCGCATCCAGCCAGACGGAGAGAAAGGGCTCTCCCGCGAGCCCGGACTCCACCGGGCCGGCAGTTGCCGATCCGCAGTGGCGGGCAAAGCCTTCACGGGCGCGCGCCAGCATCCGGGTGAGCGTCACGGCTCCGCGGCGGAGAGCGTCGATGGTCACGTCGGCGGAGCTGGCGATCTGCGTGGGTCCATCAAGGCGGGTGAAGGTCTGTAGCTGGTCCCAAGGCGCGTCGCGTCCGGCAGCGCTCGCCGGCACCTCCAACTCGACATCGATCTGGTAGGGCAGCGGGCGTTCGCGCGGCAGTGGCACCGCCACGATCCATTCGATGCGCGAGGCGTCGTGGATCCGCAGGCGGATGGCAGTCTCTTCCGCCGCGGCGATCTCCAGCAGCGCCGCCTCCTCGGCGCCAAGGGGAGCCCGGGTCGTATCAGCCGAGCCGTCCATGCGAATCAACGTATCACTTGGGGCCGGCGACAGTACTTTCTGTTTGCGAAGGACAACGCCGAGGGCTCCGAGTCAGCCTGGCGGCGAGGGCCCCACCGGGCTAGCCGTGCGCGCGAGGTTGTTTCCCAGACGAACATCTTCGCTGGACGGCAACGAAGATAGCGAATCATCGGACGTCGCGAACATCGCTGAGGATCCCGCCTTCGGCTCAGCGACCCGAGACTCTTCCATCATCAGGGCAGCGAGACGACGGCGCCGGTGCGACCATCGGTGCTCCATCACCGCAGCGAATCCGGTCGCCAGGAAGCAGATTGCCCAGGCGGCGAGCGCGCCGCGATGCAGGAGATCGGGCGGGCCCGGAGGAACGCTGAGGAGCAGCCAGAGGCATAGGCCGCCACCCGCGAGCGCATGGACCAGTCGGATGCGCGAGGAGTGGTAGTGCTCCCACTGGATCTGCGCGAGCAAAAATGACCTTAGCGCTGGATCATTGGACGGCCCCGGCACCAAGGGGAGCAACTCGGAGGAGTTTCTCATGCCCCCTTCGGGCTGCATGCGCCATGCCGCTGGCGCGGGTCAAGCCGGCTGTGGTTCCCGAAGTGCGCCGCGGGCGAGTTGCGAAGTGCACGAACGAGGCGGCCGATCGAGTCGCGCCTTGCAATCCCGCTGTTGCACACAACCGAGCAACCCCTATTGCGACGTTTGTCTCCTGCAGGGGAGAAGAGCCGTACGGCGTTAGTCGCGCAGACCTCCGAGGCGATTGCGAATTGCAATACGCAGCGCCGTCTGCCGTTGCTTCTTGCACGGAACGCGCTTCGCAAGATCGCCTGCGCTGTCCGTAGCGGTAGCGGCGTGGGAGTTGCTTCCTGCCGTCGCACATGAGGACGGGGGAGCCATCAGCCTTTCCAGAGCCGGAGCGCCCGCTTCGCCCCAGCCGTACCCAGCGCGTCAAGCGCTTACTGCTCGGGCGGCCGAAGAACCTGCAGGATCCACACCTCTTCCGGCATATCTCGCTGATCGCCTTTCTAGCGTGGGTCGGCCTCGGCGCGGACGGCCTTTCGTCATCGGCTTACGGACCCGAGGAGGCCTTCAAGAACCTGGGTGAGCACACGTATCTGGCCGTGTTCCTAGCGGCTGCGACAGCGTTCACCGTGATGATTATCGCGGCGGCCTATAGCCGGGTAATCGAGCATTTTCCTTTCGGCGGCGGCGGCTACATCGTCGCTTCGAGGCTGCTCGGCCCGCGGCTGGGCCTGGTGAGCGGCTGCGCGCTGATCGTGGACTATGTCCTCACCATCTCGATCTCCATCGCAGCCGGAGGCGACGCCGTGTTCAGCGTCCTTCCCGACGGTGGCCACTTGGCCAACATGATCATCGTTGGGCTGCCGCTAAAGCTGCACGTCGAACTGGCCGGGACGCTTGTCCTCCTGTTGCTGAACCTCCGCGGAGTTAAGGAATCCGTCACCACGCTGATGCCCATCTTTCTCACCTTCCTTCTAACGCACGCGGTCATCATCGTTGCCGGTATCGCCGCGAATCTGGGACGCGCGCACGAGGTTGCGCACGAAGTCTCCGCCGGACTCTCCCATGGCATGTCCACCCTCGGCTTTGGCGGTCTAGCTTTGCTCTTTCTGCGTGCTTATTCGCTGGGCGGCGGGACGTATACTGGTATCGAGGCTGTTTCCAACGGCTTGCAGATCATGCGGGAGCCCCGCGTCCAGACAGGCAAGCGAACGATGACGTACATGGCCCTCAGCCTCGCGGCGACGGCGAGCGGCATTGTCCTCTGCTACCTTCTCCTGGACGTGCACTACCTCGATCCCGACCACACGATGAACTCGCTGCTCGCGGCGAAAGTCGCGGGGAACGTGCAACTCGCTGGGCTTCCGGTGGGCAAGTGGTTCGTCTTCATCGCGCTGCTTTCGGAGGCCCTCCTGCTCTTCGTTGCCGCACAAGCCGGCTTCATCGACGGCCCCCGGGTGATGGCCAACATGGCTCACGATTCATGGTTCCCCCACCGCTTCAGCGCGCTGAGTGAGCGACTCACGATGCAGAATGGCGTCGTGCTCATGGGCGGCGCCGGTTTGTTGATGTTGTTCTATACACGCGGCGCTGTGGACGCTCTCGTGGTCATGTACTCGATCAACGTGTTCCTTACGTTCTCGCTGACCGAGATGGGCATGATCCGCTACTGGTTGAAGAGGGAAACTCGCGCGAGGCATCCGGACTGGAAGAGCAGTATCTGGATCCACCTCGTCGGTGGCACGCTGTGCGTGACGATTCTCATCATCACCATATCGGAGAAGTTTCGCGAAGGCGGATGGCTGACGGTGGTAGCAACGAGCGCGCTCATCGCGCTGTGCATCGCGATCAAGCGGCACTACCTCGGGGTCTTCGCCAGGCTCAAGCGGCTCGACCAGATCCTCGAGGCGCTGCCGTCTGCGTCCGTTGCGGCCAAGCCCCTCGACCCGAAAAAGGCGACTGCTGTGCTGCTCGTCAGCGGGTATTCGGGTCTGGGAATCCATTCCCTGCTCACCGTGCTCAAGCTCTTCCCGAATCATTTCCGCAACGTTCTCTTTGTGAGCGTGGGTGTTGTCGACAGCGCTACGTTCCAGGGCGTCGAGGAGGTGGAACGCGTCCGAGAGGCAGTGGAGGAGGGTCTCAAGAAGTACGTTGAGCAAGCACAGCAGATCGGCTTGCCGGCAGACTACCGATTCATAATGGGTACGGAAGTGGTTGCCGAGACCGTGCGCATGGCGGGTGAGATCGCGCGCGAGTTTCCTCGCGCCATCTTCTTCGCCGGGAAGCTGATTTTCGAGCGGGAGCGCTGGTTCGATCGCTTCCTGCACAATGAGACCGCCTACGCGCTGCAGCGGCGGCTGCAGTTTTCGGGACTGCAGATGGTCGTGCTCCCAGTCCGGGTGCTCGAGTGAGCCTCCGACGAGGCAAGCCATCATGAGGTCGGCGGGATCTTCTCGTCGACCGCTTCGCTCAGCTCTTCACGGAGCGAATTGCTGCAGGCTTACCGCGCGGGAGGGCTCGCGATCGACCGCGATTCGGAAGGAACGCGGCGGTACGACGAATCTCTGCGTTCGGCCGCGAGCCTTGCTGTCCGAGCACGCTCAGCGCTGCGGCGTAGTCTGCACGCGTGGCGGCGCGGCTACTTGGCGCCGTGGATCCGGTCGACGGGCGCTGAGCCACACGAGTGAACCCAGCAGTGCCAGTACCCCCACGATCCACGCGCGCCGCGGGTTCGGCACAGACGAGCGGCGCCGAGGCGCTACGTACGGATCACGCAACACCGCGCGCGAGGGATCGCGGGATCGGCGAGCAGCTGGGCGGGGCCGGGATAGCGATGCCGCGGATCGGGCTCGATGGCCTTCAAGATGATCGCTTCGAGCGATGAATCAAGACCCGGAACATAATAGCTGGGTAGCCTCGGTTCCGAGTCCGACTTCGCGCGCAACACTGCCGCCGCGCTCTCGCCCTCGTAGGGCAGATTGCCGGTCAGCATCTCGTAAAGAAGTATCCCGACGGCGTAGACGTCGGTGCGCGCGTCCCCGCGCTTGCCGACGATCTGCTCCGGCGCCATGTAATCGGGCGTCCCGCTCGTCTTCGACAGACCGCTCCAGGTGATCCGGCGCGACGAGCGCAAGAGGGCGATGCCGAAGTCGAGGATCTTCACACGATCGTCGGGCGTCATGAGGTGTTCTGGGTTTCAGGTCGCGGTGGACGATTCCCTCTCCATGGAGACAGGCGAGCGCGTCGCAGACTTGGCGCGCGACGTCGAGCGCTGCGCCGGAAGAGAGCCTTCCCTGGTCACGGAGGATCGCGCTAAGCGGCGTTCCCTCGACGTACTCCATGACGAGATACGGCCGGCTCTTCTCGCCAGCCTCCAGCACGCGCACGACGTTGGGGTGCAGCACCGAGCGCCCGATCTTCTCCTCGCGCTCGAATCGCGCAAACGATACCACGTCGATCTCGTATTGCAGGTATGGGACCTTCAACGCAACGGTAGCGCCCGACCGCGTATCGATTGCCTTGAAGATCGTCGCCATTCCTCCGCGCGAGACCACGTCCGTCAGGCGGTACCCATCGAGAAGATCGCCGACGGACGGATCGGTCATCCACGTCGCGCACAGCAGAGACCGTGCCAACCAGCGCAGGTCGCGCAAACAGCGCGCATCCGGCCGCTCTCATTGAGTCCGATCGGATTTCACCGCGAGCCCCGTTTGCAACGTGCATCGAACGCCCCCAATCGTCGCTTGCAATCTGCAGTCAGATGGCACACACGAAGGCTCGGTCCTACTCTGCGGGAGAGCCGAATCGTTTCCGGAGCGCCAGGTTGACCTCGAGAACATTCGCGACCTTCTCGCCGAAAAGGCCGTCCATCGGCGCCCACGCTTTATCCTGAAGGATGCGCTCGATGTCCGGCCTGAAACTTCATGAGCTTGTCGTACTTCGGGGAGAGCTTCTCCCAAATGCGTCGGACCCGCTCCGTTTCGGTATTCATGCGTCACCATCCGACGAGCACGCGAGCAGCATAGCTCCTCACGTCGGTGTGCTCAGCCGTCGGGAGGTCGTTTCCAAACTGTTTCCAAAACTGTGACGGATTCGCGGGTGCTGGCGAGAACGGGCGCGGCATGCAAGTCCTCTTTCAAGCGGCCGTTCTGATGGGCGAACGACCGAATTGGCGTGCATCGTCCGCTACTAACCGAAGAGTACCTTGAGATAGAACCAAGGTCGGGTGAGCTGCTTCCTCGCCTCGGGGTCGCCCATCAGCGCTGAAATAGCGTCGCGCACCCTGGGCGCGTCGCGCGGGCGAAAATGAAGCGAAGCAGCCTGCGGTGTCGCGCCAGCCTCTGTAGCCTGTAGGCCGTGTCGAACTCGGTGCCCAACTCCTGCCAGACCTGTTCCTCGTAGCGACGCAATCCGCCTTCGAGCACCGTGCCCTCGCGCAACGTCCGCGCTGCGCACTCGGCCGCGAGCATGGCGCTATGCATGGCGTTGGAGATGCCCTCTCCACTGAAGGGATCGATGAGGGAGGCGGCGTCGCCGATCAGCATCCAGCCGGCGCCCGCAGCGGCCGGCGCTCGCTCCCGCATGGCAGCTGCCAGCCACGGAAGCTGCCATCCACTTCGCGCGCACCGGCGAACCGATCACGCAGCCGCGGGTGTGTGGCGAGCATCTGATAGGTCCGCTTGCGCAGATTGATCTTTGCACCGCCCTCGCGACCTTGCACCGCCGACTCGACCATTCCGGCGCCGACGTTGGCCTCGCCGGCGCCCACCGGAAAGATCCAGAAGTATCCCGGCAGCAGCTCGTCGAGAAGATGGATCTCCATGGTGTCGGTCAGGCCGCCCACTCCGCGAAAGTAGATGCGGAACGCCGCTATCCAGTGCTGGTGGTGCTTGTGGCCGAAGTCGTAGGCACCGGCCATCTCGGCGACGCGGCTCATCGCGCCATCGGCGCCAATCACGATCGAGGCGCCGTAGCGGCGCTGGCGTCCTTGGTCGTCGGTACCCACCAAGCCGGCGATGTGGCCGCCGTCGTACAGGAAGTCGGAGAAAGTGAAACCCTCCACTACCGTCACTGCGGATAGCGAACGCGCGTGTTGGAAGAGCACGTTGTCGAAGAGCTCGCGGCGCATGACCTAACCTTAGGGTGCAACCAAACGTAGACATCGAGCAGGCTTGCGACTGCCCCGGGCAAAAAAAGGTTCTGCTAATCCTCATCTGGATAACGTGAGCGGCAACTTGGTGCAGCGGGGAGAGACCATCGCGATTAGAGCGACTGCCGAGTGAAAGCCGTAGGCTGGCACGGACTCGCTCACGGGCACCCGCCCTGCACGTTTCGCCATGGAAGTCGCTGAATAGCTGCACGATCAGCTCGGCGCAGCGGTCCGCCGCCCTGTCCGCGCCGAGCGACGACGACGATCTCTTGGCCGAAGCCAATTGAGGTGATCGTCACAGAGCGTCTGTTTTAACGACCTGCATCACGAGAAGAGCGATGGCACTCCCGAGCTGAGAGGACACGGCAACTGCAAGGCCATGCGCGGCCTTGGTACGCATTGCGCGCACGGCTGCGACCCGGCGTGGTTAGACTACGCCCTGAGTTCTGCGAAGGAGCATACAAATGATCCCGTCGACCGCGACCTGGGTGTTGGTAGCCGATGCCCGAGGTGCCCGCATCTTCAGCTTCCTCGAAAAGAATGGCCAATGGACACTGCACGACACCCTCAAGGGCGACGGCAGCGGCCACCCCGATCAGACCTCCGACTTCGGCCCCAAGGCCTCGGAGCACAAGGGGGCCCTGCACGGCCACGGCGAGCCCAACGCCAAGGAAACCCAGGAGCGACGCTTCGCCCACACCCTGGCCCACGTGCTGGAGCGGGGTCACGGCACCAAGGCCTTCGCGAAGCTCGTGCTGGTGGCGCCCCCGAAACTGTTGGGCGACCTGCGTGAAAATCTGAGCCGCGGCCTGCAGAGCGCGGTGGTGTCCCAGGTCCACAAAGACTACACTCACAGCGGTGTTGAGGAGCTGATGACCCTGCTGCGGCCTGAGTTGCATCCATAACTTCCGGCAGCGGCGCTCCCTTTCTGTGTTCACCCGCTGGCCGTGCCACGAGGCGCTCGGGTTCCGCAGTCAAGAAGATCCAGGACAAGCTCTTCGAAGTTCATCAGGATCTACTTGCATGGTCTGGGCGTTTCGGCCGACCGGCGGGTCACCACGAGCCGATTCCGCAGCGCCCGCACCTCGGCGCGGATGTTGATGGCAAGCTCCGCCTGACGCGCACGGGCTTGCCGGACCTGTGCCAAAACGCGCGCCGCCCGCGCCTGCCCCTGGTCGAAGATGGGCTACTCGACCGAGAGCTCAGGCCCTGTGACGCGGGTGTCTTCGGCATCGCGCTCTCTGTGGAGACACCCGCATCGTTGCGCCAACGGGTCGCACGCGCGTCTCCGCGGACGCCCTCGTGAACGATACCGGGCCCCCGACGTGATCGTTCCTCAGGCGGCGAATCGTCCTCACTTCGCAGAGAAACCTTCGCCGGGCTTGCGCGGCGGTAGTATCCAGTGCTGCGTGCGGGTGCAGGCGGGCCCGCCGAGGGCGGGTGCCCGTGAGCGAGTCCGTGCCTGTCCCGGGGCCACCGACGCCGGTGCAGCGCACCGCGCGGTGGCTCCTCGCGCTCGCCGGCTGGAGCGTAGACCTGCCCTGGCCGCCGGAGCCGCGCGGCATCATCGTGGTCTACCCGCATACCTCGAACTGGGACTTCGTAGTCGGCATCCTCGCGCTGCTCGCTACGGGCCTGCCCGCGCAGTGGGTGGCCAAGGACACGCTCTTTCGCTGGCCCTTCGCGGGCCTCTTGCGGTGCCTGGGCGGCATCCCAGTGAACCGGCGCGAGCACA
>Ga0209237_1000675_pt1 | contig 19638 bp, 19 predicted proteins | sample GraSoi013_1_40cm_2_FD_185820 | JGI IMG/M metagenome (GOLD analysis project Ga0209237, IMG submission 185820) | Grasslands soil microbial communities from the Angelo Coastal Reserve, California, USA - Sample 10_02_2013_1_40cm (SPAdes) (version 2) | ecosystem: Environmental > Terrestrial > Soil >... | reverse complement strand
GATGTCGTCCCAGAGGTCCGGGAGTTCCTAGAGGAGCGCGTTCGAACCGCCGCGAGCCACGGAATCGCTCTAGAAGCCATCGCGGTGGATCCAGGCATCGGATTCGGCAAGGACTTGAACCACAACCTCGCCCTCCTGCGTCATCTTGACGCCTTGGCGCTGCTGGGACAGCCCATCGTCGTGGGAGTATCCCGGAAGTCCTTCCTGAAGCGGTTGGGTGCGGGCGACGAAGCAGGCGATCGACTTGCCGGGAGCGTTGCGGCCGCAACACTCGCGGTCGCCCACGGAGCCCACGTGATTCGGGCTCACGACGTGCTCGAAACGGTCCGGGCAATGCGTGTTGCGGATGCGCTGCTGCGGGGCAGCGAAAGCCTTTAACCTCCGGCATGATTCGTACCGTAATGGTATCTCGGAAGGCCATCGACTCGATCCTCGGGGAATACGAGGACATCGTCGTTGCGACGGTCTGCTCGCACTCGTCTCTCCAGATTTTCCACGGAGCCCGCCAAGAGGGCTTCCGCACGCTTGGGATTGCGATTGGTAAGCGACCTCGCTTCTACGATGCATTTCCCCTCGCGAAGCCGGACGAGTTCCTCATCGTGGACTCCTACGCGGACATCCTCGACCAGGCGGACGATCTCGTCGGGAAGCATGTCGTCACCGTCCCGCACGGTTCCTTCGTGGAATACATGGGCGCCGATGTCTTCGCGAAACTCCGGATCCCGACGTTCGGGAATCGCGAGGTGCTGAAATGGGAGTCGGACCGCGACAAGCAACGAGAATGGCTCACATCCGCGGGGGTCCCGATGCCGGAGAAGATCGAACAGCCGAAGGACATCAATCGTCCGGTCTTCGTCAAGTACTACGGTGCGAAAGGCGGTCGCGGATCGTTCATCGCGAAGAACTACGAGGACTTCAAGGAGTCGATTCAACCCGGCATGAAATACACGATCCAGGAGTACGTCGTCGGGACGCGGTACTACATTCACTACTTCTACTCGCCCTTCGCGACGTCAGGGTTCATGCTCTCGAAAGGCGCGCTCGAGATGCTTGGCGTGGATCGCCGCGACGAGGCGAACATCGACGAGATGTACAAGCTCGGTGCCCAGGAGGCGCTGCGGAAGATGGGCTTGCTTCCGACCTTCGTCGTGACGGGCAACATGCCGGTCGTCTTGCGGGAGTCGCTCCTACCGAAGGCGTTCGAGATGGGGGAACGCGCCGTCGAACGCTCGATCGAACTGTTCGGCGGCATGGTCGGCCCGTTCTGTCTCGAGACGATCGTGTCCGACCAGCTCGAGTTCAAGGTCTTCGAGATTTCCACCCGGATCGTCGCGGGGACGAACCTCTTCATCGCCGGGTCTCCGTACTCCGATCTCCAAGAGCCGGGGATGTCGACGGGCCGCCGGATTGCGAGAGAGATCCGACTCGCCCAGAAACAGGGCCGGCTCGCCGAGGTCCTCAGCTAAACTCGTGCGCGGCAGATGAAACGAAATCACCCCGGAAAAAGACAGAGAAACGCTTTTATGGCCTCGCCCGGCATGGGACGGCAGCCATGGCGGACGACGTCACGGTTGCGGTCATCCTTGTGTTGGTCGCGATCGGTGCCGCAACCTTCCTCGAGACCCGGTTCCTTCGACGGAAAATGAAGAACCGGCGGGTGCGGACGGCGAAGCGCGATGAGGAAGTTCAGGACGAAGCCCACAACGCGATCGTGACGACGAAAGCGGTCTTGACGAGCCTCGAGCGCCAAGGGATTCGGAGTGAGGAATCGGCCGGTTGGCTCCGCGAGGCCGAGATTGCGAATGCGAGACGCAACTACCGTGTCGCCGTCGAGCTGACCGGGAAAGCAAAGGCGCGTCTCCTCTCGCTCAAGTCCGCGCAAGCTGCGAAGGGGGACCTCGTGAAGCTCGATTCGCTGTCCTCGTCGGGGTCGACGACGGAGATGACCACGAAGGAGGTGCTCCAGAAGGATGTCCCGCCGAACCTCTTGCAGTCGAAGTTCTCGATTGGGGTCGCCGAGACTGCGCTGGAGCAAGGTCGTGTCGCCGGCCGGGATACGGCGCAGGCAACGCAACTCTTGGAGGCCGCGAAGGCGCGGTTCGACGCGAAGGACTACGCTGGCGCGCTTTCAATTGCCCGCCTGTCGAAACGGGCCGCAAACGGCGAGGTCGTTGATGCATCCATCCCGCTCCCGGTTGCGACGCCATCGGCCACAGCAAGCGTCGGCGCCACGTGTTCGTCGTGTGGTTCCGCGCTTCAGCCCGATGACGTGTTCTGTCGCAAGTGCGGCGCGCGCGTCGTGTCGAGCGCGTGCGCGTCATGCGGTGCAAGCCTCCTGTCGGACGATGCGTTCTGCCGGAAATGTGGAACGCCGGTCTCCGGATGATTCCCATCGGATAAACCTTAACTTTCCGTGCCCGCCAAGTAAACCATAGTTTTGAAGCTGCACAATGACTTCGTAGTTCGTCAAGTGGATGTACTTTCGGCGACCGATTCCAAACCCTCAAGAGGAAAGGAGCCGCTGCTCCAAGGTCCATGGTCAAGGACGATGAAGTTGAGGACGAGGACGAAGACGAGTTCTGGCAGATGGCGAAGGAGTTCTTCGTCGCGTACAAGGACCAAATCGGCAAGATCATCGGCGCGTTTGCCAAGAACGTTGAGCGTGGGCCGGTCCTGAAGTTCTGGACATCGGTGATGACGTTTGCCCTCATCATCATCGTGCTCGTGATCGTCGCATGGCTGGGCATCCTGCACATCATCAGTGGTGACGCGGTTGCGTTCCTCGTTGGGTCAGTTATTGGCTACTTGTTCAGTTTCCTCAAGCAGAACCTCATTGGCACCGGCTGAAGGCTAGTCCCAACTCCGCCGCCGAACTAGTAGAACCGCATAAATGGTCACGATCGAAATGATTTCAAACGCTGCGCCTAGATAGATCACCATCTGGAAGTTGGGGCTTCTCATCCATGCGATCCGTAGGCATCCCAACCATGTGCCACAATTAGATTGAGAGCCGACCGCAACCAGTGTCCACAGCAGAACTGCGGCGGTACCCAACCCGAGAATCACCGCTGGCCAGAGGACCACGGAACGCTTGCGAACGTTCATTCACCTTGTGGCGGGATTGACTCGGAGGGGCATAAAAGCACAAGGCTGACCGTCTCCTTGTAGCCTCGTCTTCCGCAGGGTCGCCGGTGGCATTAGCCAGCGCCAGCGTGGGATCTCTTGCGGCGGCTAAAGCAGTTCGGAGTAGGCTGGCGTTTCGTGGAGCAGCCAATCTTGGACTACGACAACAAAGCTCCACAGCTTGCCACTGACATCATGATGGCGGTCTTCGCCGGAATGGACGATGACTACCGCCGCAGGATTGGGAGGCCACCAAGGCGGGACTCCGCAAGAGGAAAGGCCTCGGTCTTCCAATCGGACGAGAGCCGGGTGCGAAGAACAAGCCAAAGCCGCCTCAGTAGTTTAGTTTACACCTACTATCCCAAAAAACCTTAATTACAGGGGGCCGCCATCCCTCGCGCCATGGCAATCGGAAGCGACATGGAACAGGCCCTCACCGCGCTGTACGGCGAGGACCAGGTCGCTGCCGTCATCACGCTCAAAGTGGACACGAAAGAGGCGGACCGAATCGCCACGGAGATTTCGAAGTTTGATGTGATCAAAGACGTCTTCCTCGTCACCGGGGACACGGACATCATCGCGAAGGCGAGGTTCCGGAACTACAAAGGGCTGAAGGACTTCGTCATCACGAGCCTGGGCCCGATTCCGGGGATCAAGGACACCAAAACCTTGATGGTGGTCACCACCTACAAGGAAGGCGGACAGCCGAGGGCGCAAAGTTGAGGGCGAAAGGCAACCCCGGGAGCTGGTCACATGGACACCGAAGCGAAGCTGAAGCAAATCATGGACGTCCTCGACCAGATCGCAGAGGACACCTCGGTCCCTAGGAACATCCGTCGCGGCGCATCGGAAGCGAAAGCCCGTCTCGCGAAGAAGAGCGAGGCGCTTGACCTGCGCGTGACGAGCGCGATCATGATCATGGACGACCTCGCGAACGATCCGAACATCCCTCTCCATGGGCGCACGCTGATCTGGAACGTGATTTCGCAGCTGGAAACGGTTAAGTAAAGTCGTTGCGGACACGCGCATGGTCTCCCTGCTGACTTCGGCTCTGCTTCTGTTCGTCCCAGCGGGCGCATGGGCGCTCGCATCGACGGCCGTCCTTACCGAATACGCGGAACGGCGGGCGCGGATCGATGTACGGGCGATGCGACCAACGAGGAGAAAAGTCGCGCCATACTTCGAGGTGACGCTCACGCCAATCGCGTTCGGTGTTTTACTCTGGTATCTCCTTGTCGGCATCGAGAACGAGTTCGGACCGCTCTCCGGCGTGGCCGAGCGGCTCGTGAGTTCGCTCGCTGTCGGCTTCGCGGTGACCGCGTGCATCACGCTTGCCGCCCAGGCGTCGATTGCGCGGGCCCGTCTCGGAGAGATGGTGGGGCCCGCATTCCCTCGAGTCCTGCCTTTGATTGTCGTGCCTACGACCGGCCCGGTCTTCGCCCTCGTGCTCGCGTTCCTGCTGCTCGGCAACATCACGTCAATCGTCAACGGGTCTCTCTCGCCACGGCCCGAGGTTGTTGACGCGGTCGGCGCAGGGTTCCTGATCTTCGGGGCATCGAACTTGGGATACTTGGGCGGCGCGGTCGCTTCGAATCGAGTCTCGAACCTGCTCAGCCCCCGAGGTTTCGGCCAAGCGCTGATCCGTCTGGTGGTCGGAGAGCTCGCGGTTGTGCTCGCCCTCCTGTATGCGTTCCTCCAAATTTCCGCGATGTCGGGTTGAAGGCGAATCGAGAAATACGCCGGATTCGCTGCCGCCCGCGCGCGGGGCTAGTCTAATGGTAGGACAGAAGCTTCCCAAGCTTCTAATGCGGGTTCGATTCCCGCGCCCCGCAGTCGTGGGGCTCTAGTCCGCCAGCGCCGACGGGACGGGCGCCGCGCCCGATGTGTTCCATAAGCCTGCGGTTACTTCGGATGGATGTCGAGACCGATGACCCAGGCGGTCCGGCAACCGGGGCAGTTAACCTCCCGTTTCATCGCGTCGCCCTCGTCGGCCAACTTGAATGTGAAGAACAGTGGATTGTTGCATCGCGGACAGCTGAAATTCAGGCCGCCGACCGTCATCCAGATGTCTCGATACCTCGAGCGGTCTTAAGGTTGCGCTCGTGCCCCGGCAAGTTTATGAAAGTCTCTCGCTTGCCCGCTCATTCATGCTCGTCGAGAAGGTCGTCTCGCCCCCGCTCGACAACAACGCGTACCTCCTCGTCGATGAGACGAGCAAGCAAGCGGCCGTTGTAGATCCCGCGCTCGCGGGGACGGAGCTCCGGGCGCGAGCGGAGAAGCTCGGCGCGAAGATTGTCTACGTCCTCAATACCCACGGCCACCCGGATTCGACCGTGGACGATGGGTCCCTGCGGTCCGCGGTGGGCGCCAAGGTCGCGATCTTCGAGGTCGATGCGCCGCGGTTGGAGCGAAACGCCCGCGAGTCCCGATGGTTCCTTGCTGCGCCTCCGGCTCCCGTGAAAGCGGACATCCTGTTGAAGGAAGGTTCCGACGTCAAGATTGGGGACACCGTGGCGCGGACGCTTCACACGCCCGGTCATACGGAGGGCAGCGCATGCTTCTATGTCGAGGCAGCCGGCATCCTGTTCACGGGCGACACGCTCTACGCCGGATCGTGCGGCCGGACCGACGTCTTCGGCGGCAGCCCCGCGAAGATGGTGTTCTCGCTCCGGCGGCTGAAGGAACTACCCGCGGACACGCATGTCTATCCGGGTCACGGACCCGAGACGACGATCGGCGACGAGACCTGGATTAGCGACCTCGCATACCCGGTCGTCTGATCATCGGCGGATTCCGCTCGCAGCTCGCCAGCTTCGGGCGGCCGGCATCCGCCGGACGAGGCGGATCTTGGCCGTCCGGTGCGTCAGGCCCAAGCCCAAACGGCGATAGACGATCTTCATGCTGAAGACGACCACGAGGAAGTATCCGTAGAGGATCACGAGCGTCGAGGGCCAGTAGTACTGCCACAGGATTGCGACGAGGCCCACGACCGCGAGCGCGCCAACGACGATTCGGAGGACGAACGTCTCGATTGCGGATCGGCTGAAGGGGCCGCGATCCACTCCATAATTCGTGTGGCGGACCGGTTCCCGGAAGGCGTGCCGAGTCGAAGCCCAAACCCCGAACACGAGAATCGGGGTGAGGAGGGACATCACGAGATGGGCCAATCCCGTCGTGACGGTCAGGTCGATGATCCATGCGGCGTAGAAGATGATCGAGGCCTGGAACAGGCGCTTGCGCCGATAGATGGGCAGGAAGTTCGGCATGATCACGGTCTTCAACGTCCGTTTCACGAGCTCCGCGCCGAAGGTGATGGACTTCGGCAACCGGCTCGCAAAGAATTCGGCGATGCGGTTTGACCGTGTCATCAGGATCGGTGCGAGCGAGCTCATCACGATGCAGAGGATTCCGGCGAACGGCGTGAGGTACGTCCCGGCGTAGTCGCTGGACAGTTGCGGGTTCGCTCGGATCGCCCGCGCGCCGACGGTCGCGTACAGGATGGCCTCTTCGTTGCGGGCCACCATGCTCGTGCCGATGGCCGTCGCCGCCCGCGGCGAGAAGCCGATGAAATAGGCGAGCGTCGCCGTCAGGAACAGATCATTCAGGAGGATGAGCGGCACCGCGATGACGAGGATCGGGAGAACGGACCCCAGCGCGGCCGGGTCGATGAGCATCCCGAAGGTGAGGAAGAAAATGGCCACGAAGGCGTCGCGAAGCGATTCCATCTTGACCTTGAGCCGGCTCGCGATGCGGGTGTCGGCGAAGACCATTCCCATGAAGAACGCACCGACGATCGCGGGGATGCGCAGGGCCTCCGCGAGCGCGGCTGCAAGAAAAACCATCCCGAGGGCGAAGAGTACGAACATCTCCTCGCTCTTGATCCGTTCAAAGAGGGCCGCGGTGTGGGGGACCACAACTGCCGCGAGGACGGCGAAGAAGCCGATGAAGAGGCCGACTCCGGCGAACAGGATTCCGACGTCCACAGGCGCTTGCGCCGGGATGATCATGCCATTCACGAGAGTCAGGAGAAACATGGCGAGGAACGACTCGAGGATCACCATCCCCAGGAGGAATTCGGTCTCCGCGTTCCCGAGCCGCTTCAGGTCGATGAGGGACTTCGCGGCAATCGCGGAGCTCGACATGCTGATGACGCCCGCCAAGAAGATTGTATCAATGAGGGGCCACCCGAGCCATGCACCGATCACGAATCCCGCGAACATGCCGACCGCGAGGTTTGTCACCGCGAGGATCGCGGCGGCCTCCTTCGTTTTCATCAGCTTCGTGATGCTGAACTCCAGCCCAACAAAGAACAGGAGGAGGACAAGCCCGAGCTGCGAGATGCTCTGCAGGAACACGCTGTCCCCGAGGACGCCGTCGTACGACCATCCAAGGATTCGCGCGTGAATGTTCGGGCCAATGAGCATGCCCGCGACGATGTAGCCGATGATGATCGGCACCCGGACCCGGGAGGCGACGGCGGCGCCCAGGAAGCCGACCGTCGCGATGACGCCCACGTCGAACATGATCGATGTCGTGTCAACCACGGGGATGCACATCCCGGACGTGACGCTCTTCGAGTGCGGGCGCTGACGCTCTCCACGAGAGAACCAAGGGTCCCATCCCACGCGTGCATCGCGGGTCGTGCTACAAATAAATCTTGTCAACGCGGAACGGGCCCCGCGATCCTGGCTCCGACGGATGTCCGTGATGACCTTTATTACGAGTCGGATTGTTCGGCGCGCGATGGCGGACGACTGGCACGCGCTCCGGCCAGAAGCCGTCCTCCAGAGGTTGGAGAGCTCCCCGCTCGGCCTCACGACCCGTGACTCCGCCACGCGGCTCGCCCGGGTCGGCCCAAACGAGCTCGTTCAGACGACGCGGATCAGCCCGCTCCGAATCCTCCTGACACAGTTCACAGACGTCCTCGTGATTGTCCTCATCATCGCGGCGATCATCTCCGCCGCCCTAGGACTCGCACAGAACGAGACCTCGGACCTCTACGATGCGATCCTCATCATCGCGATCGTGATCATGAATGCGGTCCTCGGATTTTTCCAGGAGTACCGCGCCGAACGCTCCTTGGAAGCGCTGAAGACCCTCGCGGCGCCGAGGGCTCATGTCGTCCGGGAGGGAGCGGTCTTGGCCATCCCCTCGCGGGAGCTCGTGCCGGGGGAGGTGATCGTCCTTGCGGCGGGCGACCGCGTTCCGGCGGATGCACGTCTGCTGGAGGCCGCGAGCCTCCGGGTGAACGAGGCCTCTCTCACGGGTGAGTCGCTCCCCGTGAGCAAGGCGACCGAGGCGATGCCCCGCGAGACGTTCCTGGGGGATCGAAAGAACCTCGTGTTCATGGGGACCACGGTCGACGGTGGACGCGGAAAGGCCGTCGTCGTGGAGACCGCCATGGCGACGGAACTCGGGAAGATCGCAGGTCTCGTCCAGCAGGAGACGAAAGAGGAGACGCCGCTCCAGAAACAGTTGGACCGCCTCGGGAGGCAGATCGGGATCGCGGTCCTCCTCGCGGCGGGTCTGATCTTCGTCATCGGGGTCCTTCGCGAGCTCCCCGGCTTGGACGCGAGCCATGTCGAGCTCCTCTTCCTGACGGCCGTCGGCCTTTCGGTGGCGGCGATCCCCGAAGGACTCCCCGCGATCGTGACGATTAGCCTCGCGCTCGGGCTCCAGCGCATGATTCGCCGGCACGCGTTGATCCGGAAGCTGCCCGCCGTGGAGGCGCTCGGAGCCGCCTCGGTCATCTGCTCCGACAAGACCGGCACGCTCACGAAGGGGGAGATGAACGTCCGCGCGATCGTGGCCGGGGACCGCGAGTATGAGGTGCGCGGCGAGGGCTTCGATCCGGCGGGAGATGTGCGGATCGGGGGGCAGAAGGCGGATCTCGCGGCCCACCCAGATTTCCGTCAGTTGCTGGAATGCGCGGTCCTGTGTAACGATGCTGCGCTCAAGAAGGAAACCGGTCGATGGGTCGTCGAGGGGGACCCGACCGAAGGGGCGCTCTTGGTGGCAGCGATCCGGGCGGGCCTCGATCCGGACTCGATCCGTTCCGAGATGCCTCGCGTCGCGGAGGTCGCCTTCACCTCAGAGCGGAAGAGGATGTCGACCCTGCACGTGGAATTGTCGGAACCGGATCTGCGAGAGATCCTCTCCGTCCCCGAAGGGGAGAGGCCCACCCGCCTCGAGGGCGTGGGCGCCTACCTGCATGTGAAGGGGGCCCCCGAACGCGTTCTCGCCGCGTGTGCTTATCACGTTGTCGAAGGCGTGAGAAAGCCGCTCAACGAGTACGACCGCAAGCAGTACTTGTTCCGGAATCAGGAGATGGCGACGCGGGCCTTGCGCGTCCTCGGCTTCGCGGTCCGGGAGTTCCCCCGCGAGGTCCCACCGCTCCGGGAGGACACGCTCGAGACGGACCTCACGTTCCTCGGCCTGGCGGGGATGATGGACGCGCCGCGGGCCGACGCGATCGCGGCGATTGACCGGTGTAAGAGAGCCGGCATTTACGTCGTCATGATTACGGGGGACCACAAGCTCACCGCCATGGCCGTCGCGCGGGAGATGGGGATCCTCGGCGAAGGGGAGCGGGCCCTGACCGGCGAGGAGCTGGCGCGGATGTCGGACGACGAGCTCGTCAGGGAGGTCGAGCGGATCCGGGTGTATGCCCGCGTCTCGCCGGAGCACAAGATGCGGATCGTGGATGCCTGGAAGAAGGCAGGCCACATCGTCGCGATGACCGGGGACGGCGTGAACGACGCCCCGGCGCTTAAGCGGTCTGACCTCGGCGTCGCGATGGGGATCACCGGGACCGACGTCGCGAAGGAGAGCGCGGACATGGTCCTGACGGACGACAACTTCGCCTCGATCGTCTCCGCGATCGAGGAAGGCCGCGGCATCTACGAGAACATCCGGAAGTTCGTCGCGTTCCTCCTGTCCGCGAACGCCGGCGAAGTCCTGGTCATGTTCATCGCGACGCTCGCCCTGGCGGATCCGCAGTTCCTGCCGTTCTTCTCCCCGGTTCAACTGCTCTGGATCAACCTCGTGACGGATGGCCTCCCGGCGCTCGCCCTCGGGCTCGATCCGTACCCGACAGACCTGATGGCGCGCTCGCCGCGCAATCCGAAGGAAGGGGTGCTGTCCCGGGACATCCTGTTTCTCATCGTCGTCGTCGCGGTGATTCTGACCGTGGGCACGTTGGGGATCTTCTTCTTGGAACTCGCGGGCCAGGCCGACGTCATCCGCGCTCGAACGGTCGCCTTCACGACCCTCGTGTTCTTCGAGCTCTTCCTCGTCTTCGCCATCCGGTCCCCGCGGCAGACGCTGTGGTCCGTCGGACCATTGTCGAACCCGAAGCTCATCGTGGCCGTCCTCGCCTCGATGGCGCTCCAACTCCTCGTGGTCTACACGCCGTTCCTGCAGGGTCCGTTCCAGACCGAACCGCTGACGGTCCTCGACTGGGTCCGGACGCTCCTCATTTCCTTCAGCGCGTTTGCCTTCGTCGAAGCCCTGAAGGTCGTTCGGCGCGCCTGGCCAGGTCGTCCCCGTGATGATCGAAATTGATGGAGCCCATGGGGAAGGCGGCGGCCAGCTGGTCCGGATGGCAGTCGCCTTGTCGGCGCTGACCGCAACCCCGGTCCGCGTCGTGCGGATCCGTGCGGGTCGACCGGTCCCGGGCCTTGCGTCACAACACGTGACCGCCTTGCAGGCCGTCGCGGGACTCTGCAGCGGCGAAATGAAAGGCGTCGACGTCGGCTCATCGACCATCGAGTTCCGGCCGGGTACCATCGCGCCGGGCGGCTACGGCTTCGATGTCGGCACGGCGGGGAGCGTCACGCTGGTGCTCCAAGCCGTCCTCCCCGTGGCTTGCGCCGCCTCAGGCCCGGTCCGGCTCCGCCTCGTCGGGGGAACGGACGTGCGTTGGTCCCCGCCGATCGATTACTTTGCTCGCGTCTTCCTCCCACTGTTGCGCCGACTGGGAGGCCACATCGACGTAGAGGTACAACGCCGCGGCTACTACCCTCGCGGGGGAGGCATCGCCGAGGCTGTCGTGCAGCCGACACAGGCCTGGTCACCGATCGAGTGGTCTGAGCCGGGACCGGTCCGGCGCGTGCGGGGCATTGCGCACGTCTCGAATCTCCCGGACGACATCCCCAAGCGGATGGCGCACGCGGCCGTACGACGCCTCCACGGCTTCCGAGACGTGAAGTTCGAGCAGCGTACGTATCGGGGAGACGAGGCGATCGGCCAAGGTGGAGCGCTCGTCGCGTGGGCCGAGACGGAATCCGCGCTGCTCGGTGCAGACTCCTTGGCGGAACGAGGAAAGCCTTCCGACCGGATTGGCGAGGAGGTCGCCGCAGCTCTCCGAGCCGATCTCGATTCCGGAGCGTTCCTCGACGGGCACGCCGCGGATCAACTCCTCATTTACTTGGCCCGTGCGACGGGGCCGTCCCAGTTCCGCGTTCGGGAAATCTCGGGACACATGGAGACGATGATGTGGCTCGTACCGCAGCTCCTGTCCAGCCGGTTCAGCGTCGCACGCGATGGCGCGGGATGGCGGGTGTCCGTCGAGCCGAAGGCTTAGCCGTACATGCTCGGCCGCGGAGGCTCGGATGGTTTCTTCGCGACCTCGGTCTGGTGATGGATCGACTTGAGCTGCATCTCGATTCGCTCGGCCTCTTCATACAAGGGCCGCGCATCGAGCTCCGTGTGAAGGAGGAGCTTATCGATGACCTCGATTGCGCGGGCCGCCGCGCGCGCGTCCGGGTAGTCGGGGTGGGCCTCACTTAGCAGCGTGATGACGTCGAAATCCCGTTTCCGCCCTTCGTTCAGGAGGACCCCGGCGACGCCTGTGATGACGCCTTCCTCGAACACCGTGATCGCGTTCTTGCGGATCATCTCCATCGCCTTGTCCGTCGAGCCGATCCCGTAGACCTCGACCTGCCGGTCACCGTCGTCTTCTTTCGCATCCACGATAAGGCCCTCGGGGCACACGAGGAGGTTGCACCGAGCGTCTTGCGCCCAGTCGAGGACCGTCGCCGCGATCGCTTTGATCAGGTTCGGAGGCGGCTGGAACTCCGAGATGAAGACGACGATTTGATCTCGATCATCGACCTTCGGCCCCGCGTAGATCCGGACGGGGTTCATCGGCTGCCCGTCACGGACGAGGGCGACGGTCGGAAAATAGATGGAGTCCATGATTCCGATCTGCGTGAGATTCAGTGCGTTGATCAGATAGTTTGCGACGATCGAGCTCACGAGTCCCACGCTGGGGAAGCCATCGATGACCGTCGCCCCGCGGAGGTCCATCCGCTTGAGCTCGTAAATTTGAATGCCTTCCATGGGCGGCGCGGTCCATCTCGAAGAGGTTACTTAAAGATGCGCGGCACGAGTCCGGGCGCTGAGAACACGTCACTCCATAGAGAGGATTTCGTGCGTGTTGACAAACTCGACGCCGGCGCGTCGAAGCATGATTCCCACCGAACAATACTTCTCGGACGATAGGTCGATCGCCCGTTTGACGGCGGATTCTTTGACGTTGGTTCCGCGGACGCGGTAGTGCAGACGAATCTTCGTAAAGACCCCGGGATCTTCTTTCGCCCTCTCTGCGTCCGCGTCGATTTCGAGCACGGTGAAGCGGACGCGTTCCTTCCGCAGAATCAAGACGACGTCGGACGCCGTGCACGCCATCGTCGCCAACAGCGTCGCCTGCATGGGGCTCGGCCCGCGGCGGGACTCCGGCTCACCGGCATCGAGCAAGATTTCCGGAGTGCCGTTGGCCTGAGCGCGGAAGCGCATCTCCTCGTCATGGACTAGATGGGCTCTCATACAAGTCCCGTGTCTCGCACGCCTCCTTCCTAGATGAAACTTGCAGGTTGCCCGCAAAGTTGTTATTGGCTCCGACCTTTGGCAGCGGTGTGAGACCGCGTGTGATCGTCAACGCCGCGATGAGCGTGGACGGGAAGATCGCGCTTCCGGGCGGTCGCGCGGTTCGTCTGAGCAACGAGGAAGATAGCCGCCGTGTGCATCGACTCCGAGCCAAGGTGGATGCGATCCTCGTCGGTATCGGGACCGTCCTGGCCGACGATCCAAAGCTCACGGTCAAACCGGAATACGTGCGGGGTCCGAACCCGCTCCGGGTTGTCCTCGATTCCGAGGGGAAGACCCCGGCGGGGGCCCACATCCTCGATGGCAGTGCGCCCACGCTGGTCGTGACCTCCGATACATGCGAGCGAGTGTTCCCTCATGCGGAGGTCCTGAGACTCGGCGAGGACGAGGTGGACCTCGGTCGCCTCCTCGATCACTTGGCGAAACGCGGGATTCGCACCGTCCTTGTTGAGGGCGGGAGCACCGTGATCTGGTCGTTTCTCCGGCACGGCCTCGCGGACGAACTGAAGGTCTTCGTGAGCAGCCAGATCCTCGGAGGACGGGCGGCGCCTACGCTCGCGGGAGGGGAAGGGGTTACGGCGGTGGCGGACTCGACTCGGTTGCGACTCGATCGGGCAAGGCGCCTGGGGGAAGGGATCCTGTTGGAGTACTCGGTGATGCGGTGAAGCTCCTGTGCGACCACATGCTCGGCAGCCTGGCGCGGTGGCTCCGCTTCATGGGGTACGACACGGCATATCCCCCACCCGGGCCGGACCGCGAGCTCGTCGACCGCGCGCGCCGGGAGGACCGGATCCTGCTCACGCGCGACAAGGAGCTCGGCGCGCGGGTGCCCGGCGCGGTCCAAGTCCGCAGCGACGACCTCGAGGCGCAAATTCGGGAGGTGGCCGCCGTCCTCCGGTTGCGCCTCGTGGACCCGCTCTCTCGGTGCTCCCTCTGCAATGAAATCCTCAGCCCCGTCCCGGTTGACGACGTGAAAAGCTTCGTCCCGGAGGGGGTCCGGTCTCGCCACCACGAGTTCTGGCGCTGTCCCTCTTGTAAGCGTGTCTACTGGCAAGGGAGTCACTGGGACAAAATGGTGGAACGGCTGAACCACCTGGACCTCCCGCGCACTCCCTAGCGGTCCGCGAGATCGTTCTCCGTCCGAGAGAAACGCTCATATGGCGAATCGAAAATGGGGTGGGGGTCTAGCGGATGAGTGGCTCCCTCGTCCTCGAGGACGGAACGGCCGTCCGGGGAGCGTTTTTTGGGGCGCGGAGGAAGGTCTTCGGCGAGCTCGTCTTCAACACGAACATGACGGGCTACACGGAAGCGCTCACGGATCCGTCGTACCGGGGCCAGATTCTCATGATGACGTATCCGTTGATCGGGAACTACGGCGTCGATCCGGCGACGATGGAGTCCGGGGCCATCCAGCCGACCGGGTTCGTCGTGAAGGAGGCCTGTGCGGTGCCGAGCCATCCGAAGAGTTCGTTCGGGCTCTCGGAATTTCTGGGGCAACACAAAACTCCGGGGATGGAGGGGGTCGATACACGGGCGCTGACGATCCAGATTCGTTCAGCGGGGACGATGAAGGCGGCGCTGGTTCCCGCGAGTGCCGACATCGACGCGGTGGCGAAGGAGGTACGAAAACGGCCGCATCCGAATACACGGAACCTGGTCGCCGAAGTGAGCTGCCGCGAGGTCGAACGTTATCCCGGCGCGGGGAAGCGGACAATCGTCATCGTGGATTGCGGGGTGAAACGCAACATCATCCGGGAGGCGCAACGCTACGCGGATGTCGCTCGGGTCCCATACGATACAACGGCCGATGAAATCCTCGCCCTCAAACCGGACGGAGTGATCCTGTCCAACGGCCCCGGAGATCCCGCCCATCCGGACCTCCTCGGCACGTCTGTGAAGACCGCCCGCGAGCTGGTCGGGCGCGTGCCGATCCTGGGAATTTGCTTGGGCCATCAGCTCTTGGCCCTCGCGTTCGGCGGGAAGACGTTCAAACTGAAGTTCGGGCACCGCGGAGGGAACCAGCCCGTCAAGGATCTCCGCACCGAGCGTGTCCACATCACGTCGCAGAACCACGGCTTCGCGGTCGATGCGGACTCTCTGCCCGCGTCCGAATTCGAGGTGACCCATGTGAACCTCAATGACGGGACCGTGGAGGGGATGGCCCACCGTCGGCTGCCGGTGTTCGCGGTCCAGTACCACCCGGAGGCCCACCCCGGGCCTTGGGACAACGAGTACATCTTCCGGGAGTTCGTTGCGGAGATGAAGGGGGCGTAGGGATGGGCGCGGGGGGTGCGGGCGATACCCCGGCGCGGGGACGTTAAGACCGCGATGGTGATCGGCTCGGGCCCGATCGTGATCGGACAGGCCGCGGAGTTCGACTACTCGGGCACCCAGGCGTGCCGATCGCTCCGGGAGGAGGGCGTGCGGGTCGTCCTCGTGAACAGCAACCCGGCGACGATCCAGACGGACCCGGACACGGCGGACGCCGTGTACGTGGAGCCGCTCACCGTCGAGTTCCTCGAGAAGGTGATTGCCAAGGAGAGGCCGCAAGGGATCCTGAGCGGGATGGGCGGGCAGACCGCCCTCAACTTGTGCAGCGAGCTCGCGGACGCCGGAATCCTGCAGCGCCATGGCGTCGAGTTGCTCGGCACGAAACTCGAGGCGATCACCGCGGGCGAGAACCGAGAGCGTTTCGCGTCCCTGATGCGCTCGATCGGCGAACCGATCCCGCAGAGCCGCGCGGTCTCGGATTCCGAGGGGGCCCGCGCGTTTGTCGAGGAGATGGGCTACCCCGCGATCGTCCGGGCCGCGTACACGTTGGGCGGCAGCGGGAGCGGGGTCGCGCATTCCCCGGACGAGCTTGACCGGATTGTCGCGCTCGGCCTCGCCTATTCACGGATTAAGCAAGTCCTCGTCGAGGAGTCCGTCCTCGGCTGGAAGGAATTCGAGTACGAGGTCATGCGGGACGCTGCGGACAACTGCATCACAATCTGCAGCATGGAAAACCTCGATCCGATGGGGATCCACACGGGCGAATCAATCGTCGTCGCGCCGGCCCAGACGCTCAGCGACTCCGATCACCAGACGTTGCGATCCGCCGCGCTCCGGATCATCCGCGCTCTTGGCGTGGAAGGGGGCTGCAACATCCAGTTCGCGGTCCACCCGAAGACCGGCGAGTATCGGGTCATCGAGGTCAACCCTCGGGTTTCTCGGTCGTCCGCGCTCGCGTCGAAGGCGACCGGGTATCCGATTGCCCGCATCGCCGCGAAGATTGCGGTCGGCTTGCGGCTCGACGAGATTCCGAATCCGGTGACCGGCAAGACGCTGGCCTCGTTCGAGCCGACGCTGGACTACGTCGTCACGAAGATCCCGCGGTGGCCGTTCGACAAATTCCCGACCGTAGACCGCCGGATCGGAACGTCGATGAAAAGCACAGGGGAGGTCATGGCCATCGGGCGCACGTTCGAGGAATCCCTCCTGAAGGCGGTCCGGTCGCTCGAAATCGATCGAGTCGGCCTGGAGGCGGGCCCATGGTCGGACGACGAGATTGCTCGGGAACTCCAGGAGCCGACGGACCAGCGGTTGTTCGCGATTGCCGAGGCCCTCCGGCGGGGCTTTGCGCCCGAGAAAATCGCGGTGCTGACGGCTTGGGATCCGTTCTTCATCGAGAAGATTCGGCGTCTCGTCGACTTGGAGTCGCGCCTCCGAGGATCTCGACGGGATCGCGACCTCCTCGCAGAAGCGAAACGCTTGGGCCTCCCGGACGAGTCCATCGCGAGCCTCACGGGGGCGGCCGAAGAGACGATCCGTCGGATGCGACCGCGCGTCGCCTACAAGATGGTCGACACATGTGGAGGGGAATTCGAGGCGCGGACTCCGTACTTCTACTCGACCTACGAGACGAGCGACGAGGCCCCGCGGTTGAAGGGGCGCAAGGTCCTCATCGTGGGCAGCGGACCGATTCGAATCGGCCAGGGGGTCGAGTTCGACTATTGCTGCGTCCATGGAATCTTGGCCCTCCGAGAAGCCGGCGTCGCCGCGATCATCGCAAACAACAACCCGGAGACGGTCTCGACCGATTTCGACATCTCGACGCGCCTCTACTTCGAGCCCCTCCTGCTTGAGGACGTCCTCAATATCATCGAGGAAGAGAGACCCGATGGGGTCATCCTTCAGTTCGGCGGGCAGACCTCGATTAATCTCGCGATCCCACTCGCACGGGCGCTGTCCCGTCGGCGATCCCGGACTCGGATCCTCGGCACCCCGCCCGCATCGATCGACCTCGCAGAGGACCGTCGGAAGTTCTCAGCGATGCTCGGCCGCCTGCGGATTCGGCAGCCCGAGGCCGCCTCCGGATACAGCTTCGACGAAGTCCGGGATGTCGCGGCTCGCATCGGATATCCGGTCCTCGTCCGCCCGTCGTATGTCCTCGGCGGTCGAGGCATGGAGATCGTGCATGGCGAGGAGGAGCTCGCTCGGTTCATGGAGACGGCGGTCCGCGTCTCGAAGGACCATCCCGTCCTCGTGGACCGGTATCTCTCGCACGCGACGGAAATCGACGTGGATGTCGTGGCGGACGGCCGAGACGCGTACATTGGCGGGATCCAAGAGCACATCGAGGAGGCTGGGATTCACTCCGGAGACGCGGCGTGCGTCCTGCCGGTCCAGACGCTGCCCGAATCCACTCTGGAGGAGATTCGTGCGCTCACGCGAAAACTCTGCCAGGCTCTCAAGATCGTTGGCCTGATGAACCTCCAGCTCGCCGTCCAGGGCGACGTCGTTTACGTCCTCGAAGCGAATCCTCGCGCAAGCCGAACAGTCCCGTACGTGTCGAAGGCGATCGGCGTCTCCCTCGCAAAAGTCGCGACGAAGGTGATGCTCGGGAAATCGCTTCGCAGCATGGGGCTGATCGGCGAGGCGAAGCTCGACCACGTCGCCGTGAAAGCGCCCGTGTTCCCGTTCCAACGACTCCCGGGCGTCGACACGATCCTCGGACCAGAGATGAAGAGCACCGGCGAGGTCATGGGGATCGACCGGTCCCTCGGGCGGGCGTACTACAAGGCGATGCTTGCCGCCGGGAATTCGCTGCCCCGCGCCGGCGCGGTGTACCTGACGGTCCGGGATGAGGACAAACCAACGATCTTGCCGGTTGCGGAGAGGCTCGCGCGGATCGGTCTTCGGATTTTTGCGACTCGAGGAACCGCGCAATTCCTGCGGGAGCACGGCGTCGACGCGACGACCGTGTATCGGATTAGCGAGAATCAGTCGCCGGACGCGCTCGGTTTGATGCGGCACGGGGAAATTCGCCTGGTCATCAACACGCCAACGAACTCAAGCGGGGCCCGTCGGGACGGCTACATGATGCGCCGACTCGCCGTGGACCTCAACATCCCGTTCATCGCAACGGTCCAGGCGGCCGAAGCCGCGGTCCAAGCGATTGAAGAGTCGACCGCTGGAGATCTGGATGTCGCGCCGCTGCAGGCGTACGGCCAAGCCGCGCGCAAGAAGGCAGGAAAGCTTTAGCGACGCTCGGGGATTGTTCCGCCGATGCGGCCGATTCAGTGGCTGGGCCCCGCCGTCCTGGGGACCGGGGTGGTCGTCCTTGCCCTCGCGGTCGGGCGAGGCGAAGCGAGCCTGTACCTCGTCGTCATCGTGCCCGTCATCGCCGGGACGGGGCCTCTCGCGTTCCTGGGCATCCTCTTGGTTTTCGTCGGATTCTTCTTGACCTTCCTCGTATGGCCCACCCGGACCGAGGCCGGTTCCACGGAGCAAGTTGACGCGGGACGAGCCGAAGGCCTTCCGCCCACCCGCCGGTGGGGTGGGGTTGCGTTCCTTGGCCCGATCCCGCTCGTGTTCGGATCGGATTCGCGGATCACGCGCGCGATGCTCTGGGTTGGAGTCGCTCTGTTCCTGTCGCTCCTCGCCCTCACCATCCTGGCGCTCCTGGCCTGACGGTTTTTTATCCGAACGCGTTCATCCCTCGGCGCCAATGAAAATCTTGATCACGGACGGCCTCGAACCGGAGGCGGTCGTCATGCTCCGAAAAGCTCACGAGGTCTCCGTGCAAGAACTCGACTCGAAGGCGCTGCTCGGTGCGATTCCCCCCTACCATGCCCTCATCGTGCGGAGCCGGACGAAAGTTACGAAAGAGGTGCTGGACCGCGGCGCGAGCCTCAAGGTCGTCGGCCGGGCCGGCGTCGGCGTGGACAACATCGATGTGACGGCGGCGACCGCGCGGCGGATCGTTGTCGTGAACGCGCCAACGGCGAGCACCGTTAGCGTCGCGGAGCTTGCGGTCGGACACATGCTCTCCCTTTTCCGCCACCTCCCGGAAGCCGATCGGTCTGTGAAAGAGGGGAAGTGGGAGAAGGCCAGGCTTGAAGGACGGGAGCTGTTTGGGAAGACCCTCGGCCTTCTCGGTTCGGGCCGAATCGGGGCGGAAGTCGCGAAGCGCGCCCAAGCGTTCGGAATGCGCGTGATCGCATACGATCCGTACCTCCCGCGGCCCGCTGCGGAGTCCCTCGGGATCCGGCTCGTCGAGAAGGACGTCGTGTTCCGAGAGGCCGACGTCCTCAGCGTTCATGCAGCGTTGACCTCCGAGACGAAAGGCATGGTCGGCGCCGCGGA
>Ga0209237_1000673_pt1 | contig 19656 bp, 18 predicted proteins | sample GraSoi013_1_40cm_2_FD_185820 | JGI IMG/M metagenome (GOLD analysis project Ga0209237, IMG submission 185820) | Grasslands soil microbial communities from the Angelo Coastal Reserve, California, USA - Sample 10_02_2013_1_40cm (SPAdes) (version 2) | ecosystem: Environmental > Terrestrial > Soil >... | reverse complement strand
CTTGGCAATTAACCAGACCGTTATTATGGCGCCGCTTCCAGCTAGTCCAAAGACGCCGCCCATCGCGTTGTAGACAAAACTATGCTGTGGCCTTCCCGAGCAAACCATGTGGCCCCCCGTCAGGTCGACCCACATCCGATAATCGAAGCCGCTAGTAGTGCAAACATAAACATGACCTAGCTCATGGAGCAAGCTAACAGGAACGCTCAATGCAAAGTAGAGTACCACCGACCACACAATGACTTGCCGGCGGAGCTTCAATAGCTATTCAAGCGCGTTATGGTGCTTTTAGCCTTCCTCCACAGTAGCATAGTAGCATAGTAGCTAAATGTTAAAATACTTACAGGCAGTTACGCATGACAGCTCGGGATGCATAGTAGAGTTTTTCTTGGCCAATCAGGGATAATGGTGCAGCAAAACGGCACTACTATATCTCTTGACCCTTCCTACCCCATAAATTGCGATTTTACTTTTGTTTCACACGCGCATGTCGACCATTTGCACAGGCGCGGCAGGAAAAAGATCAAGACGCAGGTGGTTGCATCAAAAGAAACGACACTCATCGCTCAAGCGAGGGGCTATGAAATTGTTGACCCAGCCGAGGACCAAGGCGGTCTTCAGCTTGTCGACACGGGCCACATACTTGGTTCGCGCGGGCTCTTGGTAGACGACGACCTCTATTACACCGGCGACATCTGTATGAGAGAGAGAGCGTTCATGAAGCCCGCAAAGATGCCTCATGCACGCACGCTGATAATCGAGTCAACATTTGGTATGCCCGAATACATCTTCCCGCCGCTATCGGAGGTAATGCACAGGACAAACAAGATAATTTCCGAGATGTACGACCTTGGCATCCCTGTCATACTGATGGGCTACACGCTGGGAAAGGCGCAGATGCTTACGAAATTATTCGGCCATTGGCATCCGATAATACATGATTCTGTAGCCAAGATCAATTCGGTATATTCAGAGCTTGGAGTAAAGCTAGCATGCGGCGTGACTCACAGGCAGGCAGAAGAGCAAGGGCTTTTGTCAAAGAGCATACCGTGGGTGATGGTCGCACCGTTAATGTCTGAAAGGAACGCGTTTGTAAGAGAAATGAAGGACAGGTTCGGCGCAATTACGATCGGTTTTAGCGGCTGGGCAGTCGGTAACCGCTACAAGTACATGATGGGACTCGATTATGTGATGCCGCTGTCAGATCACTGTGACTACAAGGAACTGGTAGTGGCAGTCAAGCAGTGCAGACCTGACAAAATCTACACATTCCACGGCTTTGCGAGAGAATTTGCAGAATCCTTGCAGGAAATGGGGTTTGACGCCGAGCCAGTCGACAATGGGCATAACAGGAAAGCAGCACAAATGGCGCTCACACTGGACTCGTTCCAGTGACGAATTCTTTTGAGCAAAATACTACTAAGGATAGAATCAATTCGCCGTATTTGTAAGGGCAACGCGGCTACTTTTTCGCCTGTTCCCGGAAGTACGGAATGACTTTGTTGCCAAATTGCTCAATGCTTCTGAAGTAGCCCTCTCCCCAGAACCTGATGATGAAGTGGTTGGTCCCGGCTTTAATAAAACGCTCTAACATCTGGATTACATCGTCTGGCTTGCCGACTCCAATTGCAGTGCGCGCCACGCTGTCAGGAATCTTAATGGCAGCGCGCTTCATCTGCTCCATAAGCTCCGGCTTATTCATGGCGTATTCTGTAAAATACCTGCGGAAGTCAAACTCCGAGTCCTGTTCTATATTGTGCACCTTCAAAAGCTCTGGCTTGAAGAGGCTGACCTTGACCGCGTTTTTCATCTTGTTCCACGCCTCTTCGCCGTCTTCGGTGAAATAAACATCCACGTCGTTCGCAAACTGGAAGTTAGAAAGATCCCTGCCCTGCTTCTTTGCATGATCCTTGATCACGTTTGCGTGGTGCTTGAAGAGCTCTGGTGTATAGCCTATTGGGATCCAGCCGTCGCCGTACGTTGCGCACAGTTCCAGTGTTTTTGGCGCGCCAGCAGCGATGTATACGGGCGGCCTTGGCTTCCTTATACTCTTTGCTTGCAAGCAGGCATTGATGAGCTTGTAGTATTCGCCGTTGTAGTTGACGCGATGATCAGGATCCGATTCGAATAGCCGCTCGATGACTTCAAGCTGCTCCCTGAATTTTGTTACAGGCTTGCTGAATTCGATCCCAAAGTCGACTACGTTCTGGGCCTCGCCGGCTCCTATGCCAAGGACGCCACGGCCGTTGGTTATCCTGTCAAGCGTGATCGCGGACAGCGCGATCGCAGACGGGTGCCTCCTGATTGCATCGGTCACGCATGCCCCAAGCTCGACATGGTGCGTTATCGCTCCAAGAGCCGCGAGCATGAGCCACGCGTCGTTCACAATCGCATTTTTCCACTGTGGCACGTTAGAGTGATCCATTGCCCACACGGAGTCGTAGCCCAGCCTGTCTGCCATCTGTGCGGCGGTCATGATCTGGTTTTCATCAAGTCCGAGCCTAGCGACGTTCAGCCCCTGCGTAAAGCCAAATTTTACCTTCAAATTGCAAATCCTCCGACCAACGAGAGATAACCATCAATATCCATTTGACACTACGATCAAAGTGAGGATATATTTTAAGTCTTTGAATGCCGGAGCCAATTTTTCATCAGAATTGCACGCCGGCTTGTCAACATAATGTATTCAAACTGTCAACAGTGCTTGAATCACCATGTAAAATCGCTACCGCGCGATGCAACTCCAGAAATGCTAGGCAGCAAAGACGCCATTGACGATCAGTTCATGGGGATTATAGATGACCTCGTTGTCATGTCTGAGAACGATTCTGAGCTGGCCGAGGGATTGAGGTGGATTGATGCCCAGTCACAAAAGAATGGAGTGACCTTCTACGAGATGGCAATGATAATCCTAAGAAAACACATGGCTGAGAGAAGAGCAAAAGACTGGCTTAAGAACAAGCTCAGCCAGTAGCAGAGCGCACTGCCTTGTTGACCGCTTCCTGTATTCTCTGGTTTGTCACGTCGGGGAGGATGTTGAATGAGCTCAGCTTTTCTTTTGATACGAGGTCTGCAAGAGCATAAGCGACATTCACAAGAAGCTGCTGGCTTATCTTCCGTATCCTATTATCGAGGATTGCCCTCATCGCGAATGGGAAGACCAGAGCATTGTTGGCCCTGTTCTCAAACTTGTAGCTGCCTGTAGCTATTACCCTCGCGCCGGCTTCAAACGCCTCTTTTGGATGTATCTCAGGGTCCGGATTGGTGAGCGGGAATATTATCGAATCCTTGTTCATGGATTTCACCATTTCGGCGGTCATGAGGTTCTTGACGCCTGAAACGCCGATAAATACGTCTTTGCCCCTGACGGCATCAGCAAGGGTGGTGATTCCTTCCTTGGGTTTAGTTATCAAAGCAAGCTCCTGCTTGTACCTGTTCATGGACCCTAGCGCTCTTGTCCTAGAGATAACACCCAGTGAATCGGTGACTACCACGTCGCGTATCCCGATCGCATACAAAATTTTTGTAATGCCATAGCCGGCAGACCCTGCGCCTGCCACAACCACGCTGGTGTCCTCCGGCTTTCTCTTTGTGAGCCGCAGCGCATTGAGTAGCGCTGCCAGAGTAACGACTGCAGTGCCGTGCTGATCGTCGTGAAAGACCGGGATGTCCAGCTCTTCTGTAAGCCTGTCCACGATCTCGAGTACCTTCGGGGTCTCGATGTCCTCGATGTTGATTCCACCGAATACCGGCGCAATGTTCTTGACCGTGTTTATTATTTCATCGGCATCTGTAGTCTCCAGGCATATCGGAAAGGCGTCGACATTTCCAAACTGTTTGTACAGCACGGCCTTGCCCTCCATCACTGGAAGGGCTGCCTCCGGCCCCAGGGATCCTAGTCCAAGGGTCCTTGTGCCGTCAGTCACTATGGCCACGTTGTTCCACTTGTTCGTGTATTCGTAGGCCTTCTGCCTGTCGGCCGCAATTTCGAGGCAGACCTCGGCTACGCCGGGCGTATAGACTATGCTGATTTCTTGGGGCGTCCTTGCAGAGACCTTGCTCCGAACCTCTATCTTGCCGCGTAAGCGCTTGTGGAGCTCGAGCGCCTTCTGGCCAAGGCTGGTCTTTTTTTTGTCGCGCGATGTCTTTCTCTTATTTTGTAGAGATTCCATTTGTGCCTGTTGCTCTCTGTCTGTTCCATGAAGCTTATTTAAGAAGTGTGCTGCTCCTGCCTGCTTGAAAGTGGTGTGTACTCGCAGCCCATGGGCCCGCAGTATTTGCCAACATATACTGCCTTGGGGCGGTAGAGCGCCGGCTTGGGCGCTGCTTCGGCAAACTTTTCTTCAATAACATGTGTTGACCAGCCAGCAATCCTTGAAATGGCAAATATTGGCGTGTTGAGATCCATTGGTATGCCCATGCTGTAGTAGAGCGACGCGCTGTAGAGGTCGACGTTCGGATATATCACTTGTCTCTTGTGCTCAAGCATGTACTTCTTAGTCGCGCGCTCGACCCTCTCTGTAATCTCGTACCACTTGTTGTTCTTTTCCCGTGAGAGCCGCGCCGACAACCTCGCAAGAATGTCCGCGCGCGGGTCGGTCGTTCTGTAGACAGCATGACCCATTCCCATAATTCTGCCGCCGGACTGAAGCCGGTTTGCGACCCACTTGTCCGCGTCGGCAGGGTCAGCTATCTCTAGCAACATCTTCATCACCTGGACGTTTGCGCCACCGTGAAGCTCGCCGGACAGCGCGCCAACTGCGCCGCTAATGCAGGCGTACATGTGCGCCCTTGTTGATGCGATCTCGCGCGCCGCAAAAGTGGAAGCGTTAAAGCTGTGCTCTGCGTGTATAATGAGGCAAATGTCCATCACTTTGGTCTCCTCTGCAGAGGGCTCGACTCCCCTCAACATGTAGAGAAAGTTGGTTGCATGTGACCCTTCAATCGGGTCGATTACGTGCTGCCCATTTCTCACTCTGTTCCACGCAGCCACAATCGACGGTATCTTGGCCATCAGCGTGATTGCGCGCCTAACGTGGGCCTCTTTTGAGCTATCCTCAATGTTTAGATCGTAGTCGGCCAGCTCCGAGACGCATGACTGCAAGACATCCATCGGCTGCGCGCGCTTGGGGCGGTTCTTCAGACTCTTTATGAGGGGCTCGGGGATTCCACGCGCCTCGGTTAGCCTGCGGATGAAATCCTTGAGTTGAGCTGCAGTCGGCAAGTCGCCGAATAGCAGGAGGTAACCGGTCTCCTCGAAGGTTGAATGGTTGACGAGGTCGAGAATATCGTAGCCCCTGTAGATGAGTTTGCCGTTCTCACCGTCAATAGAGCAAATCTTTGTGTCGGCAACCTCGATGTTGCGAAGTCCGATGTTGCGTGCATCCATTTATTATAGAGATTATTGCGCTCAGTTTCTTATTAAAGTAATGTAGCATGTTTGTTGAGCGTGGTGTAAGGATGCTTGCTCTCTGGCTGAACTCTAACATTTATTAAAAGACTTCTGGCTGCCTTGTACCGTTGAAGCGAAGGGGCATGACGTACCGAGACGCGGGGGTCGACGTGGGCAAGATACGCACGGCACAAAAGTCAATCGGTGAGATAATATCTGCGACCCACCGGATGATCGTGACAGGCAGAGTCGTGTCAGGCTTCGGCCACTACGCCGGCTTGATCAAGCTAGGTTCTGAGCTCCTTGCGCTCCATTCTGACGGGGTCGGCACGAAGGTGCTCGTTGCGCAGGTCATGAACAGGTTTGATACTGTCGGAATAGACTGCGTTGCCATGAACGTCAACGACGTCATTTGCGTTGGCGCGCAACCTGTCGGCTTTATCGACTATGTTGCGCTCAAGCAACCAAACGAGTGGCTCCTGCAAGAAATTGCAAAGGGTTTGGTAGAAGGCGCGAGGCAGTCACAGATGGCAATCGTCGGCGGGGAAACTGCCGTGCTGCCAGATGTTATTGCTGGCGACAGCCAAAATGCTTTCGACCTCGCAGGGATGGTCATGGGTGTGGTAAAGGGTAAGCCTGTCCTTGGCAGCTCGATCAAACCCGGCGACGTCATCTTGGGAGCGGAAAGCAGCGGGCTCCACTCCAATGGTTACACACTTGCGCGCAAAGTCTTGCTGTCAAAGTATTCCGTCGATGACAACACTGACCACCTCGTGCAGACGGTCGGCGAAGAACTCCTGATCCCAACCAGAATTTACGTCAGGCCAGTTATGGAAATCTTGAAGAAAAAGATCAGAGTGTGCGGACTTGCAAACATTACGGGAGGTTCATTCACAAAACTAGCGCGCCTCAACACCAAGGTAAGGTACGACCTTGACGACTTACCTGCGTCAACCGGCGTATTCAAGCAGATACAGGTCGATGGCAAGATTGACACAAAGGAAATGTACCGCACGTTTAACATGGGCATTGGCTTTTGCGTTATTGCACCAAAGGCAAGCGCCGATGACATCGTCAGCATTTTTGCAAAATACAAGATGCACTGCAAAACCGTGGGCAGGATAGAGAAGGGCAGGGGCGAAGTTGTCGCTCGAATAGACGGCAAGAAAGAAGTGTTGTAAACAAAAATTAATATGAGTTCTTTGGTAATTGTCCAGAATTGCTTTCAATGACTGACAACTATCGGCAGGCCTGCAAATTAATTGCGGAACAGATCGAGAGTGGCACCCTGCTGTCGGTTAGGCAGGCCCTCAAGGTTGTCAGAGATGTCGCAGCGGCTTATCACCTGGATACAATGCCAAGGAACGAGCACATTATGCAGTACCTACACGACAACCGATACCGACGCTTGCTCAGGGTAAAGCCTGCAAAGACTGCATCCGGCATCGCGGTCATTGCAGTAATGCCAAAGCCGTACGAATGTCCGCATGGCAGATGTACGTACTGCCCCGGTGGGATCGAGTTCAACACGCCGCTCAGTTACACTGGAACAGAGCCGGCGACAAGGGCAGCTCAAAGGTTCAGCTATGACCCGTACCAGCAGGTGAGCTCCAAGATGCAGCAATTGCAATCAAGAGGTCACGAGACTGGTAAAACCGAGATAGTGATCGTTGGAGGCACTTTCCCTTTCATGCCTGCAGACTACCAGAGGCAATTTGCAAAATCGTGCTATGACGCTCTTAACGGCTGGAAATCTGCAAGCCTTGAGGAATCAATAACTGTTAATGAAAATGCAGAGAATCGCTGCGTCGGGTTCACAGTTGAAACCAAGCCGGACTATTGCAAAGAGCCGCATGTTGACCTTATGCTCGAGCTGGGAGTAACAAGGGTGGAAATAGGTGTCCAGTCGCTACGCAACAACGTCTACAAACTGGTGAACAGGGGTCACACACTTGATGACGTCGTTGACGCGTTTAGGATTGCGCGGGATGCAGGATACAAGATAGTCGCGCACATGATGCCTGGCCTGCCTGGGAGTTCGCCTCAAAAAGACATCGAGGATTTCAAGCGGCTGTTTGAAGACGACGGCTTCAAGCCTGACATGTTAAAGATTTACCCGACCCTTGTGCTGGAACACACCGGCCTATTCAAGATGCACCAGAGCGGCAAGTATCACGCTTACTCTGGCGATGAACTTGTCAGCGTGATTGTCGAAGCAAAGAAGGTTGTGCCAGAATGGGTGCGAATAATGCGTGTGCAGCGCGAAATAGAATCAAAAGACATTATCGCCGGACCCAAAAGCGGCAACCTCCGGCAGATCGTCCTGAAAAAGCTGGGGCAACAGGGCTATAAGTGCAAATGCATCAGATGCAGGGAAACCGGCCTGCAGAAAAGATATCCTGCTGAAGACGAAGTGACGCTGAGACGAACAGATTATTCTGCTTCAGGCGGACGCGAAATATTCATGGCGTATGAAAGCAGGGACGGAGAAACCATACTTGGCTTTGTGCGGCTGCGCAAAGTAGCAAGAACGCATAGGAGCGAGCTCGTCGGCAGCGCAATTGTGCGCGAGCTTCATGTTTACGGACAGGCCGTAAGTGTAGGCAGCAAGAGTACCGACGGCAGCTACCAGCACAGGGGATATGGTGCAAAATTGCTAAAGGAAGCCGAGCGCGTTGCAAAGGATGAATTGGCAATTGACAAAATTGCAGTCATAAGCGCCGTTGGTACAAGGCAATACTACAAAAGACTAGGCTACCATCAGGACGGACCCTACGTTTCAAAAGTGTTGTAAATGGAAGAGCAAATTTTGATCGGCAAAGGAACGTGGATAGACAAGGTTGCAGATACCCTGATCAAAAGGGAGAAAAAATTGGGCCGCAGCCTGGACTTGATATGGGTGGAGAGTGGACTTGGTGCGTCCGGCATACCGCATATTGGCAGCATGGGCGACGCCGTGAGGGCATACGGCATTGCGCTTGCTCTGCAGAACTTTGGCTTCAAGTCTGAACTCATCGCTTACTCTGACGACATGGACGGCCTCCGCAAGATCCCGCACGGTCTGCCCGACTGGCTGCGGGAACATATAGCCCGGCCGGTGTCAAGCATCCCGGACCCGTTTGGCAGCTGTCATGCTTCCTACGGCGCGCACATGAGTAGCCTTCTTTTGGACGCACTCGACAAGGTTGGGATCAAGTACCGCTTCCAAAGCGGCAGAGAAGCGTACAGGCAGGGAATTCTTATCAAGCAAATTGACATCATATTGAAGAACAGCAGCAAGCTGGGTCAGAAAATAGCTGAGTTTGTGGGACAGGACAAGTATATCGAAGTACTTCCATACTTCCCAGTGTGCCACAACTGCGGCCGGCTCTATACCGCCGTTGCACAAAAGTACTTGCCTGAAGAAAAAAAGGTGGCTTATGTCTGCTCTGGCAGCAGGATAGGCAACGAGGATGTCAAGGGCTGCGGACACAAGGGCGAAACTGACATCACAAAGGGCGAGGGCAAGCTTGCGTGGAAGGTAGAGTTTGCTGCAAGGTGGAAGGCTTTTGATATCCGTTTTGAGGCGTACGGCAAGGACATCATGGACTCGGTCAGGGTCAATGATTGGGTGGCTGACGAAATCTTGGGATATTCCCATCCGCTGCATGTAAAGTATGAAATGTTTCTTGACAAAACGGGCAAGAAAATAAGCAAATCTGCGGGTAACGTGCTGACACCACAGATGTGGCTGCGCTACGGCACGCTTGAATCGATATTACTATTGCTATTTAAGCGCATAACAGGCACGCGTCACGTTGGATTGGATGATGTTCCAGTCCTGATGAAAGAATATGACGATCTTGAAGACGTATACTTTGACAAGATAAAGATCGATAACCCTGCCAAATTGGTAAAGGACAAGGGACTCTACGAGTACATCAACAAGCTGCAGCCACCCAAGCAGCCGGGTCCGCACGTATCATACCAGCTCGTGGCACAGCAGGCCGCCATTTTTCCGCCAAGCGAGGACAGGTACGACAAGATCTTCAACAGGCTCGTAACTTACAACATTGCAAAAGACAAGACTAACGCGATGATGCAAAAGATAAAGCTGGCGTCCAATTGGGCTGACGACAACATGGCTCAAGAAGAAAAGTTTGACATCAAGCTTTCAGATGCGCAACGAAAAGCGGTGGCCGACTTGATCGAGGCGATCAGTCCTTTTGCAGCTATGCAAGGCACCCCGGAAAATGCCAAGAACCTGCAGTCAAAGGTATTTGAAGTCGCAAGGAACAACGGCATGGAGCCAAAGGAATTCTTTACTTTGCTCTACCGGATGTTCCTCAATACCGAGAGAGGCCCGAGGATAGGCAACTACTTTTTGGACCTTGGCATCGATAAGGCAATCAATACACTTCGGAAATACATTTAGTTCTTGAGCAAGAATTTAGGTAAGCTCGTCAGCGCAGCCCTCCGTCTTGGCGAGCTAGCCTAGAATAATGTGAAAATGTGATCCTTTGAGAGCCCACTTGGAAGCCAAACATAACTGTCCTGTCCTTGAAGTTCCGCCTAGTGGGAAGCATTTTTGTTTGATAGCAAAAATGCCACTGACTGAAAAAACAGCTGTCCGCAAATGAAAGCAAAGCAAGGAGAAGAGAACCTAAAAGCGGCAGAAAGCCGCTCCGTGGCAGAAATGAATTTCAAGATGCACCTGATACATCCTGAATAACTGGTACACGGGCTCCTTTCACATACTCTTCTAGCATCCATTTGGAATAGAATTCGGTTATCTCGCTTGCCACTTGCATTGCCATATTTATCTTTGGTATCTGCGTGAACAGTGTATGGATGCTGGACGTCCCAATAAAGGGCGAATTTACCTTGAGCAAAGACTCGCTATCAGGAACTTTCCTGATAGAATAGATTGTCGCGAGCAGTGCGAATTCCCCAACGCGTGTCGTCTGAAGCACCATTCTAGATGAATCATGGAAAACTTTTTGAAAGCTCTCATAAACTGGTTTGGTTTCAAGGTCCCGAATTAACTGCCGATAAATCCAATACGTCCCTTCAATATTTGAACCATGGCTTTCTTCGGACTTCAGTAATGCTAGTTTCTTTACCTCAAGTACAAGTCTCTCGCGTTGGGAGTTAAGTCGATCAACTTCTGAACGTATTATAGGTAGTTTTTTCTCTAGGTCTTCGTACTCGGCTTTGAGCTTCGAGTGCTTATCGTCGAAGTCCTGTAGCCTGAGGAAATTAGTGTACATCTTCTCTGCCCAGTCTGCTGGAATCTGGAGGGAGATTACAACATCTACCCTGCCCTTTCCCTTAATGAATAATTCAAAGGCTTTTGGTTCGATTTCTTCGAATGTAACGTTCGCGCTATCAGGGTGGACCGCGGTAATGGGGTGTCCCTCCGGAGTGTTAGCTTTAGCTTCATTTCGTCCGACAATACCATGATCGGTCTTCCGACCTAGATTATCGTCTGGCGATATTCGAGGTCTCATTCCTTCTCTTTTCAAATCACTTATCGTTTTCCAAACGTAAGCCCGATCGTAACCGGTTTCATCTATTATTCGTCTAGAATTTTCTCCATCATAATATCTTCTCGTGATTTCTTTCTTCTTACCCTTTAATTTGCCGATATATACTTCGGGGTTTATCAAAAGACAATATGTCCGTACTACTATATGCGTCGTTCCAAAAATGGATCAACAGAAAAAATGATCCCTCTTTTCTAACTTTCTTCCATACTCACTTCCTTTCCTACTGTCCCCGACTTTTCCTGACGCCGAAGTGCGGCTAGCGAGCTACGACTAATCTAACAGCAGCGAGTGTTAGCGGAAATCCAACACAGTGTCTTACGAGTTGGTATGATGACTAATTAGTCTTCTTGTGTGATAGGAATGGCCGTGCGAGTTAGTAACAATACAAAAGTATGTTCTAACTGCACTGTGAACATGAATGATTTAAAGAAACATACTTACTCCCAACTCCCAACAGCTTCCAAGGTAGATGATTAGCATCAAAAACATCATGGAAAGGTTTTACAGGCTAAACTATGCTAAGGACTATGACAACAGGATAAAGCCATTCAACTTCTTCCATGTCGGCGCTGGCAGCCGGCAGAATAGACGAACTGGACAAAAGATAGTCCCTATGGTGCCATTTACCAAGAATCACGTCAAAAATGTCATTGGACAGCCATTTATCGACTATAAATCAGGTAGAAAATACGGTGGAAGGCACTATTGGAGGACATTGGACGAAGTATATTCGGGCTACTTTAATCACAAGGAGAGTAAATTTGACGGTAATATTGGACAATTAAATCGGAAATTAATCTCAATTAATAATATTATTCACATTGGAAAGGAAAGTAGTAGTCTGGAATTGGATTATATTCTTGGTTTAAATAACTTGAATGGCGACAAATAGTAATCCAACAATAACAATAACCGGTGGCAACAATTCTGCTCTTGTCGCCACTGGAAACGGAGACGATGGCGACAAACCTCAATTAATGTCACGAACTCTCGTCAATACTATTGAAGGCCAAAACAGGACAAGAAAGTTACTCGCAATTCTGGCAGTATTTGGCGGAATGTTCGCGATTTACTTCATATACATGGAAATAAAGAGAAACAGAGAAGAAAAGGGTTAGCCAGGGATTTCAGTTCTAAGGCCATCTCTAATCTTTTCCCAGTCGTTGCGGGCTATTCTTGACCCTGTAGGATGAATTATTCCGATAATTCTAATATTATTCTTTGTAGCTTTGCAGTACAATCGTTCGCTTTTCCTCTTCGTAATTTCGACAACCTCGAATTCACCCATGATCTGGGTTAGCAAGTCATAAGTTCTAAAACCTAGAACCAGTATTACTTGAGGGTGGATCACTTGCAATATCTGACTAACTCTTTCAAAGCAATAACTTTCCATTTGTACGCGCGTTTCTTCATTTACCATCGAATGCCACGTTCTGATATTTGGACTTCGGAAGAATATGAGAGGAAATGTAACACTATCTCTGAGCTCTTTTTCATTTCTTGAGAAGAGACTTTGCATCCTCATCGCCATCCTGTGCTTAGTTGCCAGATAGATGTTTTCAGGATGTAACGAAAAGTCGCCTTGCTCGAACCTATATTTATCCTCTTCTTCAAAATGTCGTTCGTTACCTCCAGGTTGATAGCTTACTATCATCACTTTAGGATTTGCGCGGACGGGTCCATAAAAGACCTTAAAGCCCAATTTCCAAAATTGATACTTCCTCTTCCACGTCTCGTATACCTCTTTAGTTAGGCTCTCAGCCCAAGAGGTGATATCGTCTGTCAGATTTTTCAATGTTTAAGCCTATAACACTGAACGGATTCATCCTAAAATAGTTACAGTTGCCTCAATATTCGATCCAGTCAGGAACCTTTTAAAACAGCTTTTCAAATCTAACCCCCTAAACGACAACAGGAATAATACCAGTAAATCGGGCAGAAGAGCTGGATAAGCTAGAGGAGTTACTAGACGAATCAAAGCAAAAATCGCTTGTCACTTCAGTGATTGCCCCGTTAGGAACAGGAAAAACTACCTTTCTCGAAATGGCTAAGCAAGCATTTGATGGTGATACTGTTACTTGCCTGAGTGAAACTATGCTTGCAGTTGATATTCCAGAGAGTTTTTTTGGAAGGTTCTTCTCAAGTTTAGAGTCACAAATTCATCCAACCAAGAGCAAGATAAGGGAGTTCATGGGTGCACATCAAAAGCGAATACAGCTGGCCCTTAACGTCGCGTCCTCTATACCAGGTATGCCCAATATCGGCTTTCTGGGTGAACACATCCCCGGGCAACAGCAAGATCGGCTAAATACCATGATCGAAACAGAACTGCTTAAGATAATCCAGGAATTTTCTGATAAATTCCCTGACCAAAAGCTCATGATGTTAATAGACGACATTGATGTTTGCATCCAAAAAGAAATATTCATCGGGATCTTCAAAGACATTAGAAAGCGTCTTCCTCCGAATGTTCTGGTCGTCTTCTCTGCCGTAAGGGACATTCTCGACTCAGATAATCTGATATCTCTATCAAATTTCGGCGGGAACGAGATCAGTGAGTTCGTGCAAGAGAACTTGCCAAAGATCGCATCTGTCGATCGAATTGAAGACCAAATTTTAGACAAGAGCGGTGGTTATCCGGACGCACTGACATGGTTGTGGCAGAACTACAGAAAAGGTGTAGATATTCAGGCACTATTGTTCAGATTACCCCGAGAAGGGTTCTTGCAGAGACTTCAAAAGAACTTTCTTCAATTATTGACTGAACAGGAACAGGCCGTCCTGAAAATTTGTGGCATGCTAGCGGTCTTTGATCCTCGAATAGTCAGCAACTTGGCTAACGTAGAATTTCCGACTGCCGCGAACATACTCACAGATTTTGCAAAAAATTTGGTCGTGATTACATTGAACTATAACCAGCTCAAGACTGGTCAGATGGTGGATTTTTATGCGATTCATCCTACGTTCAAAAAGCTAGTTGAAACAGTTTATGGTATCGATTCCGAAGTATACACACAGGCAGTAAACTATTATGCAAGAGCTCTGCTCGACGAAATTTACCCAATACAAACCGCCGCAACCAGTTGGATGCTACATGCATATGTTTCGATTCTACCTCCCGGAGCATCAATTTCTTCAACGAGCTTATTTGCGATGCTTAGCCTAAATCCTGTAGAAAAATCCCGGCTCTGTCCAATGATTATTAACTATTTTCAAATAACGGGAGAGAAGAAACTGGCGGAGGAATTTATCAATATCATGCCTGACATCGCAGAATCAATAGAGAATGATGCCCTCAAAGGTCTATTCTTGTCAGTTTACAAGATGTTCAAATATGATCTTGAGGAAAAGTCTGCTGACTCTGCCGCAGAGCTTCAAAAGCTAGGAACATCTATGGAAACCATAGCCGCGGGAATAACCGATGAGCAGAAGAAACAAGGAATGATAAACGCGGCAAAGCTATTCAAGGTTATCTCTTCAGAATCCACAAAGGAGGATTCTTCATTCGACACGTTAGTAAAATCTCTTGAAGAGGTTGGGCTAAAGGAATTTGGCGAATTATTCAGGGATAAGCTCTTTCTCAGTTTCTCTATGCTTCAACTCGGAGAATCTTTTCTTGCAGTAAATAATTACGAAGGTGGGATAGCTGCATTAGTTGAGGCAAAGAAGTTCTTGCAATCAATGGCGTCCGATGATAAGAGTGTTTTTTCCCTTAACCCTGATTTAGTTGCACTTGGCATTGATTATGATCTTGGCTTGGGATACTTAATCAAAGCAGGTTATCTTATTCAAAGTGGAAAGTACGATAAGGTCGAGCTGAAAAAAATAATCAAAGACTCTCTGGAGCTGCTCTCAAAGTTTAGGAAAGACCCTGTTAGAGGCCAGTACTATGACTATGCAAGTCGACTGCTTGATGCGCTAGCCAGCGAAAATGAATCAACCTGAGCACTAGCTTTTTATTTTTCACAGCCGTACTTGGTTAAGTGGAGAAATGGGCGGACTATGGCATATCTAAAGTTCACTATGACAGCGATCCGAAACGCATGGCCGAGGTAGTGAGAATGAAAGATAACGGAGATAAGTTTGGGGCAGCGGAAAGAAGGAGCGGTGAACAAGTAATCCAAGATATCAAATCACCCATATCATATATCACTCTAAGAAGGGGCACAAATGGTTGGAGCAAGGGCTCGCCTGTCGAAATTGTAAAGCATAGCGATAATGAAGAATTCATAAGATCTGAGGGAAACGCGACTGACAGAGATAATTTAGGCGAACTAGAGAAGTATTGATACAACAGGAAGGTTATCTTGATGCAACTGTTATCTAGTAATTTGATCTTCTCTGAGTTCGAATTTAGTTGAATTGAAGTTCTCATCGAACTCGAATTCGTTCAATTTCAACTCTTCAAACCCCTTAATCTTGATTTTGCAAGTGAATTTCTTATCTATTGTCATGAAGCTGACTAGTTCTATTACGCTACTAAGAGAAGTCAGTTTTATTGTTGCATTACTTCTGAGAGTGGCCTCATCTTTTACTTCGCCGTAGAGAAACGCGATCTGAACCTTGTGAATGAAGTCCATTATATGTCTCTTCAGGAGGGGTTTATAGTCCACTGTAGTACCCCTTGTTACTGAATCCAAGATTGTAATCAATTCGCCGTACCGCGACACTATATCTTGCCCTCTTGAGGTATCATTTAGTAGGTAATCCCTTTCTACTGAATAGATTTGTGCTTTATCCCCAATTCTAAAGTGATTTGGTATTGGACTGTAATTCTCTAATTCACCACTCGGAAGAATATACACATTCGCCATCCTAAATGCTTCAATTATGGCGGTTGTTCTCCCCCAAATGAATGCGATTTCTCCTTTCTTGGACTTCAATAAGTCCGTAACGTCATCTTTTATTCTCCGAATAGCCAATAACATGAGATATCTTTTCTTTTCTAGGTCGTCTTCAACAGAAATACTATCAAACAGTTGTCTCGTTTGACTGGATGGGTTACTAACAGTTGGAAAAACCCTTAGCAACTCATTGAAACAGTCATCTAGCTTGCTAGCAACCTCTCCCCATGCCTTGACGAATTCTGTACCTATTCCGTCTTGTTGCAGTTGATTCCTTGAACGATCATCTTTTGAAACAGTATCTCTTAGAGCACCTTTCAGGAGACAATCAAGGTCCACAATGATCTGACAGTCTATTGCTAGTTGTTTGCACAATCTGAAATAAAGATCTAGTTCATCTTTGCCGCTAACATCAATAAACGTAGCCCCAGACGAGCCAACAAATTTGCCTCTTTTCTCTTGTATGAGACTAAAGATTTGCTGATCTGTGTTTCCCTCTACAAAAATTGGTCTAGGAGAGAAGAAGAATTGCTTATGGTGCGTGTTCAACCTCGGGAGTAATTGTTTTAGTTTGTGCTCGTCGTTAGTGTCAATCTGGTTCACGTACATTGGTAGCTTTTCTGGTTGGAATACTACACAATTCTTGAGCTCTGCTATTGTTCTAACATCCACGAAATGAGGCGAATGTGTCACAAAGAAAAAGCACTTCTTCTGTGGGTCTGATTTTGGATCGCCTGCATATTTGCGGACTTCTTGTAGTAAGAAAGTCTGGAATTGAGGATGCAAGTATAGTTCTGGCTCGTCTATCACGAAACAGGTGTATGAATCGTCATGCAGAAGAGTCAGTATTGTAATTAGCATCTTTAATCCATGACTTTCATTTTCCTTGAAGCTGTAAGACTGAGTCTTCCCTTTTACTATCTTTGGAATAATATAACCTGCTTTCTCCTCCAAGAGTACTGTCCTGTTAAGAAGTTGAGATAGGATTGATTCCACTTTTATTTTGATATCCAAATTATCTCTTAATAAAACAAAGGCGTCATGTACATCACCGAATTCCCTGGAATTTTGCACCAGATCAGTGAACCAATCGATATTGATCCCGCTAGTCAGTTGAGAATTCATGAATCTCATGCCTTGCTGCCTGGCCCAACTAGTTATTCTGTCACTACTTAGGTATCGAGTTTTGAGGCCATTGGCTTTCAAGATGGGGATTAGTTTTTCCACAAAGAGCGACTTGCCTGACCCATTTGCTCCTACAAAATAGTTTACGGCTCCCCACTCATTTTTTGTGAACACCTTTCTACCCCATAAATAATCAATACCGATCTGGACAGGAATTTGCATTTGGTCATCCTTGAAGAAGGACTCTATTAAGTAAACCGCTTAATTTCTTTCGCAAAACTGGTGCCCAACATGGTACACTGTATTACTATCCCATTTACGATATGGAGCCAACAGAATTTGAACCAAGCAACCATAAACGCGCAGTCATAGCGGCTTTACTAGCTATCACAATGTAGAATCGAGTACGCACCGGCAATCCGCTTATATATCATCTATGACCCAGATAATCTTGAAACATGAACCGCAAGGTCGTGGACAAGCCTCCCATGATAGTGGTGCAGGGTTCCTGCATTGATTTTGAAAAAGAAAGGCCCAAGATATTGGAATTCATTGGCACGCTCGAGTGGGGCGCGCACGAAAAGGGCAAGATCGAATGCTCGTCAAGTGGCAAGGCCTTGGGCTGGGATTTTTTCCAGATTTATTTTGATCCTGGTTTTGTAGAAAAGCTGCTTGACCTGTATCCTGAGATACAAAAGCAGGAGGGCAATGATATTGAGCAGCGGTTTGTGCTATGGCTCAAAATGCGGATGAAAAAGGCAAAGCTGGAATATTATTTGAAGCTGAAAGACGTGCCCCACGAGGCTGTGAAGGGTTTTCGCCTCAACCCCGATCACTATCGCGACGACAACGAGCTGGAAAAGCTGCGCTGAGATTTATATCCATCACTTCCACTTAGAGACGTGAAAGTAATCATAATCTCGCATGAATCCGATCTGGATGGGCTCTATTCTGCGGCAATTGGGCTATTGCGCTATCCCCAGGCAACGACCATTTTCCTAGGCTATGGTGCAGAGAATTTCCAAAAGCTTGGCAACTTTGTTGATGCTGCAACTCGCTATTCACCTGAACGAGGCCTGATAATCATTGCAGACCTTGGGCTAAATGATGATTTAATTGAGACTTGCAAGCAGATATTTTCTGAAGCCGTACGGAATGGCTGGAAGATATTATGGGTCGACCACCATCCTTGGTCACAGCAGGCGATAGATGCGCTCAAACCGCTTGTCGAAATCGTGCTCGACACTTTTGGCAACAAATGCGCAGCCGACCTGATGTACGAAAACCTTTTGCCAGGCAACAAACTTGCGAACAGTCTCGCAGGCATGGCCCACACGATGGACTTTTTCACAAAGGACCAGTATCTGACGCCAATATCCGAGATTGTACGATACTACCAAACATTTCCTGATTTTTACGCGAGATTGTCAGAGCTTGCGAGAAAGTCTGCAAAAGGAGTTCTATGGGATGTGGAAATGCAGAGCGACTACAATGACTATGCGCAGCGGCGCGACGAAGCCAAGGGCCAGGTCTTTGCAACACTGCAAGTAAGACCACTTGGAAGATTCAAGATAGCCTACGTGCAGTCTTCGCCTTATCTACAGAATAGCCTCTTTTCTGAAGAAGTGTTTACGAAGACAAATGCCGATCTTGTCATGCTTTACAGCACAAAGGGGAAAGTGAGCATAAGGCGGAACAATGATGCAATTTCGTGCCGAGATGTTGCGGCGAACCTGCCAGAAGGGGGCGGCCACGCCTACGCCGCCGGTGCCACCTTCAAGAGCGACCCGTCAGATACCTCCGCCGTTATTTCAGAACTAGAGGCGGCAGTTATCAAGGCTGTATCGAGTCAACTTTAAAAGAATAGCTGATGAAATAAGGGGCATGATAAAGGGCAAGGTCGCTATGGTAACGGGTGCAGGTGGCGGCGTAGGCAAGGCAATTTCAAAGAGGCTCGCTTCTGAAGGGTGCAAGGTTGTGCTACTTGGCAGGGACAGAGCAAAGCTGCAAAAAGTTGCATCTGAAGTTGGCGACAAAAACAGCACCATGACGGTGATTACAGATATTACCAAGGAAGCAGAAATTCTAAGCGCAATAGATCAAACAATCAAGGCGTTTGACAAAATAGATATTCTTGTAAATAACGCAGGAATAATAAACGATCCTGTCCCGTTCCACGAAATGACAGAAGATCAGTGGGACCACCTTATAGAAACCAATCTCGCTGGCACTCTCCGAATGACAAAGGCTGTGATCCCGGTGATGATGAAAAATGGCGGCGGCAGCATCGTCAACATTTCGTCGGTGCTCGGCATCAGATCAATACCTAAAGTTCCGTTGTCGGTTTACGGCGTTACCAAGGCCGGCGTGATAATGTTCACAAAGAGTATTGCGGTTGAATACGGACAGTACAAGATTCGCTGCAACTGCATTGCGCCCTCAACGATAAGGAGCTCGATTATCGAGCCCTACCTTCAGGACGAGGAAGCGAAAAAGGTGCTCGAGTCCACTTTTCCGTTGCGCAAGGTTGGCGAGCCGGAAGACATCGCCGGCGCGGTGGTGTACCTCTGCTCGGATGACTCTAAGTGGGTCACCGGCACGATCATGATGGTGGACGGCGGAATATCTGCGAAGCAGTAGCTTGAAACTATTCCAAGTGTTATTGCGCAATTAGGCGATGGATGGGAGACAGCTCGAACGAAAACGTTGATGCTGCTGAACACGAGGGAACGAACGACGTGGCTGGTATCACGCGCACCGCGATCTT
>Ga0209237_1000672_pt1 | contig 19678 bp, 22 predicted proteins | sample GraSoi013_1_40cm_2_FD_185820 | JGI IMG/M metagenome (GOLD analysis project Ga0209237, IMG submission 185820) | Grasslands soil microbial communities from the Angelo Coastal Reserve, California, USA - Sample 10_02_2013_1_40cm (SPAdes) (version 2) | ecosystem: Environmental > Terrestrial > Soil >... | reverse complement strand
ATCGCGAGCCACACCGAAGGGTGGGACTACTTCCTGCCGCGTCTCGAGGACGTCGCCGAGGGGAGGGAACCGCGCGAAGCCGCACACCACACCGACGCCAACGAATAAAGGGGAGGAATCACCACATGGGCGCGCCCATCACGCACGTCGAGATCAACACTAAGGAATCGAAGAAGCTCCAGGACTTCTACAGCAAGCTCTTCGACTGGCACATGGACACCAACAACCCCATGGGCTACGCGATGGTCGACACGCACGCCGGGAAGGGCATCGGCGCGGGGATCGGTCAGTCGCAGAACGGCCGGAACTTCGTAACGTTCTACGTCGACGTCACCGACCTCGAAGGCACTCTGAAGAAGGCGGAAGGCCTCGGCGCGAAGACGGTGCTCAAGCCGACGCAGACCGGCCCGGTAACGGTCGCGATGTTCGCCGACCCCGAGGGGAACGTCATCGGACTCGCCAAGGGCATGTGATCCGCTGAGGATGCGGCCGCGAGGGCGCCCGGTGTGCTCTCGCGGCCGTCGGACCGCAGGCTTCACAATTGTGGGCCGACGTCCTACGTCTCTTCCGCAAATGGCGTGCGCCCCGACGCCGGGTTCGCCGGCGACATCGCACGCATTCGTCGATCGCGGCTGCCACTGCCGAAGAATCCTTGGAGGCGCTCCTCGTCGCGTCGCTCCTGATCGGCCCACGGCACTGGCTCACCGACTTCTCGACGGTCGCCACGACCGAATCGCAACCTTCGTAGCGCCTATCCGTCGCTGACCGGGGCATGCCGGTCGCTCAGGCTTCCGGCATGGACAAGATCAACGCTGGCGACACCGCCTGGCTTCTCGCGTCAGCCGCGCTCGTCATGCTCATGACCCCGGCGCTCGGGTTCTTCTACGGCGGACTCGTCCGGCGGAAGAACGTCCTCGCGACGATCATGCACAGCTTCTTCATCCTTTGCCTCATCAGCGTGCAGTGGGTCCTCTGGGGCTACACGCTCGCGTTCGGTCCGGATATCGGTGGGATCATCGGCGGCCTCGACTGGGCGGCGCTCAGAGGCGTCGGCCAGGACCCGGGTCCGTACGCGCCGACCGTCCCGCACGAGGCGTACATGGTCTTCCAGATGATGTTCGCGGTCATCACGCCGGCGCTCATCACCGGGGCATTCGCCGAGCGCAAGCGCTTCAAGGCCTTCGTCGTCTTCACGCTGCTCTGGGCGACCTTCGTCTACGACCCGGTCGCGCACTGGGTCTGGGGCGGTGGTTGGCTCGGTCAGCTCGGCGCGCTCGACTTTGCCGGCGGCACGGTGGTGCACATCACGAGCGGCGTCTCGGCGCTCGTCGCCGCACTCGTCCTCGGCCGTCGCGTCGGCTTCGGCCGCGAGGCCATGGACCCCCACGACGCGACCATGACCGTCCTCGGCGCGTCACTCCTTTGGTTCGGCTGGTTCGGATTCAACGCCGGGAGCGCGATCACCGCGGGCGGTCTCGCGGCGAACGCGTTCGTCGTGACGAACACCGCGGCGGCGATGGCCGCGCTCACCTGGATGACGGTCTCGTGGCTGCACAAAGGCGCGCCGAGCGTGCTCGGTGCGGCGGCCGGCGCGGTCGCAGGGCTTGTAGCGATCACCCCGGCGTCGGGCTATGTCGACGTCTCAGCGTCGATCCTCATCGGCCTCGGCGCGGGCATCTTCTGCTACACCGCGATCCAGATCACCAAGCGCTTCAAGGTCGACGACGCGCTCGACGTGTTCGGGGTGCACGGCGTCGGCGGGGCCTGGGGCGCGCTCGCGACGGGCGTCTTCGCGACCGTCGCGGTGAACAGCGCGGCGAAGGACGGGCTCCTCGCCGGCAACCCCGGACAGCTAGGGATCCAGGCGATCGCGGTGCTCGCGTCCATCGCCTACTCGGCGGTCATGACGTTCGTGATCCTGAAGCTCATCGACCTCTTCGTCGGACTGCGCGTGCCCGAGAGCGAGGAAGTGCTCGGTCTCGACGCGTCGCAACACCGCGAAGCGGCGTACCAGATCTAAAGGAGGGCTCCGATGGAATTCCTGGCATTCGCATCCTTCGCGATCCTGGTGGTCGGTTGGCTCGTGGCTCCGTCGAAGACGGTCACGCCGGTCAGCCACGCGGAGGAGCGCAAAGCGGCCTGACGCCGCCACCCATATCGGTCGACTGAGGACCAGGCTCCACGAGGGGCGTGGTCCTCTTCGTGTCTCGCGTCCGGCGTACACTCGAACACGTACAACTGAATACGACGGGGGAGCGCCCGACGAAAGGGGCGCTGAGAGTGCGGACAGCCGCAGACCCCAGAACCTGATCTGAGTAATGTCAGCGTAGGGAGTCGAGAGGCGTGAAACCACCTACGAGCGGCGCTCAGGGCGCCGCTTTTGTTTTGCCGGGGTCCAGTCGGGGGTCGAAACCCGGGGGACGGGGGGCAGAGCCCCCCGCTCGCATGAGGGCGGTCGTGGTCGCGCACGGCGACGTTCTACCTTCGGATCGCGCTGCGATCGATGACAAGGACCTCGTTGTCGCGGCGGACGGCGGCGCCCTCGCCCTCGAGCGCTGGAAGATCCTTCCCCATCTCGTCGTGGGCGACATGGACTCGCTCGGCGACGCGGGCGTCGAGCGTCTCGCGCGCCAGGGCATCGGCGTCGCGAAGTTCCCCGCGGCGAAGGACGAGTCCGATCTCGAGCTTGCCGTCGCGCACGCCATCGCGGCGGGAGCGCAGCGGATCGTCCTCCTTGGTGCCCTCGGGGGTCCGCGCCTCGACCACGAGACCGCGAACCTGCTGCTCCTCGCCGATCCGGGGTACGACGGCGTTCAGATCGAGGCACGACGCGGCGCGATGCGCGTGCGGGCGCTGCGCGGCGCCGGATCGCTCGCGCTCGAGGGTCCGATCGGCACCCTCGTCACGCTGCTACCCGTGGCGGGCGACGCGGGGGGGGTGCGAACCGAAGGGCTCCGCTATCCCCTCGCAAGCGAGACGCTCCGACTGGGCAAGTCCCGCGGCCTGAGCAACGAGATCGCCGCGTCGCCGGCGAAGGTCTCGCTCGACATCGGAACGCTTCTTGTTTTCGAGACCCCACCGGGAGGTGCATGACGTGACGCAGGTGCGAACCGAGTCCCAGGACACGCAAGCCGAAGCGCCGCCGTTCTTCGGCGCGCGCATCTCGGTCTATCCGATGACCGACCGCTACGTGCCGGTGATCCTCGAGGCGATCAAAGGTCTCCACGACACCGGGCTCGAGGTCGAGACCGACGACGTGAGCACGTTCATCGGCGGTGACCGCAGCCGCGTCTTCCGCGAGCTCGAGCGCATGTTCGCGACGGCCGCGCGGACCGGCGAGCACGTCGTGATGACCGTTCTTCTCTCCCATGGCTGCCCCGGCGAGACGTACTGCGAAGCGACCGGAGAGGTTCGCATGCCCGAGCCGGTGAAGGAGAGCCCACGCAAGAGCGGCGTCGACGTGAGCGCGCAGTGGTCGCTCTACCCGCTGGGCCGCGAGGGTTACATGCAGGTCATCTATCGCGAGATCGACCGTACGAAGACGGCCGGCGTGTTTGCGAAGGGCGCGCACTTCGTCTCCACGCTCCATGGCGACCTGGCCGACGTGCTGGGCGCGATCCGCGCGTCCTTCGACGCGGCGTGCGCGGACACCGGGCACGTCGTCGCGCACGCCACGTTGTCCGCGAACAGCCCCGCCGGGAGGTCGTGACATGCGCAGTTTCTCCATCGCGCGCGCGGTCGCGCTCGTGGGAGCGCTCGTCGCGCTCATCGCGTTCTTCCTGCCCTGGGTCATCTACGCTCGGCAGAGCTTCAGCGGCGCGGAGCTCGCGAGCACGCTCTCGCCGGCGCTCGCCGCGGTAAAGGGCGGGGGGATCAAAGGGCTCGACCTCGGCCTTTGGGCGGTCGCGCTCGCGGCGGCGCTCGCGGCGGTCTTCGTGCTCATCTCGTGGGCGCGCGCCGCGGATCCGACCGAGGGCCGCTACCGACTCTGGGCCGCGGCCGCGGCGATCACGGGCCTTGCCTTCGCGGTGCTGTTTCTGGCGAGCGGTCTGCTCGGCGGGACGCCAGATATCAACTTCGCGCCCGCGGCGATCCGCACCGACAACGCGGTGAAGGCCACGGTCGCGAAGGCGATCGGCGCGGGCGATTTCGTGGGCATCGGCGTCGGTGTGTATCTGGCGATCGTCGGCTTCGCGGCGGCCGCCATCGGCGCGATCCTCGCCCGCCCGGCGCGCGACGAGCGCGTCTGGCGCACGCAGGACTACGTGCTCCTGGCGATCCTCGCGGTCGTGTTCGGAGCGATCTACTGGGCGTGGCTCGGCCCCTACCTGGGCATCGAGACGATCCTCGCCGGCGTCAGCGCGCAGTTCGGACAGGAGCTCCTCTTCGGGCTCTGGTTCGTCAGCGGTCTGCTTGGCGGATACATCATTCGCCGGCCTGGCGCCGCGTTCCTCTCCGAGACGCTCGCCGCATTCGCCGAGGTGCTCCTTGGCGCGCCGGCCGGCCCCGTGCTCATCGTCACCGGCTTCATGCAGGCGCTCGGCCCGGAGCTCACGTTCGCGGCGACCGGCTACCGGCGATGGGGCTGGGGCACGATGGCCGTCGCGGGCATCGCGGCCGGCGTCGTCGCGCTCCCCTGGAACTGGCTGCGCCTCGGGTACTTCGCCCTCGACCCGGGCGTCATGGCCGGGCTCTTCATCACCCGCGTCGTCGCCGGTGCGCTCGCCGGACTGGGGGCGAAGGCGATCGGCGATCTCGTAGCGGCGACCGGCTCGCTCAACTACTTCGCGCTCGGCCGGGAGCGAGTGCAGGAAGTGTGACCTCCGCGTTCGCGCGCGCCGAGTCGCTCACCATCCGTCACGTGGGGCGGAAGCGGCCCGCGCTCCGCGACCTCGATCTCGACTGGAACGAGGGCGAGCGGCTGCTTCTGTTGGGGCCGAGCGGTGCGGGGAAGAGCACGCTCGCGCTCTGCCTCGACGGCGTGATCCCGCACGCGCTCGATGCGCACTGGGAGGGCGGGCGGCTCACCGTCGATGGCCGCGACACGCGCAGCGCATCGCTCGCCGAGCTCACGCAGGAGGTGGGCGTGCTCTTCCAGGACCCCGAGACGCAGCTCGTCATGCTTGAGACCGACGACGAGATCGCCTTCGGTCTCGAGAACATCGGCGTGCCGCGAGACGAGATGCGCGTGCGCATCGCCGAAGCGCGCGCCGCGACCGGACTCGGGCCGGCGACGCCGCGCCGGCTCGAGGCGCTCTCCGGCGGGACGAAACAGCGCATCGCGCTCGCGTCGCTGCTTGCGATGCGCCCGCGCGCGATCGTGCTCGACGAGCCGACCGCGAACCTCGACCCCATCGGGGCGCGCGAGGTCATCGCGGCGTTCGCCGCCCTCGCTGAGCGCCGCGAGCGCTCGTTCCTCGTCGTCGAGCACCGGCTCGACCCGCTCCTACGGCTCATCGATCGCGTCGCCGTGCTGGGCGACGATGGCCGGGTCGCGCTCGCCGGCGAGCCCGATCGCATCTTCATGGAAGAGACGGCCGAGCTCGGTCGCCTCGGCGTTTGGCAACCCGAGCTCGCGGAGCTCGCGCGTCTCCTCGGAGCGGCGCGCATGCCGCGCGACGCGAGCGAGGCCGCCACGCTCCTCCTCGACCGCTGGCCGCGCGGTGCGCGTACGCCGCAGCGCGCCCTGTCCTCGGGAGCGAGCACGGTCGCGACGCGTGATCTCGCGTACCGTTACCGCGCGGCCGATCCCGACGCAGTCCGCGGCATCTCTCTCGAGCTGCACCAGGGCGAGATCACCGCGATCGTCGGCGCAAACGGCGCCGGGAAGAGCACCCTCGGCCTCCTCATCGCCGGCGCGCTACGTCCGTCGCATGGCGCGGTGAGCGTCCGCGGCGACGTCGCGTACGTCTTTCAGTACCCCGAGCGTGGCTTTCTCGCGACGACCGTCCGCCAGGAGATCGGCTACGCGGCGCGCGTCGGCGGGCGGATCGCGCGCGATCCCGAGACCCTGCTCGAGCGATTCGGGCTGGCTCGCCTCGCCGAGGCGAACCCGCACTCGCTCTCGCACGGCGAGAAACGCCGACTCTCTGTCGCCAGCGCCCTCGTCACGAGTCCGAGCGTCCTCATCCTCGACGAGCCGACCTTCGGCCAGGACCTGCGGAACACCCGCGAGCTCGTGGCGCTCCTTCGCGAGGAGCGGGCAGCCGGGACGACGATCGTGGTCATCACGCACGACCTCTCGCTCGTCGCCGAGCTCGCCGACCGCGCGCTCGCGATGGCCGAGGGCAGGATCGGTTTCGATGGAACGCCCGCCGAGCTCCTCGCGCGCGCGGATCTTGCGAGGTTCGGGCTGGCGCTGCCGCCTGTGGCCGAAGCGTTCGCGCTCGCCGGAGCGCGGGACAGCTCGATCTCGCCGGTCACTGGGCTTGATGCGGCACGCGAAGCGCTCGTCACGCGGGAGCTGGTGCGCGCGTGAACGTCCTCTCGCGACGCGATCCAACGGTGAAGCTCGCGGTGACGCTGGCGATCTCGCTCCTTCTCCTCTTCGTCATCGACCCGGTGACGCCGCTCCTCTTCCTCGCCGTCGCGATCGCGGCGGCGCTCGGTGGAGGCGCTCGCCTCGCGACGATCGCCCGCGCCCTCGTGCCGCTCGGCCTGCTTGGCATCGGCTTCGTGTGGAGCAACGCCGTCTTCGCGGCGACGCACGAGCCGCCGACCTGGACGATCGGACCGTTCCGCGCGACCGAGGCAGGTCTGCGCTTCGGGCTGGCCATCGCGCTTCGCGGTCTCGCGATCGGGATGCTCTCGCTCGCGTTCGTATGGTCGACCGATCCGACCGATCTCGTGGTGAGCCTCATCCGGCACGCGCACCTTCCATTCCGCATCGGCTATCCCCTGCTCGCCGGCTACCGCTTCCTGCCGTTCTTCGCCGACGAGTACGCGCAGGTGCGCATCGCGCGACGAGTGCGCGGGTCGGTCGCGCGCGGTCCGTTCGGCCGCCTCCGCGAGGCGACCGGAGAACTGGTCACGCTCCTGTCGGACGCGACCCGGCGCGCGACCCGGATCGCGATCGCGATGGACGCCCGCGCGTTCGCCGCCGCGCGCGAACGTACGTACTGGCGCGAGGTGCCGCTCACATTGGGCGACCTTGTCTTCGTCATCGTCGCGATCAGTCTGGTGGCCGGGCTCCTCGCGTTGTCGGACGCGATTGGCTGGCTCCGCGTATGGGACGGGCGCTTCTCGGCCTAGAGCACCAGACCGCAGCGCATCTCGGTCGTTGTCAGCGGTAGACATCCTTGCGGTGTCTCACGACGTGGAGGTGGACCTCTCGTGCCCCCACGTCGTAGCGAATCCGGTAGTCGCCGACCCTCCAGCGCCATCGCCCGATCCGGGGACCGTGCAGCTTGCGACCGCGATAAGGGTCGGCACGCATGCGGGCCAGCGCCTTTAGGACTTGTTCTTGGATCGGCCTTGGGAGCTTGCGGAAGTCGCTCTCGAATACCTTCGAGGGGATGATCTCGAAGGTCGGCAGCTAGCGGCTCCGGTAAATCGCTCGCAGCGCTGCGAGACTGCTCACCTCGCCGCGCCGGATCTGCGCCGCTGACGTCCGAAGGGCCTTCTTCAGCGCGGGATCGCGCTCCTCCGCCCGGAGCTCAAGGAGCTCTTCGTATTCTCCGAGCGGCACCAGTGCTACCTTCGGAAGGCCCTTCTTCGTGAGGACGAAGCTCTGACCGTGCTCGCTGGCAAGACGGATGAGCCGACCTAGGTGCGTGCGAGCGGTGAACGCGTTCACGATCGTCGGTGCCTTGGGTGCTTTCGCCGCCATAACACTCCTTCTTCCTGCTCCAGCTGCAGCCCTATCTTAACTAGTTGAAATCGACTGCGGAGGTGGGTATTGGTTACCGTGGCGGAGCCGTTTCCCCGTTTGCCAATCGGACCCAGAGAAGAGCCACCGGTACGCTGTATGCTGTGCTGTATATGCCGGCAATACGGACGCAGGTCTATCTGACGAAGGAACAGCGCCAGAAACTCGATTCGCGACGCCGGCGTGAGCGTAAGACGCTGGCCGCGGTGGTTCGCGACGCCATCGATGCCTACGTCGGCAAGGCGAAACCAGCAGACGTGCGGAAGATCCTCGACGAGACCTTCGGGGTAGCGCCAAAGTTCACTGTTCCCTCTCGCGACGAGTGGGGGCAGCGTGCCCGACGCGTCCGAGCGTAAGGTTCTTCTTGACACCGACGTCTTCGTCGACCACCTTCGAGGAGCGCACAAGCTTCCTGAGCTCACGGGCTCGTATTCCGTGATCACTCGGGCCGAGCTGTTCGCAGGGGCCGAAGCGGACGAGCCTGCGGTACGCGCGTTACTCGAGGTTCACACCGAGATCGCGGTCGATTCCGCGATCGCGGAGCGCGCGGGGCGCCTCCGGCGCACGGCGAACGTGCGTACGCCCGACGCGCTTATCGCGGCAACAGCACTCGAGCACGGGCTGGACCTCGTCACGCGCAACCGCCGGGACTTCGCAAAGGTGCGTGGTCTGCGAATGCGCGATCCCACCGAGGTATAGCGCAGCGCAATCCCAGAGGTTTGGGGGTTGAGTTGCGGCTTGACCGCTGGATCAGGTTGCCAAAGCAGGGGACATACGCGGACGATGGGCGCATTTGCGAGCGGGTGCCGTTCCAGTCGACAGACACCAGAAGGCGCAGGACATCTTCGCGGTTAATCGCGGTCCCCATCTGCCACCCCGGCTACCATTCCGTGCCTGGCGCAAACTGCTGATGAGGAGCCGGTCTCGTGGAGCCGCGCGGTCGCGAAAGTCCCGGAGCGTTGCGACCTTGAGGCGGCAGATGCCCCGTCATCAGGCCGCAGCAATGAGTTTGGCTCACTCAGACTCACTGGAAGCTTCCCCGCGCGCTTCGTGGCAGCGCACCGGCGTCATGGCTTGTGAATTCCTAGTCGACGCAACTCCTCATCAAGCGGGCGCGCTGTGCCTAGCACGTGAAGCTGGCCGGCTTGCTTTTCAACGACGATCGGGCCGTTCCCCGCGAGACGTTTGCTCGGCGATCCGCTCTCAACATAATCGCGCGATTGATAGAAAAACACCCAACACCAATCCTTCTCGAGTGTCGCGTCATCGATGAGCACCAACGGTATGCCGCTTCTTTTCTGCATGGCGTCGAGTTCGCGCTCTGCGGCCTCCCGCGCACGTTCAAGGTTCATCACGGCATGAATGTCCACAGGAAGCTCATATCGCTCCAGCCTTCGAAGCTCGCGGTCTCGCCTACCTGGAAATCCAAAAAGCGGATGAGTCCACTCTCATTGACCGCATTGAAGACGTGCCCGACGCCGCCGTTCGTGACATAGACAATGCCCTTCAAAGTTATCCACAGATTTCAAGGCTTTTATACCCGGCCTGTCGGTCGTTGACATTCAACCTCAGCGGCGCCGATCGCGTAAAGACACGGTCGCGACGACGCCAGTGAGCGCGACTGCGCTCCGATGCTGGTGAAGCGGCTAGCGTGGCATGGCAGCGGCGGCCATCACCGTGAGGTCGATCCATACCACAAAGCCGAACGACGTGGCGACGAGCGCGATCGCGAGGACCTCGATGGCGCCCGCGCGATGCCGGATCTTCAACCCAGGCGATACCCCACTCCGCGCACATTCGCGAGCGGCGGCGCGCCGGCGGCGTCGAGCTTCGAACGAAGGCGCGCGAGATGTGCCTTCAGCCACTCCGGGTCGGGATCGCGCTCCTCCGGCCAGCCCGCGCGAAGCAACGCGCGGCGCTCCAGGACTTCACCCGGCCGCGCGGCGAGCGCCGCGAGAAGGCGAAATTCGGTCGGGGTGAGGTCGAGGGACTGACCATCGACGCTCGCGACGTGCGTCTTCGGATCGACGCGCAGCCGCCCGATCGAAGCGGCGCTCTGCGCACGCGCCGCCGGACCCGCGCGGCGCAGCAGCGCGCGCACGCGCGACGCGAGCTCCCTGCGGCTGAAGGGCTTCTCGAGGTAATCGTCCGCGCCGAAATCGAGCAGCTTCGCGCGCTCGTCCGCGCCGCGCTCGCCGGTGAGCATGAGGATCGGCGTCTGCGCGGACGCGCGGATCCGTCTGCAGACCTCGTCGCCGGAGAGTCGCGGCAACTTGCGGTCGAGGATCACGAGGTCGGGCGAGTCCTCGGCGTGCCGGCGTAGCGCGGTCTCGCCGTCGTACGCGGTAACGATCTCGTAGCCCTCCTCGCCGAGCAGGGCCGCGACCATGCCAACGAACTGGCGATCGTCGTCGACGACGAGGATGTTGCTCAACGCGCGGCGGACGGCGTGCCCGCACGGGCCAGAGGGAGGGTGAACGCGAACACCGCGCCGCCGCCGACCGCATCCTCGAGCCAGAGGTCACCGCCCTGACCCTCGACGACCCGGCGCGCGGCGAAGAGGCCGATCCCCGATCCCGGCACGTCGTCATGTGCGACGCCTCGCGCGTACGGCTCGAAGATGCGTGCCCGGTCGGGCGGCGGGACTCCGGGCCCTTCGTCATGCACGCGCACGATCGCGCGATCGTCGGCGCGCTCGATCCGCACGGCGATCCGCGTCCCCTCGGGCGCGTACTTCGTCGCGTTGTGCACGAGGCCGGCGATGACCTCCGCGGTGCGGCGCTTGTCGCCGCGCACGAACAGCGGTTGACCGGCGCGCGGACCGGTGAGCTTGTGCCGCCGCGCCATCGGCGCCACTTCCTTGAGCGCCGCGGCGACGGTCGCGCGGAGGTCGAAACGCGCTCGGCGGAGCGAGAGCTCGGGCCGATCGGTGCGGACGCCGGCAAGGATGCGATCGACCAGGTGGTCGAGCCGCTCGACCTGCGCCGTGGCTTCCGAGACCGGTAGCTTCATCTTTCCATTCTTGTCGGCGAGCAGATCGAGGTAGCCGCGGATGACCGAGAGCGGTGTCCGCAGGTCATGCGTGACGACGGCGACGAAGTCGGCGCGCGCGCGCTCGAGCTCGCGCAGGCTCTCGGTGGTCTTGCGCTCGAGCGCGTAGAGCGACGCCTTGTCGATCGCGAGCGCGGCCTGGTTCGCGAGCGCGCCGACGAAGCGGACTTCCTCCTCGGAGAACTCCTTGTAGTCCGGGACCTGCAGCACGACCGCGCCGAGGAGCCGGTCATTCGCGATGAGCGGCATCGCGATGTGGTCGAACGCCACGATCGGCCGCCGTTCCGCGATGGCGCGATGCGCGGCTTGCGTCGCGGTGCGCTGCAGCTCGCCCGAGTGCGAACGCTCGCGGTCCTGACCCTCTTCGCGCAGGAGAATCGCCCCCGACGCGCCGGGATAGACGCGGACGAGGCGATCGACAATGAGCGAAAGCACTTCGTCGAGATCGAGCGTCGAGGTGAGCACGTTCGAGACCTCGAAGAGCGCCGAGACCTCGCGGAGCTTGCGGTCGGACTCGCGCTGCAGACGTCCCTTCTCGATGATCCCCGCGATCTGGTTCGCGATCGTCTGCAGGAAGTCGATCTCTTCGCGCCCGAAATCGCGCGGCTCGACGGTCTGAACGTTCATCACGCCGATGACCTCGTCCCGCGCGACCACCGGGACTGAGAGCATCGACACAAAGCGCTTCTCGTCCACCTCCGGGACCCACTTCCAGCGCGGCTCGGCGCGCACATCACGTGCGGCGAGAGGCACGCGCGCGTTCGCGACCCACCCGACGATGCCCTCGCCGAGTCTCAGCGCGGCGCGTCCGATGCCTCCGCGATTCAGTCCATTCGTCGCGACGAGCCGCAACACGCCTTCGGGTTTCTCGAGGAGATACAGAGATGACACCTCGGCGCCCATCGCATCAGTGGTGCGGCCGATCACGATGCGCAGCATCTCGTCCCAGTCGCGTGCGGATGCGGCGAGCTGGGTGACCTCGTGAAGGAACGAGAGCTCGCGAAGCTTTCGTTCCGCGTCAGATGCGGTCATCGGTGAATTCTAGATAGCGATTTGAGGGGCTTCGCCGCCTCTGACCCCCATAGACTTCTGACATGAAGACGGTGCTGCGCACCGACAAGCTCACCAAGCGATTTGGCGAGCTCGTCGCGGTGGATGGGATCGATCTCGAGGTGCGCGAGGGTGAAGTCTTCGGCTTCCTCGGACCCAACGGCGCCGGGAAGACCACGACGCTGCGACTGCTGTGCGCGCTGATCGGGCCGACCTCCGGAACCGCTGAAGTCGCGGGATTCCGGCTCGGCCGCGACGATCCAAAGATCCGCGCGAGCGTCGGCATCCTCACCGAGCAGCCCGGCCTCTACGAGCGCCAATCCGCCTGGGAAAACCTCGTCTTCTTCGCGACGCTGTACGGCCTGTCGGCCTCGGAAGCCACCGCCCAGGCCGAGCGCTACCTGCGGCTCATGGGCCTCTGGGGCCGCCGGAAGGAGCCGGTCGCCACCTTCTCGCGCGGTATGAAGCAAAAGATGGCGATCGCGCGCGCGGCGCTGCACGAGCCGCGACTCCTCTTCCTGGACGAGCCGACCACCGGTCTCGACCCTGACGCGGCGAAGACCGTCCGCGAATTCATCGTGCAGCTCCGCGGTGAAGGGCGCACGGTCTTCCTTTGCACGCACAACCTCGACGAGGCCGATCGCCTCTGCGACCGCATCGCCTTCTTCCGTCGGAATGTCATCCGCATCGCCGATCCCGACGAGCTTCGCGCGGAGCTCTACGGCCGCGCGACCGAGATCCGCCTGATGCCGGCCCCCCGTCCCGAAGACCTGGCCCGGGTGAAGGCCGTGCCTGGCGTCCGTGAAGCGCGCTTCGAGAATGGCTCGATCGTCGTAGCCTCCGCCGATCCTCTCCATACGAATCCCCTGCTGATCCGCGCGCTCGTCGAAGGCGGAGCACAGATCGCGTTCGTCACGGAGCGCAAGGCGCACCTCGAGGACGTCTATTTGAAGATCGTGGAGCCGATCGAATGACCGCGATCGTCGCCGCGAGCCCCGCGCGACCGACGCTCGTGCGTGCGGTCTGCGTCCGCGAGTGGCGCGAGGCGCTCAGCAACAAGCTGCTCGTCGGCATGACGCTCCTTCCGCCGGTGGTGATCCTCGCGACCGGCGTGCTGGCCGTGGCGGCCGCCGCGATCAACCCGCCCAGCGAGCACGACGTGCAGGCGCTGTACGCCGCCGCGCCCGCCGCCGCTGGCCTCGACCCGAAGGAGGCGGTGCAGGGCTTCATCGCGACGTACTTTCTTATCCTCTTCATGCTCATCCCGACGGTCGTGCCACTGACCATGGCGATCTATTCGGTCATCGGCGAGAAGAGCGCGCGCACGCTGGAGCCGCTCCTCGCGACGCCGGTCGGCGTCGGCGATCTGCTCTTCGCGAAGAGCCTCGCCTCCACCGTGCCGAGCGTCCTCGTCACCTGGATCGCGTACGCGATCTACCTCGGATCGGTCATCGCACTCGGCTCCCGAGCGGCTCAGAACGCGGTCACCGCACCGCGCTGGATCCTCGCGATCGTCGTGATGGTGCCGCTGCTCACGCTCCTCTCGGTGAACCTCGGGATCCTCATCTCGACGCGGGTGAACGACGTGCGCGTCGCGCAGCAGATCGGCGGCCTCGTCGTCGTGCCGGTCGTGGCGCTCGGGATCGCGCAGGTGACCGGTCGCGTCGTGCTCGACAACGGCGCCTTCCTGCAGATGTCGGCGTTCCTCATCGTGGTCGACGTCGCGGTCTTCTGGCTGGCGAAGGTCGCGTTCCAGCGGGAGAACATCTTGGTGCGCTGGCGCTAAGCACTACCCGAGGTCTGCCTTCGCTCCTCCGCAAAAGGTCCTCTCGCACTCAAGCGGCAAGCTACCTTCGCAATATGGAACGAGGCCACTGTTATGCGGTCCCTATGATGTACACTCATGTACAATCTCGTACAGGAGACGGCCATCCGCCAGCAGGACCGGACGCGACGTATTGCGGCAGCGATTGCGCGCCAACAGCTCAGTCGGCTGCTGGACGACGTGCGGCGCGTGGAACAGCCCGTGATCATCGAGAAGAGCGGCGTACCGGTCGCTGCCGTGGTTCCGTTATCGATGCTGGATCGCGAACGCCGCTGGGCCCGGGAGCGCGCTGACCGACTGGCTTTGCTCGAGCGCCTACGTCGCCCGTTCAGAAACGTCCCGCCGGAGAAGATCGAACGTGAGTCCGCGGCCGCGATCGCCGCGGTTCGAGGTCAACGACGCCGGAAGCAGTCGCCCCTCCGCTGAGGGTTTTCCTCGACTCGAACATTCTCGTCTCGCTCGCGGTGGCTTCGAGCGGCGCGCTTCGGGAGCTCGCAGACGCTTGGCTGTTGGAGCGGCGGTTCATCGTCCTCTCCTCAAACCATGTCCTCCAAGAGGTCGAGCGCGCTCTCGGCCGGCCGTTTTTCGCGAGGAAGATCGCTGCCGCAGATCGCGCCGCGTATCTCGCGTTAGTCCGCCACGAAGCGGTGGTCCTAACTCCTCACTCGAAGGTCCGGGGCGTGGCCAGCGACTCCCAGGACGACGCTGTGCTCGCGGCCGCACTGGACGGTGGTGCCCGCTACCTGGTTACCGGCGACCAAGCGCTGCGCGAAATCGGCAGGTTCCGCGGCATCGACATAGTGGGTCCTCGTGAGTTCCTCGAGATAGTTGGGCCCGAGCTCGATCAGTAAACCGGCCTTCTCCGCAGGCGGGAACATACTGCTGCGCTGGAGGTGAGCACGACGGCCGAGTACCGGTGCTCCTTCTGCGGCAAACGCCAGGATCAGGTCCGGAAGCTCATCGCCGGCGGGGGCCGACCCGGCACGTTCATCTGCGACGAGTGCATTCGACTCTGCAACGAGATCCTCGATGAAGACGGAATACCGCCGAGGCCCGCGACAGAGCCCTCAAAGCCCCATCGGCGCTGGCCCTGGCAGCTCGCTCGCGGCATCGCGCGGACGCTGACCACCGTCGGCGGCAAGCCTTCGCTGGAGTCCTGGCAGCCGCCGCGCTGACGAGCGCTAGGGCGCGGGCGACGGACTCGGTGACTTGCCGCGGAGCGGCAAGGTGATGGGCAGCGACGGCTTCGGGATCGTGATCGTCGGGAACTCGAAGCGCGGCGAGGGCGTCGGTGTCGTGTGGCTCTGCGAGGTCGGGATCGGACGGTCACCTTCGTCGTCTGGATAGGTTCGCGGACCTTGGATCTCGACCGTCGTGCTCACCGGCTCGCTCAGTACCGCGCTGCCGTCGCTCAGCTCATATGTGAGCCGGTAAATCCCGAGTACGTTCGGCGCTAGGAAGGAGACGAAGAATGTCCCGTTCGCGCCCGCCTTGAGCGCGCCGACCGGGCTCGAGCCCTGCTCCACCGTGCGATTCGTACGCGGATCGATGACGCGCCAGCCGATCGAGAGCGGACGGTCGGTCGCGCCAGCGATCGCGGCGTAGTTCACGACCAAGAGCGACGCCTCGCTGCGGTGAAGCTGGCGCGGCATCCCGATCTGCGCCGTGACGACGTAGGGCTGATGCGCGCGCACCATGAACTTCGCGGTCGCCGCGCCCGACGGTGCGAGCGCGCTCCCGCTAGCGTCGGTCAGCCCGATAGTCACCGTGTACGTCCCGGGCTGCTTCGGGACGGCGACGTCGATGCTGACGTTCTGCGTCTGGTTTGGCAGGAGGGCCGGAAGCGCCTGCGGTTGGGCCGAGCTCGTCAGCAGTTGGCCCTGGCTGTTACGGAGCTCCCAGATGAGGCCGACCGAACCCGGGCCGCTCGCGGTCCACGCGCGCGTGCCGACATTCGTGATCGGCACGATGACGCGCGACTGTGTGCCGACATCCGCAGCGATCGAGTTCTTCGCGACCTGGTATCGCGCGTTGGCCGATGGCTCGAGGATCGCGCTGTACACGGAGGCGCCGACCGATGAGATGAAGTTGTCCGCGTCCTCGTCGAGCGCGTCCCAAGTCATCGCGACGACGACGCGCGGGCCGCTCTTCGTGTAGATGATCCCGGCGTCGTGCGTTGCGCCCACGAGATTGCCGGTCTTGTGTGCTACGACGACCCCCGCGGGTAGCTGCGCGGGGAGGCGGTTGTTGATCTGCTGGCGCTCGAGCCGGGCGAGCATCCGGTCCGACGCGGCCGGCGAGATGAGCTGGCGCCTGGCGAGGAGCGTGAAGAACATTCCGACCGCGCGCGGTGTCGCCCAGTGGTCCTCGCTCTCGTCAAGCGCGACGTGGAAGTCGGCGATCCCAGCCTTCTGGAGCGTCACGTCGACGTTCGCTCCGCCCAGGATGTGCCAGAGCGCCAGCGCCGCGCCGTTGTCGGAGATCGTGATCATCGCCTCGAGCGCCTCGTCCAGCGTGAGCTGCGTGCCGGCCTCCTCGAACGAGCCGTCGGCGGTGACGTCCTCTGGCTGGATGACGACCTGGTCGTTGTAGTGGAGCTGGCCGGCTTCGACGCGGCGCTCGGCTTCGGCCAGGACGCCGAGCTTGTAGAGCGAGGCCGCGATCACCTGTTCGTCAGGGTCGTGCATGAAGAGCGGCGTCGGTACGTTCGGATCGCTGACCCAGACACCGGCGCCACCCGGAAAGGACGCGACCAGGCCGTCGAGCTGACGGATCAGGTCGGCCGTGCTCGCCTCTGCGCGGGCGGGCGCGACGAGGCCGAGAACCAGACAGACCGCCAGCCCGAAACCGACCCCGCGCATCCAGCAGAGGTAACGGCATCCAGCGCGCCGTGTTTCAGGGCTTAACCGAGTTTTGACGCGTCGCATCGTGCCCGAGCCGGAGCATTTCGCGGTAGCCAGCCGGTGTCTCGTCTTCGTAGCCCACAAGGTGCAGGGCGCCGTGTGCAGCCAGGAAGGCGACCTCCGACTCGAGCGGTCGGCGGCGCCGCTTCGCCTGCCGCCGGGCTTGGGCCGGGCTGATGAGGATGTCCCCGAGACGAAGCACGCCGTCGGGGTCTTCGTCCAGGTGCGGCCTCGCCTCGGCGCCGCGGACCCCGCGCGGCAGCCGCTGGCCGAAGGAGAGCACGTCGGTCGTCCGGTCGATCCGGCGGTGCCTGCGGTTGAGCTCGCGCATCTGGGCGTCGTCGACGAACGCGAGGGCGACCTCGCTCTCGCGCGGAAGTCGCAGCGGACGGAGTGCGGCCCGGATGACTCGGCGGACCGGGGCGAGGTCGCAGGGCGCCTCGCCGGCGACGGCGATGCGCACCGCGCTCTTAGCCGCTCGCCGCGGGCTTGATGCGGGTGATGCGGTCTTCGGGGTACGGGATGCGCTCGTGGTACACGCCGAGGAGCAGCTCGCAGAACGCGTCCTTGGTCTTCTGCACGTCGCGGAAGGTCAGGTCGCATTCGTCGAGCTGTCCGTCCGCGACGCGCTCGTCGATGATCCGCTCGACCATGCTGCGGATCGTCTCGGGGTTCTTTTCGGACAGCGATCGCACCGAGGCCTCGGTGCCGTCGGCGAGCATGACGATGCCGGCCTCTTTGCTGCGGGGGCGCGGGCCGGGATAGCGGAAGGAGCGCTCGTCGGGCGCCTGGCCGCGCTGCTGCGCGAGTTGGAAGAAGTACTTCACGACGCTCGTGCCGTGGTGCCCCGGGATCATTTCGCGGATCTGCGCGGGCAGGTGGTAGCGGTCGGCGAGCGCAAGGCCGTCCTTGATGTGCGCCGCGACGATCCCCGCCGACACGAGCGGGTCGAGCTCGTCGTGCGGATTCCCACCGGTCTGGTTCTCGATGAACGCGGTGGGGTTCCGCATCTTCCCGATGTCGTGGTAGTACGCCCCCACTCTGGCAACGAGCGGATCCGCACCGATCACCTCTGCGGCGCGCTCGGCGAGGTTCCCGACGAGCAGCGAGTGGTGGTAAGTGCCGGGGGTGCGCAGCAGGAGCTGACGCAGCAGCGGATGGTTCGGGTCGCTCAGCTCGCGAAGCTCGAACACCGTGGGAATACGGAAGACATGCCCGAGGATCGCCATGCCGGCGAAGGCGAGGAGGCCCGAGCCGAGACCGCTCACCAGGGCGCCGCCCAGTAGCTGCGCGACGCCGAGGGGGTCCTCCGCGCGACCGACGAGGACGAAGGCGATGATGACACCCGCGGCCCCCGTCGCGACGGCGACGGCGCCCACGGCGAACTCGCGCGCGGTCGTCGCGCGGTGGACCGCGGCCATGCCGAGGAGCGCCGGCACGAGCACGTAGGCGACGAGCTCGACTTGGCTGGACATGATCCCGACGTGGAGCGCGCCCGCGATCTGTGTCGCGAGCGCGGTCCGCCCGCCGACCAGGACGGTGAGCATCATCGCGATCGCCGCGAACGGCGCGTAGTAGACGGCCACGGTGTGGGTCGGGACGAGCGTGCGACCCGCCGCGGTGAGCACCAGGAGCGAGACGACGACGAGGATCATCTTGCGATCGTCGAGCCAGGCCTCGGTCGCGTAGCGCTCGATGAACAGGGCAAGGACGCCCGCGATGAGGGCCGCCCAGAGGAGCAGCCCGATGGCGCCGCGCCAGTCCGCTCCTTCATTGGCGAGGCCGAGGGCCCGAAGCTTTTCCACCTCGAGCTTGTTGACGACCTCGTCCGTCCTCACGATGGCCTCGCCGGCGGTCACCTGGACCTGCACCGGCGTCACGGCGTTGCGCGCGTCCTGCTGCGCGAGGTTCGTCGCGAGCTGGTCAACCTTGACGTTGGCGTCGAGGTTCTGCTTGACGATCTCGGTGCCGGCGCGCTTCTGCCGGTCGGTCCATCCGGAGGGCAGCGCCTTCACGGCGTCGGCCTTGACCGCATCGAGCTGCTCGGCCCGAATGCCTTGCGCGTAGAACGAGCGGAGCGCGCTGTCCAGCGTCGACGCCACCTGGTCCCACTCCGGCTGCGTCATGTCGACGATGTCCGTGGCGATCGCCGTCGTCAGCGCGACATCCGGCAGGCGCGTGAGCGCGGTAATCTTCTGGTCGCGCGTCTGCGCGGCCTCGGTGCGGATGCGTCCGATCGCGGCCACGGAGCCTTGCAGCCGCGTGCTCGCGCTGACGAGGATCGCGGGATCCGTGGTGTACTGCTTCTGCACCGCCCCGGCGACCCTCTCGCGCTCGGCATCCGTGAGGGACTCCGAGACGAACGAGACGCTCCGTGGCGCGCGGATCGCGCCCTTCGCCACCTCGCCAACGCTGTACGTCACGGTGGCGGGCGGCGCGAGAAGCAGCGCGATCGCAGTGAGCACGCCGGCGATGACCACGAACGCGCCGGCCCGGGCGCGCGGGTCGGTGCGCACGGCAGTGCGCAGGCGCGCAAGGCGCGGGTCCCCGGCCCGGATACGACGGATCACTTCTGTGCGCCGCCCTTCTCGAAGCGATCGTACGCCCGCACGATACGGGCGACGAGCTCGTGGCGGACCACGTCGCGATCGTCGAAGTCGACCATGGCGATCCCTTCGACGCCGTCAAGAATCTCGCGGGCGAGGACCATGCCGCTGCGGTCTCCGGCGAGGTCGATCTGCGTGACGTCTCCGGTCACGACGGCCTGCGACCCGAAGCCGAGCCGAGTGAGGAACATCTTCATCTGCTGCGGCGTGGTGTTCTGCGCCTCGTCGAGGATGATGAACGCCTCGTTAAGCGTCCTGCCACGCATGAACGCCAGTGGCGCGACCTCGATCTCGCCGCGCTCCTGCGCGCGGGCGAAGCGCTCCGGTGGCATCAGCTCGTAGAGCGCGTCGTACAGCGGACGAAGGTACGGGTCGA
>Ga0209237_1000669_pt1 | contig 19723 bp, 14 predicted proteins | sample GraSoi013_1_40cm_2_FD_185820 | JGI IMG/M metagenome (GOLD analysis project Ga0209237, IMG submission 185820) | Grasslands soil microbial communities from the Angelo Coastal Reserve, California, USA - Sample 10_02_2013_1_40cm (SPAdes) (version 2) | ecosystem: Environmental > Terrestrial > Soil >... | reverse complement strand
GGACATCTTCAAGGCGGAGCCGTGATTCGACTTCACCGGGCACTGGAACGAAGCGCACGACGCGCTGGTGTTCAACACGCCTGTCAAGGTCGCCTCGATCCGCGCCTGTTGCTCCGGCTCTCCCGGCTCGACAATCGCGAGCCGACGCGCATTCTGGACATGGAACTGCTGCGCCGCGCCGCTGGCGAGGAGCGAACGCCCGGCGCGCTCTTGGTAGCGCAGATCGCCGCCGCTGGTCGAGCGCTATCGTTTGCGTCGAGGCACGATGCGCAGTAGCCAGAATGCGATGGGCCCCACCGTGAGCGTCGACGATCGACCGGCAGATCGATGGCCCATCCCCAGGCCCTCGGGCTTGGTGGTGTAGAAAGCCTCGAAGAGCCGCTCGCGGCCCGCGGGAGTCAGGCCTGGACCCGAATCGCGCACCGCGACAAGCACGCCGTCCGACTCGGCCGCACCGGTGCGGATGATCAGGTTTCGCGGCCCTTCGCGCGTGCCCCTCATCGCCTCGACCGCGTTGACGGCCAGGTTTCCTCCAGCGCCCGGGGCTGCGCGGCCAGCCAGCGCAAGGAGCCCTGCCTCACCAGCGGGAGGCTGAAGACCGACCGCAGCGGCCGCCGGCAGTTCAAGTACCATCCGCCGTTCGGTGCGACGGTGAAGCGTCGGCCGCTTGTATTTGCGGAATCGAAGTTACGGGTGGCGCGGATCCGTTCGAAGATCTGCTCGACGATTTCGGCGTTGGACGGCCGGCGGCGGCGGTCCGTGGCCATTTGGCCCGCCCTTTTTATCACGCCCGAGGGACGGGGCGTAACCCGCGCCGGGCGGTCAGCTCAGCAGCGGTGGCTCAGTTGCTGCAGACCGCCGTGCCGCCGTCGCTCGGATGCCGGCAGTTGTGCAGGTTGCGCGGGATGTCCATCCAGCTGACGTCGCCTTGCACGGACTGGGAGCCGACGGAGACCTGGAGCGGAACCCTGCCGCCCGGCTCCAGCGAGATGCCGCTGTACGCCGCCTGGCCGGTCTGGGCGTTGAGCGAGACGACAGGGGTTGGCTGCTGGGGCGAGACCGTCACCGAGCGCTGCTGGTAACGCGACGTCGCGAGCTGCGTTTGCGACCCGGCCAGACCGCACTGGATGACGCCGGTATCGTCGTTCGCCTGGTACAAGTACGCGGTGTCGACCGGAATCACGCCACCGTTGCAGATCGAGCCGCCGTCCGGCAGGGAACCCGAGAAGAGGATGCTCGGCACCTCGGTGTTCCAGGCAGCGCACCCGCCAAGGAGCAGGGGAGCCGTCACCGTCTTCTCGTTCTGGTCGCGCGTGTGCTGCACGAACCAGCCAGCGGCGGTCGAGGCCATTCCGGCGTCGGTGCTGACGTTGGTCAGGTCGGTATCGGTCAGCGTGTGCTGGTTGTACGTCGTCTGGTTGGCGGCGGAGGTCATCCGAGGCCGGTTCGTGTAGTTGGGCGGATCGAACACCTTGATCGAGTAGAAACGCGTGTTGGTGATCGTCGGCGAGGTGAACGCGACGCCCGGCTGATCGGTGGCTTTGCCGCTGGTGTCGAGGCACTCCTCGCCAGCGTCGTTGCCGCCGTCGAAGTCGCAGTTCAGCTTGTTGAAGATGGTCGTGCCGCCATCGTTGGGGTCGGCCATCGCGGTCGAGCCGCAGGTCACCTGGTACTGGATGTTGACCTGCGTCGGGTCGTTGCAGGCGCCGGCGGTATTGGTGTTCGAGCCGAGCGTGAACGTGTTCGTGGTGAGCGAGCTGCCGCTGGCGGTGTAGTTCCAGTGACCGGTCACCGATTCGGCCGTGCCGCCCGACCCGATCTGGTAGGCGGTCTGGCTCACGTCCACGGTGCAGTTGTTGCGGATGCAGCCGCGCAGGTTGTCGAGGGCGCAGGTGCCACCGTCGGCGGAGTCGGTGTCGCGGACCTTGATCTGGTCGCGGTCGCCCGACCCCAGGTAGATGCGCACCCCGCCCTTCGAATCGTCGAAGACACGCGCGCCGGCCATGGTGGTGAACGGGGCTCGCTGCGAGATGGCGCCACCCTTGAATTGCTGGAAGGTGAGGCCGCCGTACCAGTTGGTCACCTGGCCGCCGGCGATGGTGCCCGGGTTGAGCATATCGATGGTCCACAGCTGGCCGTCCGTGTCGCCCACCACCGCCATGTCGAAGAAGTTGTCGTAGTTGGAGTCGATCATCGAGACCGGCGAGAGGACCGAGCTCAAGTTGTAGCGCGGATCGGTCGAGCTGCTGGTGTCGTATCGGCTGAACTTGTAGAGGAGAGTTCCGTCCCAGGCATCGAGGACGTAGACGGAGCGGCCGCGGATGTAGTTCGGGTCGAAGCCGCCCGAGACCGCCACCACCCAGCGCTCGCTGGCCTTCACCGGCGAGTTGTTCACCGTGACGGTGATGGGGCCGGCGTTGTCCTGGATGAGGACCGGACCGACAGGCGGCGGATTCGGCGTGGTGTCGTTCCAGCTCTCGCCGACCGCGAGGTCGTAGTTGCTGCCCGGAGGCGGCCAGGTCCAGAGGTACTTCGGATTCGACGTGGTATCGGTGACGTCGATGGCCGTGTAGTGCCGGCCGCCTTCGCGCTCGCCGACGATGGCGATGGTGTGGAACTCGTCCGATTGCTTCTGCCCGTCCGCGGAGGTCGAGCCCGAGCCGTCCTTCCAGATGTCGCGGACCCAGGGCGAGCCGTCGACGAGGATGCTGTGGTTCGCGCTCAGCGCGTAGCGCTGCAGCTTCGGAACCATGTCGGGCGGGATGAACGCCCACACTTCCTGGCCGGTGCCGTCGTCGAAGGTGCCGCCGTCCTGGTAGTTGCCGGCGTGGAAGGCGTGCAGCATGCCATCGTTGGCGCCCACCAGGATCAGCTCCTGCCGGGTGAGCTTGTTGTTGTAGTAGTCCGTGTACGCGCTCTGGCTGTTGGGCGTGTACTGCCCGGAAACGTCCTGCGCGTAGAGCGTGCGTACGCACTGGGTCATGATGCCGGTGTCGCAGAGGAAGATGGGGACCGGCGGCGTCACCAGGATCGGGGAGGAGTGGAAGATGTCGCCGAGGATGTTCGGCCGGGTCAGTCCGCCGTCGACGTTCTGCCGCAGGATGTCCCTGCCTTCGACGAACTTCATCAGATCCGTGCCGCAGTCCTGCTCGGTCGAGTACACGTGCCGGGAGGTGGAACCCATGCCCACGCAGAAGTCCGAGTTGACGCCCGACAGCTTCATGTAGTCGGTCATCGTCGCCACGCCACCGTCATAGTTGTTGAAGGCGATCAGGTTGGTTCCGGCGGACGGGATGCCGGCGTCCATCGGGGCAACGAGGATGTTCCGCGTCGTCCCACCGCCGGCGGCGAGACCGTCGTTCACGCGCTTGGTGATGAGGTCCGCCGCCTCCCAGATCGGCGTCGCGAGTACCTTGGGGCTCCTGATAGGCCAGCCGGCGTCGCCATAGGCTTGCGTCGTGTCGAGCAAGACGAAGCTGCCGCCGTCGTCCTCGCCCACGAACCCGCCGTCGGCGTCCATCAGGTACAGGTCGCTGCAGGAAGCGTTGCCGTTGGGGTTGGCCGTCGTCCTGGCTGGACCGCCGTCGGGGCCGGAGGTCAGGTCGGTCGTGCTGCAGCCGGCGGCGAACTCGTTGAAGAGCCGGAAGCGATAGAGGCGGCCCTCCCACTGCGAGCCGCCCAGCGGGCGGAAGCGCGGGATGAAGGCGAAGGTCGTGCCGCGGGTCTGCACGGTGGTGATGGCGGCCACCGAGAACGACGTCGAGTTGGAGATGATGTCGAGGAACACGTTCTCGATGTTGCGCTCCAGCTGGGCGAAGTTCGACGCCGGAAAATAGAGGCCATGTCCGGCGGACGCCGCAAGTTTGAGGGTCTCCAACTCGCCGAAGTGGTTGTCGCCGACGCCGACCGTATAGAGGCGCAGGTTCGTGCCCGGCTGGCTGCCCAGGTTGGTAGCGAACATCCAGGCCGCGACGCTGGCGAGGAAGTCGTTCGGGCATACCTTGCTTGACGTCACCCTGTACGTCGCGCCGGGACCGGTGATCAGCGAGGCGGCACCGTTCGACATGTTCGGGTCGAGGAAATCGTCGCCGTCCTTTTCCGCGCCCATGCCGAGCCCGGGCTGGCCGGTGGCGTTCGACCCCGCGCAGGTGGGAGTCGACGTGATGTTGTTGCAGTAGTTCGGCAGTTGGCCCAGGCCGTTGGGGACGTCGCAGGTTTCGAGTCCGTCGTGGCCGCGGCCGTCGGAGAAGAGGACGGAGAATCCAGAGTTGCATCCGGGACAGAAGCCGCTCTTCTTGTTGCTCTCGCTGTTGATTCCCTGCTCGCTGGCCGGGTGCGTGCTCTGGTTGGTGAAGAAGCTCCAGGTGGAGGGCGGGCTCGAGTCGATGGAGCTCACCGTCCAGGCCACGTTGAAGAGCATCTCGGCAAGCGGATTGGCCGTGTTCGTGTAGGTGACGCCGTCCACGCTGGAGATGCGCTGGTTCGGGCGGCCGTTTCCGTTGCACGACTGCGGCAGCATCTTCTGCGTGCGGTACCAGCCAGCGGCGCCGTTCTGGGTGCCGATGCCTTCGCGCAGCGAGTTGAGCAGCGGGCCGTTCACCAGGCGCTTGTAGGCGAGGCGGAGAATGGCCCACTTCGGCGGGAAGTAGTTCAACCAGTTGCCCTTGGCGACCATCGCCGAGCTGCTGGTGTCTGTCTGCGGGAGCTTGTAGTTGATCCAATAGCCCTTGGTCTTCACGCACAGCTGGCAGTCCTGGGTATCAGTGGGAAGGTAGCCGGCTCCGGTCGTCGCAGCAGTGCAGGCATCGTCGATGCTTCCGTTCGATCCGTCCTTGGTGCCGTTGTCGTTGGCGGGCCAGAGCACGTAGCGCCAGGCCTTGCCGCCGGTGCTGTTGGTCGGGCAGCTCGAGGAGCTGCAGGTGTAGCTAGACGCCTCGAAGTTGTCGGCGAGACCGCCGCCGCCCGCGTAGGTGGTCTCCGGCTCCGGATAGCGCTTGGTATTGTCGTAGCTGCCGGAATAAGCCGCCGACGCAGCGGGCGGCTCGGCGGTGGTCGGCATGAAGTAGTCGAGGTTGTTCAGGTAGGCGTTCTGGCAACCCTGGCCGAGGGGCGCCAGCAGCGTCTGCGTCCCCTGCACCGCCGATTCCCTCAGCTCATAGAGCGACATCGGCAGGGACTTCATCGACGCGGTGCTCGGATAGATCATCGTCACGTTCGCGGTGCCGGACACGGTGAACGAGAAGAAGTTGTTGTCACCGCGTGTGGGCGGGTTCGTATAGAAGTCCATCCGCTCGGTGTCGCGGTTCCAGCAGACGTTGTCCGTCGCGCCGGACGCCGGCAGCGCGAGCAGAGTGGAGAGAATGAGCAGTGCGCTGATCCTGTTCATGGTCTCCTCGTCAGAATCCGAAGTTCACCAGGAATTCGACTTCCTGTTGGTGCGTGGCCTGCGCGTTGTCGCGGCAGACCACGGTCATGCGCCAACCCTTGCCGCCCAGACCTCCGCCCCGCCGGGTGATGCGATTCGACGCATCGCCGCCCACCGCTCCGCCGGGCGTGCCGCCCGCCTCCGTGACCGAGGTGACGTTGAAGTTGTCGTAATGGCCGGTGGTGTACTGCTGGTCGCCGACCTGCTTCTGTATCTGGAGGTTGACCAGGTTCACGCCGTAGGTGCGGAACTGCGAGAGCAGCATCTCCCGTGCGCCCTCCACGCAGCTCATCGATCGGTCCCAATGGCGCTTGGAGGCGACCGCGTCGACCTCGCGGGTGGTGCGGTTGACGAGGGCCACGCCCACCACCGCGAGCACGATCATCAGGATCATCGACACGATCAGCGCCGAGCCGCGGTCGTGCCTCTTTTGGACGAAGCGCATCGGTGTCCCCTAGAAGATGAAAGGATTCTTCGAATTCAGATTTGGCGTCGTCACCGACACCGAGCTGAAGAAGCGCCGGTACCGGCCGAGCGTCACCGCGGTGAAGTCGTTGCGGTTCTCGATCGACGTGCTGGCCGCCGCCACGGCCGGATCTCCCGCCCAGGGCGTCGGCTGCGTGATGTCCTGCCGGAGCGACCGGATGGTGAGCCGGATCCGGACGCCGCGGATGTTCGCGGGATGGAGGTTGTACCGCAACGGGTCCGTGTCGGGCGTATTCTGCTGGGGCGCGGTCACGGTGGGGTCGGGTTCCTCGATGGTGCCGGGCCTGTCGCCGATCACCCAGTCGGCGCCGTTGTCGGGCGCGGCGATGGTCGTGCTCGGCCGCAAGAGATAGGCGATCTGCATGTCTTCCACGCCGTGGGCGATCGGGATCTCGTCCGCGATATCGGGCGTCCCGCCGCTGACGACCTCGGGCGTGGTGCCGTTCTGGTTGAAGTCGAGCCCCCGGTCGAGCATCAGCCACGGGTCGCCGTTGATCGTCGCGACGTGATAGCGGTAGCGATTGACCAGAAAGAGGGTCACGCCGGCGTAGTTGAAGCAAAGGTCGGCAGATGCCGGGATGTTGGCGCGGTAGGGGTTGCCGGCGACGATCGGATCGAGCGTGAGCTGGAAATTGCCGGCGGCCCCCGCCGTCTGGTTGCCCGCGATACGCCCCATGGTCGGGTTTCTTCCCTGCGAGCAGACCATCTGGACGATCTGGCCCTTGAGGAACCTGTCGCCCGCGTTGGCGGCGACGGTGACCGTGGTGGTGGTGAACGCCGTGACCTGCCAGGCATGTCCGATGCAGGGAGCCGAGGGATCGCAACCCGCGATGAGGCTGCTCGGCGTCCCGGCCCAGTAGTAGTTCGGGTCGCGCGAGACGAACACGATCTCGTCGGGACCGTTGACATTGTCCCGGCAGGGCGCTGCGGCCGACCAGCTCGGACAGCTGTAGGTGCGGAAGTCGAACGCGTATCGGGGATCGATTCCGTACCCGGCGCGCCCGATCGTCTCCTGCATCGAGAGCATCGCATCGCGGGCTGCGCTGCTCGCCTCGCGCGACAGATCGAGCGCCTGCATCGAGCGCTGCTGCGAGAGGAACGTCGCGGTGACGATGCCGATGACGATCAGCGCGACGGCAGCGCCGACCGTCACCTCGATGAGCGTGAAACCTCGCGGCGGCCGGCGCGTCACAGGTTGAACCCCGTCGGGTCGTTCTTGTAGAAGCTGGTGTTCACCTGCCGGTACCCGAAGTTCGGCTCCTTCCAGCGCACCATCACCTGCACGAGCTTCCCCTGCGCGGCCCCGGAGCCGTTCAGGTCCACGAGGAAGACGTTCCAATAGCGCTGGAAGACGGTCTGCTCGGCCGTGGGCAGCGAGGTGTCCACCGGCGAGAGAACGCCTTCGTAGTTCGCCGCCAGCTGGTTGACCGCGGCAGCTCCTGCCGCTCCGTCGGTGAAGTCGAACGTCACCGACGAGCTATCGACGTTGCTCGTGAGCGCCGCGGTGTTCTGCAGATCCCAGAACTTGGCGATGTCGGCGTGGTTGGTGTCCGTGTAGAGCGCGGTGTGCGCGGGCGAAGCGGAGGCCTGCGGCGTCAGCCGGCCGTCGGTGTACTGCCAGACCTGCATGTTCTGCACGAGGTCCTGGGCGAGCAGCGACGCCTGCGCCATTCGCTTGCCGAGATTGTTCGCCCGCATGCCCACCACTTGCAGGCCGGCGAGGCCGAGCAGGCCGATGAGCATGACCATGGAGGCGATCAGAGCCTCGATGAGCGAGAAGCCGCGGTCCATGTGCCGGAAGGAGCTCATCGGACCGTCACCGCCTCGGAAGCTCCGGTCGCGGCGACGATGACGAAGTCGATGATGCCGGTGGGAGATGCGCTCACACCGCCGTCCGCGAACTGCGTCTGCACGGCATCTTGCATGCTGATCTGCTGGCCGACGCTGGCTGGACCACCGTTGAACATGGCGCCGCCGGAGGGAAGGAAGGTGATCGAGCCCTTCTGCGAACTAGTGTCGCAGAAGCTGCAGTACTTGAAGTTCGGCGCTGAGCTGCCGCCGTCGACGCTGATGTCCGCCACTCCGCCACCGCCGCCGTCGGCGAGCACGATGTTCGTGTAGCCGGTGGGGATTCCCGAGTACGGCTGCGGGAGCGCCGCGCCCCACCCATCGAGCGGACCGAAGCTCGTCCCCGGCAGAAGGTGGCCGGTATAGATGAGGCGGTCGGGCGACGGCGCCGGCGTCGACGCGTTGAACGACGCGAGTGAGAAGTCGCCGTTCACGTCCTCGATCGACCACCACTGACCTGCCGCCACATCGACGACCACCACCGTCGGATTGCCCCGCGCGAACGCCTCCGCGCGCGCGGTACGAAGCGTGGCGATGAAGTCGCCGGTCCCGGAGGAGAAGTTGCCGCGGGTCTTCACGCGGTTCATCGCGACGATCGACATGGCGGCGAGCACGCCGATGACGCCGACGGCGGTCATCACTTCGACCATCGTGAATCCGCGATGACGCACGGAGAGCATGCTTGAAGCTCCAAGCAAGAAGAACGCCGCGCCCAAGAGACCGCAATGAGGAGGAGATCACTCGCGCACACCCTCTGCCCGTGTCGCTACTTTTTGCGCGATCGGCTAGAAAATTCTGCTCGGACCGCTCACCTACATGCCGTTGGATCCAAATGCCGGCACACGTGTGTGTTGACTCGACACACCGTCTGGACGATCTGATACGCGGCCACTTCAGCGTAAGGCCCGGCGAGGATGCTGTCGAGCGCGCGCTGTGACTCGGCGGAATGGCCCAGCGCGTGCTCCACCATCACATCGCCCATGCTCACGACGAATTCGTGGTTCGATCGGTGGAAGGCGGCTCGCGCATCCGGAACGCGATTCTGGAGCAGCAAGGTAATGCCCAGGTTCCGCGCCGCTCTCGCGTGCTCGGGCGAGACCTCCAGCGCGCGGCTCGCAGCCGCCTCGGCGAGAGCGAACTGTCCGGTGCCGAGGTAGGCTGCGTTCAACAGGAACTGGATGTCGGCGGACAGCGGGTCGAGGACGGCGGCGTGCTGGCAGATGGCGATCGCTTCCGTCAACCCGCCCAACGCGGTCAGCAGCATCGCGTGGTTGGCCAGGATGCCCGGGCTTCGTGGGTTGAGCGATCGTGCCCGCTCCAGGTCGGCGCGTGCGCCTGTCCAGTCCTGGAGCATGCGGAGCCGCAAGACGCCGCGCGCGGAGTACCCATCGGCCCGCTGGGGCGCGAGCGCTATCGCCTTCTCGGCAGCGACAAGCCCTTCGGGCCGGTCCACCTTGCGATCCCCTTTCACGCTGAAATCCCCTACCTCATACAGCGCCTGGGCGAGCTCGGCCCAGGCCTGTGCATGGCCAGGGTCGAGCGCCACCGACCTCCGTAGCGCCTGCACCGCCCGCTCGTAGGCGTCACCCGACCCGCGCGCGCGGAATGCCCGTCCGAGCAGATACAGGTCGTAGGCTTCCGGATTGGCGGCTCGCGGGTCTTCGCGCGCTGCGGGCAAGAGCTTCACCTTGAGCGCCGCCACCACGGCATGGGCGATCTCCTCCTGGACGGCGAAGACATCCGTCAGCTCACGATCGAACTCCTGCGACCAGATGCGTGACCCGCCCTCGGCCTCGACGAGCTGCGCGGTGATTCGCACGCGCGCGCCCGACTTTCGCACGCTGCCTTCCAGGAGATTGGTCGCGCCGAGGCGCTGGCCGATGGTGCGGAGGTCCTCGTTCCTGCCCTTCATCGAGAAGGACGATGTCCTGCCGATGACGCGCAGGCCGTCCACCTGCGCGAGCACGTTGAGGATCTCCTCGGCGATTCCGTCGGCGAAGTACTCCTGATCATGCTGCGGGCTCATGTCCGCAAAGGGAAGTACTGCGATCGACAGGGTCACCGACGCGGCCGGCCCGCTCGGCCCGTGGGAACGGCGCGAGAAGAGAAGCCAGGCGAGCGTTCCGAGCGCACTGGCCATCGCGAAAGCGCCGAGCAGCAATGAGAGCCGATTGGGCAGCAACTGCCAGGCGAGGCCCAAGAGAGCGGCGGTCAGCACACTTCCGGCGAGCAGCAGGACTACCCCGAGGACGCGCAGCAGGCGCGACTTTCGCGCTGTCTGCCCGGCAGCGATTCGCGCCAGGTCTGCGGCGAGTTCTTGCGCCGATTGGTATCGATCCTCGCGTCGCTTCTGCAGACACCGCTGCACGATGACCGAGACCTTGTCCGGCACCTGATCGGGCAAGCCAAATGGCGCGTCGTTGAGGATGGCTGCGCCGGTCTCCATCGTGGATCCGCGGGCAAACGGCTGCGTGCCCGAGAGCATCTCGTGCAGCACCGAGCCGAAGCTGAAGATGTCGGATCGCACATCGACGTCCCCGCCGCGCACTACTCTGTCGACTTCGACAAGCGCCGCGTCGCGAAGATCGTCGAAGGCTTGCGCTCTACCTGCATGACGCTCGGGGGGTTGGTTGAGGATGGGCCGAAGAACGAGTAGGCGGCAACCAAGATGGGCGGACGCTATCTGATTCCCTTCAGCAGCGCCTGGTGGAACTGCGCTGGATCCTGGATCTGCGGCGCATGCCCGAGCTCGGGAAACTCGACGAGGGTCGCTTGCTCGTACTGTCGGATGCTCTCCGCGGTCGTCTGCATCTCGCGCGCGTACCAGGCGTCCACGCTGCGCCAGGGGACGCCGAGGCTCTTCCAGTCCTCCAGACCGATCGGATTGACGAGCACCACCTGCTCGACTTCCCCCGGATAGAGCAGGACGTAGCGCGCCGCCAGCATCCCGCCGGTCGAATGTCCGACCAGGACGATGCGCTTGACTCCGAGATGCTCGAGCAGGGCGTGCGTATTCGCGGCGAGTTGCTGGAAGCTGTACTGGTAGCGCTCCGGCTTGGTCGACTTGCAGGATCCGATCTGATCGGGCGCCACCACCCGATAGCCGGTCTCACCGAGCACGCGAATGGTGGCCTCCCACGTTCCCGCGCAGAAGTTCTTCCCGTGCAGCAGCACGACCGTCCGGCCATTGGGCCGTTGCGGACGGACATCGAGGTAGCTCATGTGCAATGTCTGGCGCTGCGACTCGAGCTCGAAACGCCGCACCGGATAGGCGTAGTCGAATCCCTCCAATTCGGGTCCGTAAGCAGGTCCTTCCGCCCAAGCCGGAGCGGCGGCGAGAAGGAGCAAAAGGAATGAACCGCGACGCACGGACCGGGGTAACTAGCACAACGCTCAGGCGCGCAAGGATCCGGCCTTCGCGAAGGCCCACGGACCTCGGCCAGGCGGGCGAACATACAAATTCGTCTGGTCCGTTGGCGGAGGACTCCCCGCGCGATATGGCTGCGGCGTGCGCGTGCTCCTGCAGCACGTCAGCCGGTACCGCTACCCGAAGCCCGCGACGCTCGGGCCGCACCTGATCCGTCTGCGACCCGCGGCGCATGCGCGGGCGCGCATCGAGACGTACGGATTGCACCTCACCCCCGAGGGGGAGCTGCGCTGGCAGCAAGACCCCGCGGGGAACTTCGTCGCGCGCGCGAGCTGGCCATCGGGGCGCCTCACCGAGCTTGGCGTCGCAGTCGAGATCGCGGTCGACATCCGGCCCATCAACCCCTTCGACTTCACTCTCGAGTCGACCGCCGGGAAGGTGCCGCTCGACTACGGTCCGCTCGCCCGTGAGCTCGCGGCGTATCTCGATGTCAGCGACGCCGCCTTCGCGCTCGGTCCGCTGGCGAATCAGTTCATGGACGCGCTGCCGCGCGAAGGCGACACGATCCCGCTCGTCGTGGAGATGAACCGCCTCGTGCGCAAGGCCGTCCGCTACGTCATTCGCGACGAGCCGGGCATCTGGACTCCGGAGGAAACCGTTCGGCAGGGCCGCGGCAGCTGCCGCGACTCGGCCGTGCTGCTCGTCGCGGCGCTGCGTTCGCGCGGGCTCGCAGCGCGGTTCGTCTCCGGGTACCTGGTGCAACTCCGGGACGAGGGGATGATCCCCAACGAGCCCAAAGGGGTTTCGCGCGACGTCGTGGACTTGCATGCCTGGGCCGAGGTGTTCCTGCCTGGCGGCGGTTGGGTCGGTCTCGACGCGACGAGCGGGCTGATGTGCGGCGAAGGTCACATCCCGCTCGCCTGCACCGCGCTCCCGAGGCTGGCCGCCCCGATCGAAGGGACGTCGGACGTCGTCGCGGAGGAAGTGCAATTCGAGATGCGCATCGGTCGGCTCGGACACGAAGTGCGCCCCACGGCGCCTTTCACGGAGGAGGCGTGGGCGGCCCTCTGCGAAGCGGGCGATCGGGCCGACGGGAAGCTGCGCGCGCTGGGAGTCGAGCTGACTTGCGGCGGCGAGCCGACGTTCAATTCCCGCCTGCACCCGGAACGTCCGGAGTGGAACGGCGAAGCGCTCGGCGCGACCAAGTGGGAGCAAGGCATCCAGCTCGCGCGCGAGCTGCAAAAGCGGATGTGTCCCAGGGGCGTTCTGCTGCTCCGGCAGGGCAAGCAATATCCGGGAGAGAGCCTTCCGCGCTGGACGCTGGAGCTGATCGGCCGCCGGGACGGCGCCGCTCTGTGGGAGGAGCGCGGCGCGGATCCCTGGCGAGGCGAGCCAGGCGTTGCACAGGGCGCCGCCGATGCCGGCAAGCTCGGGAGCGCGCGATCGCTCGCGGAGTCTATCGCCGCGCGCGTCGGCCTCGAGGGATTCTTGCTCCCCGCTTACGAGGATCCCTGGCGGCACCTCCAGGAGGAAGCCGCTCTGCCGATCGACGTCGATCCACTCGCGGCAGACCTGCGCGATCCCGAGGAGCGCAGGCGGCTCGCGCGCGTTCTCGACCGCGGCCTCGGCGCCGAGGCGGGTTACGTCCTGCCGTTCAAGTTCGTGGACGGCGCGTTCCGTAGCGAGCGCTGGAGCTTCCGGCGCGGGCGGCTGTACCTGTTGCCGGGGGACTCGCCCATCGGGCTGAGGCTACCGCTCGCATCTCTCGGCGGCCCGCCAGCCGTCGCGATCGGCGAGGAGCCGGTCGAGCCGCCCGATCCGCGCAGCCCCGAAGCTGCCGCTCACGAGGCGGAACGGGAGCGGACCCGCCTGCTGCGCCGGGTCGCGGAGGGCAAGGTCGCCGCGGAGGTCGTGCAGCAACTGCTCCCTCCGCTCAAGCCACCCGCACGCAAACCGGCCTTCACCGTGCGGACGGCGCTCTGCATCGAGCCCCGCGGCGGCGCGCTGTGCGTCTTCCTGCCGCCGGTCTCGTCGGCGAAGGAGTTCCTGGCGCTGATCGCCGCCGTCGACGAGGCCCGTCGCTCCCTCGTCGAGCCCGTTCTGCTCGAGGGCTATCCGCCGCCGCCGGACCCGGTCCTCACCCGGATGTCCGTCGCGCCCGATCCGGGCGTCGTCGAGGTGAACCTGCCGCCCGCCTCGAGCTTCGAGCAGCACCGGACGACGGTCGAGACGGTCTTCGACGCCGCCCTCCACGCCGGGCTGCACGCGGAGAAGTACCTGCTCGACGGCCGCACCACCGGGTCCGGAGGCGGCAACCACATCACGCTCGGCGGCCCGAAGCCGCAGAACAGCCCTTGGCTGCGCGATCCACGCCTGCTCGCCAGCTTCATCACCTTCCTCCAGCACCACCCGTCGATCTCGTATCTCTTCACCGGCCTGTTCGTCGGTCCGACGTCGCAGGCACCGCGCCTCGACGAAGCGCGCCACGACGCCCTCTACGAGATGGAGATCGCGCTGACCCGCGCGTTCGAGCACGACCGGGGCGCAGGTCCTCCCCCGCCATGGCTCGCGGACGCGCTCTTCCGGCATCTGCTCGTCGACGTCGCCGGCAACACCCACCGCGCCGAGATCTCGATCGACAAGCTGTTCGACTGGCGGACTCCGCACGGCCGCCAGGGACTCGTCGAGCTGCGCGCATTCGAGATGCCTCCACATCCGCGCATGGCGGTGGCACAGGCGCAGCTCGTCCGCGCGCTGGTCGCGGCGCTGGCGCAAGAGCCCTATCGCGCGCCCCTCGTCCGCTGGGGACAGGAGCTGCACGATCGCTTCCTCCTCCCCACCTGGCTCTGGCAGGACTTCGAGGACGTGCTCTCGTTCCTCGATTCGCGCGGCCTGCCCCATCCGGCGGAGGCTTATCGCGCTTTCCTCGAGCTGCGCTGTCCCCTCGCGGGGCAGCTGCAGGCCGGCGACGTGCTGCTCGAAGTGCGCAACGCGCTCGAGCCGTGGAACGTCCTCGGCGAGGAGCCGACCGTCGGCGGCACATCCCGCTATGTGGATTCGTCGGTCGAGCGGATCGAGGTGCGAGCCGCAGGAGTGGTGCCAGGCCGCCACGAGGTGCTCGTCAACGGATTCGAGCTCCCGCTGAAGCCGACCCGCACCCGCGGCGAGGCAGCCGCCGGCGTGCGCTTCCGCGCCTGGGCGCCGCCTCACAGCCTCCACCCCCACCTCGGGATCCACCATCCGATCCGACTGGACGTCGTCGATCGCTGGGCGCGAAGGTCGCTCGGGGCGTGCGCCTATCACGTCTGGCATCCCGAGGGTCGCGCGTACGCGACGCCGCCCCTGACGCGCTTCGAGGCCGCGGCCAGACGGGCGCAGCGGTTCACCATCGAGGGCCCAGCGCCCTGGCCGGTCACCGTCTTGTCCACCTCTCCTGCTCCGGCCGCCTCCAGCGATGCCGGCTCCGCCCGACCGGCGGCGCCGGCCGGGGACACTCCGTGGACCCTGGATTTGCGTCGGCTTCCCGGGGACCATCCGCCTCCCCCGCCACCCGATGAGTGAGCGATGAACCTGTTCGACAGCTACCGCGGTCTTCCCGGCGTCTGGGACGAGCTGTTCGATGGCGAGGGAAGACCCCGACCCGGATTCGGCCGCGCGGTCGACGCGCTCGACAGCCGCACGGCGCTGGAGTTCGGGCGCTGCCAGACGCTCGCCGAGCGAGCGCTGCTCAACCAGGGTGTGACCTTCTCCGTCTACAACGACGCCCGAGGGACGGAGAAGATCTTCCCGGTGTGCCTGCTGCCGCGTCTCATCTCCGCCGTTGAATGGTGGAAGCTGGAGGAGGGGCTGGGACAGCGCCTGCGCGCCCTCTCCATGTTCCTCGACGATGTTTACGGCGAGCAGCGCATCCTCGCCGAGGGGCGCATCCCGCGCGAGCTGGTCCTCGGCGCCAAACATTACCTGCCCATCCTGCGCGGGAGTGCGGCGCCCGGCGGCGTTCGCATCCACGTGAGCGGGATCGACCTCATCCGCGATCCGTCCGGCACCTTCCGCGTTCTCGAGGACAATCTGAGGACGCCGAGCGGGGTGAGCTACGTCCTCGAGAACCGGGTGGTCACCAAGCGCGTGATGCCCAGGACCGTGGACGTCGCCCGCGTGCAGAGGGTCGAGGATTATCCCGCCCGGCTGGCGGAGACGCTCGCCTCCGTATCTCCGGTCTCCGCGGAGGAGTCCACGATCGTGGTGCTCACTCCCGGGCCCTACAACTCGGCGTACTTCGAGCACAGCTTCCTCGCCCGCACCATGGGTCTCGAGCTGGTCGAGGCCGCCGACCTGTTCGTCGACGAGGACCGCGTCTGGCTGCGGACGACGTACGGTCCGAGGCGCGTGCACGTCGTCTATCGGCGGACCGACGAGGCGTTTCTCGATCCCGAAGTGTTCCGCAAGGACAGCATGCTGGGCGTTCCGGGAATCATGCGCGCCTGGGCGAAAGGGAACGTCGCGCTCGCCAACGCGCCGGGAAACGGCGTCGCCGACGACAAAGCGGTCTACGCGTACGTTCCGGAGATGGTCCGCTTCTACCTCGCGGAGGAGCCGCTGCTCGAGCAGGTCCAGACCTGGGTCTGCTTCCGCGACGACGATCGGCAGTACGTGCTCGAGCACCTGGCGGAGATGGTGGTCAAGGCCGTCGACGAAGCCGGTGGCTACGGGATGCTCATCGGGCCCCAGTCGAGCGCGGCCGAGCGGGATGCGTTCCGCGCGAAGATCCAGGCGGAGCCGCGGCGCTACGTGGCGCAGCGGCTCATCGAGCTCTCCACCTGTCCGACCTGGGACAAGGGTTCGGGGCGCGTCGTCCCCAGGCGGGTGGACCTGCGGCCGTACTCGCTGTTCGGGAAAAATGGCGCGTGGGTGCTGCCGGGCGGGCTCACGCGCGTCGCCCTCGTCGAGGGATCCTACGTCGTCAATTCGAGCCAGGGCGGCGGCTCGAAGGATACCTGGGTGATGAAGCCATGATCTCCCGGGTCGCCGATCACTGCTTCTGGTTCGGCCGCTACCTGGAGCGGACCGAGAGCACCGCCCGCCTCCTTCAAGTAACGGCCTCGCTCGCGCTCGATTCAGAGCTGACGCCGCAGCAGTGCTGGCAGCCGGTGGTGATCACCGCCGGCGAGCAGGAGCGCTTCACCCAGCTGTGCGGGCCGTTCGCGGCGGCCGACGGCGACGCCGTGCAGCGCTACCTCACGCTCGACGAGCGGGTGCCCGTCAGCCTCAGGCGATCGGTCGCGGCGGCGCGCGAGAATGCGCGCTCGAGCCGCGACGTCATCTCGCTGGAAGCCTGGGAGATCGTCAACGAGCTGTACCTTTATCTGGAATCGGCCACCGCCCGCGAGGACTTCGAAGATCATCCCTACGGGTTCTACCGGCGGGTCCGCCGCGAAGCGCAGCTCTGCCTGGGGCTCCTGCGCGCGACCATGCTGCACGACACGCCCCTCTACTTCTGTTGGCTCGGCGTCCTGCTCGAGCGCGTCGGCCAGACCGCGCGCATCCTCGACGTGCAGTACCACGCGTTCCTCGCCGCGGAGAGCGCCGGCCGGGGCGCATATCCGATCGTCGAGGTGTCGCTCTGGCTCTCCCTGCTTCGCGCCTGCTACGGGTTCGAGCCGTTCATGAAGATCCACCGGGGCATCGTCTCCGCGCAGTCGGTTGCCGCCTTCCTCATCTTCGAGCCGAGGTTTCCCCGCGGCGTTCGCCACGGGCTGCGGCGTGTGCGAGACCTTCTCCTCGCGGTCCGGCCTGCCGCGCCCGGAGCGCCGGTTCCGCGAGCGTACGCGCGCATCGAGGCGCTGGAAGCGTGGACCGACGGGCAGCACGCGACGCCCCTCGACGCCAAGGCCGTCCACGAGATCCTCACCCGCGTCGTCGACGAAACGCACGCGGTTTGCGATCTCGTGCAGTCCGAGCTGATCGCCGCGGAGCCGCAGCCGCAGTCGCAATCCCAATCGCAGTCGCAAGGCGTCCAGACGCAGATGCAGTCGCACTCCTCCTCGAATGGAGGCGCCTGAAGGCGCCCCGCGCTACCATCTTCCCCGCATGCCCAATCTCCTGGCGATGTCGTTCGAAGGGCCGCTGACGCCGGCATTCGATCTCCACTGTCTGGATCCGGGGCACAAGCCGCCCGACGGATGGGGAATTGCGTGCTATCCCGACGGCGAGCCAGCGGCGCTGGTGCTCAAGGAGGCCGCCCCGCCCCACGGATCGATCCGCAGCGCGCTCGTGTCGGCATGGGAACGCCTGGAGTCGTCGATCTTCCTCGTCCACATCCGCACCGCCATGTGGGGCGCGTTGACGGAGGCGAACACGCAGCCGTTCCAGCGCGCCTGGGGCCGGCGCGAGTGGGTGATCGCGCACTCGGGAAGCTTGCAGCACAAGCTGGACGGCGCGAGCCGCTTCGAGCCGGTCGGCTCGACCGACTCCGAGCAGGTGTTCTGCGCGCTCCTCGGCCGCACGGCCGAGCGCGGGTGCAAGACTCTCAGCGACATTCCACCGGCCGTGCTGCTCTCTTGGTTCCATGACTTGAACCGGCACGGTGGGCTGAGCCTGGCGCTGTCCGACGGAATCGACCTGGCCGTGTACGCCGATCGCCGCGGAGATGGCTCCATCTTCGTATGCGAGCTGTTGCCGCCTTACGGTGTCGGGCTTGCGTTGGGCGACGAAGACCTGACTGTCGACCTCACCCGGCGGGGCATCCACAGCCGCAAGGGCATCGTCGTGTCGTCGGAGCTGCTGGTGGCGCGCGAAGGGCCAGTCCCCGACTGGCGGCGCCTGCAGCCTGGCCACTTGCTCATCATCCGGGAAGGTGCGGTGCGCGCGGAGATCGGGCCGGACGCGTCGGAAGCTTCGCCGCCGTTCCAGATCCATGTCCAGATCCAGCCGCAAGCGCAGACGCCGGTGCAGCCCGCCGATACCGCTCTCCCGCCGGCGCCGCCACCCGCGATGCCCGGATCCAGCCGCGCGCCTTCGCCGGCGGGGACATCGCCCGCCGCGGATCCCGCGGCGGCCGAGCGGCCGTTCGTCCCCCGCGCGCGGCCGCTCTATCCAGCGGAGCGTTCCGAAGTGCGGCGGTACGACGTGCTCCATCGCACGGTGTATCGATACGCGAGACCGGTCGAGCGAAGCACGCACCTGCTCCGGCTCTTTCCTGCCCACGATCGGCTGCAGACGGTGCACGCGTCGCGCATCACGACCTCGGCGGAAGGAAGCCAGCGCGATTTCGACGACGTGTTCGGCAACCGCGTGCGCCGGCTCATGCTCGACACCTCGTTCACCGAGCTGATCATCGAGGCGCAGTCGGACGTGGAGGTGCTCGACGTCGACCCGCTCGACTTCCGGCCGCGGCGGGTGCGCTCGACGCTGCCGCTCGTCTGGATGCCCTGGCAGCGCCAGATCCTGCAGCCCTTCCTGCTGCCGCCCGAGCTGCCCGAGAGCGAGCTCGCCGAGCTGACCGAATATGCGATGAGCTTCGCCCGCCGCAACGACCTCGAGCTCCTCGATACGCTCGTCGACCTCAATTCGACCCTCTATACCGACTACCAGTACAAGCGGGGCTCGACGGACGTTCACACCACCGCCTTCGACGTCTACGCAAACCGCAGGGGAGTCTGCCAGGACTTCACGAACCTGTTCATCTGTCTCGCCCGCCTCATCGGCGTCCCGGCGCGATACGTCTGCGGATACCTGCACACGGGGGAGAAGACCGGGAATGCGCGGATGGCGGAGGCCTCGCACGCCTGGGTGCAGGTCTACATCCCCGAGGTGGGATGGAAGGGTTTCGATCCCACCAACGGGGTGCTGACGCAGACCGATCACGTCCGGATTGCCGTGGGCCGCAACTACATCGACGCCACCCCCACGTCGGGCACCATCTACGTGGGCGGCGGTCGGGAGTCCCTCGAGGTCGAGGTCCGTCTCACCCGCAAGTGAGCGGGCTACTGGGAGTGCGCGACCACGAAGGTGTTGCAGCCGGTCCAGGTGAGCTTGACGGCCGCGTTGGTGAACTCCGATCCGCTCGCCCCCTGGGGAACCTGCGTCCACACCCGCTTCACCTCCAGGTCCCCGCTGGTGATGCAGGAGGAGGGAGACGATTGGTACGTGAGGTCCACGAGCGCAGCGACCGAGACACCGAAGTTCACCGTCTGTCCTCCGTTTGATGCGCTGCCGCTGAGATCGAGGAGGGCGTTGCCGGAGACCTTCGTCGACGTCACTGTCAGGGAGCCCGACTCGCGCAAATTGACGTTCACGGTCACCCCGCTCTCGGTTCCGGAGACGGCGGCCGTGACGTCCCAGCTGACCGCACCGTTGTTGGCGCTGACACTCCCATTCACGGTGACCGTGATTCCTGATTCCGTCGTCGCTCGGCATGGACGAAAACGAGCGCGACAAGAACGAGGGCGAGGGCAACAAGTCCGCCGACAAGAAGTACCGCGAGCAGGCGACCGATTTCGCCAAGCGCACCGACACCGTGCAAGCGGGGCTGGAGGCCGAGCGCGAGGTGGAGCAGCGCAAGAGCGACTTCGATCGGGCGGAGAAGGAGGGCCGGTCGC
>Ga0209237_1000663_pt1 | contig 19762 bp, 17 predicted proteins | sample GraSoi013_1_40cm_2_FD_185820 | JGI IMG/M metagenome (GOLD analysis project Ga0209237, IMG submission 185820) | Grasslands soil microbial communities from the Angelo Coastal Reserve, California, USA - Sample 10_02_2013_1_40cm (SPAdes) (version 2) | ecosystem: Environmental > Terrestrial > Soil >... | reverse complement strand
TGCCATGGTCAATTAATTAGTTGACATTGTCAATATACGCCTTCGGCTTGACCCGACGCCCCAACGCGTGGTACCCGTCCAGCACGTCGCCGCGGCGGCGATCGGGGAGGACTGACCATGCTGGATCTCTTGATTCGTGGGGGCGACGTGGTGACGCCGCAGGGCGTCGGGCGATGGGACGTGGCCATCGAGGGGGAACGCATCGTCGCCCTGGGCCTGCCCGGGCACGGCCTCGAGGCGGGGCGCGTGATCGACGCCGCCGGCAAGATCGTCGTGCCCGGGGGCGTCGAGCCCCACACGCACCTCGCGCACTTCATCTCGATGCAGCCGGAGGAGAATCTCCATACCCTCGGTCCCGAAGAGGACACGCGGGGCATGGTCTTCGGGGGCACGACCACCCACGTGGACTTCTGCTTCGTGCGCCCGGGGACCGACGTCCAGCAGGTGATCGAGACTCGGGCCGCGCGCTGGAAGGGCAACTCCTACGCGGACTACTCCTTCCACGTGGCCCTCCAGGGCCAGCTGCCCCTCAAGGTGTTCGACCAGATTCCCGAGGCGATCCAGGCGGGCTTCCCGAGCTTCAAGGTGTTCACGGTCGACGTGCTGCCGCCGCATCCCAAGCGCCATCCCTACCGGCTCGACTTCGGGCGGATCCAGCTCGCGATGGAGAAGGTCGCCCCGAACGGCGGGCTCATGGTCGTGCACGCCGAGGACCACGACATCGTGCAGTTCATGTACGAGAAGTTCCGCGAAGAAAAGCAGACGGACGGCTGGTTGCTGCCGCTCGTGCACAACAAGCTCTCGGAGAAGCTCGCGTTTCGCCGCACCATCCAGCTCGCCGCGCACACCGGTGCCGGCGTCTACTTCGTCCACACCTCGGCCCGCGAGGGCGTGGATGCGGTGGTCGAGGCCCGCGCCGCCGGGCTCCCGATCTACGCCGAGACGCTCCACCACTACGCCTGCTTCACCGCCGAGGACTACAAGTCGCCCCGCGGCTTCTGCTACCACACGTATCCGTCGCTCAAGTACCCCGAGGACCAGGCGGCGCTCTGGAACGGGCTCGTACGCGACGGGGTGTCGACGACGGCGACGGACGAGTTCCCAACGTCGCTCGAGCTCAAGCTCCGTGGCCAGGACCTCGAGAACGTGACGGGCGGCAATCTTGGCGCCGAGGCGCGGATGGGGATCGTCTATTCCGAAGGGGTCGTGAAGCGACGGATGTCGCTCGAGCGCTTCGCCGACGTCACCGCCACGAACGCCGCCAGGATCCTCGGACTCTTCCCGCGGAAGGGTGTCATCGCCCCCGGCAGCGACGCGGACATCGCGATCATCGATCCGTCGATCAAGAAGACGCTCGCCCGGGAGGATTTTCACGTCAGCGACTACAGCCCGTGGGAGGGCTGGGCGATCCAGGGCTGGCCCGTGACCACGATCCTCCGCGGCCGCGTCGTGGTGGAAGACCGCCGGCTGGTCGGCGACCGGCGCGACGGAAAGCTGGTGGCGCGAAAGATCCCGGCCGAGGTGCTGCGCCGTCCGGCCTGCTGAGCGAGCGCAGGGAGGCGCTCGGGCCCGGACCTAGGAGCGGAGCGCGACCTCGGTTCTTGGGCGCGCCTCGACCGGTGGGGCGATCTGCGTCTTGCTCGCCTCGTACGCGGCGGTCCCGGCCCCCGGCCGTGCTCCGGCTCGCACCGCCGCCTCGGGACGGCCGGCGGCGCCGACCGCCGCATCCGCGACGCCCTCGCTGGGCGTGGCCGTGTACACCGGGACGAGGCGCCGAATCTCGTCGACGTCGAACGGCTTGCCCACGCTCTTCGCCCCGGTCCGATCGAGGAACTGCCGGGTCGTCGGGTTCAGCAAGTCCCCGGTGACGAAGACCATGCGGCGCTCGAGGCCGGGCCGTCGCTGCGCCACCTCGCCGTAGAGCTCCGAGCCGCTCATCCCCGGCATTTTCATGTCGCTGAAGACGAGGTCGAAGGCGCGGTCGAGCAGCCGATCGAGCGCGGCGGCGCCGCTGTTCGCCGTTTCCACTTGATGACCGTCGAGCGCGAGCGCGTCGGCGAGAAGCTCCGCCACGTCCGGCTCGTCGTCGACGACCAGGATCGTCTTCCCAGACGCCGGCTCGAGCGTCTCGCCGGGGTGGTGCGCCTCATCAGCCAGGAGCGGCGCGCCGGCCGGCAGCTCGACCACGAGCGTGGCGCCTCCACCGGGCGTCGTCTCGAGCCGCAGGCTGCCGTCGTGACCTTCGACGATCCCCCGGCAGAGCGAGAGCCCGAGCCCGGTGCCCTGGCCGGGGGCCTTCGTGGTGAAGAACGGGTCGAAGATCCGTGTCCGGACGTCCGGGGCGACGCCAGATCCGCTGTCCGCGACCTCGAGCACGATGCGATCCGTCACGCGATCGTGGCGCGTGGTCAGGATGAGGCGGCGGGGCGTCGGGACACCGCGCATCGCCTGATGGGCGTTCGTCAGGAGGTTCACGATGACTTGCTGGATCTGATGGGGATCGGCCCAGAGCTGGGGCAGGTCAGGCGCGAACCGCCGGATCACGTCGACGTCGTCGATCCTGAGCGGATAGGCCAGGAGCTCGACGGCGTCGTCGACGAGCTGGTTCACCAGCACGAGCTGCCGCTCCGGCGGATACTGGCGCGCGAGCGCCAGGAAGTTCGTCACGATTCGGGTGCAGCGCTCGGCCGACTTCGCGATCTTGTCGAGCTGCTCGGCCATCGGCCCGACCCCGACGCGCATGAGCAAGAGTTGCGTGTACCCCACGATCGTGGACAGCGGATTGTTCAGCTCGTGAGAGACGCCGGCGAGCAGCTGGCCCATCGCCGCGACCTTCTCGGCCTGGAATAGCGCCTCCCGCTGAGTCTCCAGCTCGCGAGTCCGCTGCGTCACCTGGGCCTCGAGCTCGGCGGTGTGGGCCTGGAGGGCTTCCTCGCGGACCTGCCGTCCGTAGACTTGCCGGACCAGCGGGAGCAGCAGCAGATAGAGGATCAGGACGCCGGCGAACGAGATCGTCCAGATGACGATCCGGGCTCGCTGGATCGTGGCAAAGAGCCGGACCGGGCTCTTGTACACTTCGACGACGCCGATGACCCGCCCGGTCGTCTTCGAGAAGATGGGCACGTACACCTCGGCGAGCGTGGTGAACTGCCCGCGCTCGTACGCATGCTCGCGCCGGCTCAGCGTCTTGATCTCGACGCTGACCTCGCCGGCCAGCGCCTCCTTGAGCTCGTCGTTGTCCGCGAACCGCTGGCCGATCAGCCTGGGCTCGTCCGACCAGAGCACGGTGGCGTCGCGATCCCACACCTTGACGCGGACGACCTCCGGGAAGCCGGCGAGCAGCTTCGAAAACTCCCCTCGGGCCCGCTGACCGGTCGCCGCGCTCGGCGGGGCGGAGAAGAGCGCGTCGACGCCGGTCAGCTCCACCTCCCGCCGCGCGACGGCCGCGGTGTTCTCCCATTCCCACTCCGCCACCGCGTGCGTGAGAAGCCACGACAGGGCGAAGCCCATGGACAGGGCGAGCGCCATGACACAGAGAAAGCTCAGCGCGGCGAATTTCGCTCCGGACGAGAACTTCATCCGGGTGATCCTCAGGCGGTGGCGGGCAGCTCGAGAATGAACGCCGCCCCGCCTTCCGGGCGATTGGTGGCGCGCAGTGAACCCTGGTGCTGCTCGACGATGGCGTACGAGACCCAGAGGCCGAGTCCGTTGCCCTCGCCCGGGGCCTTCGTTGTCGTGAACGCCTCGAAGATTCGAGGGAGCACGTTGGGATGGATGCCGGGACCGGAATCGAGCACCTCGAGGCGAACGTGCGCGCCGCCGGTGTCCGACAGACGCAGGGTGATCACGCGCTGCCCCGGGTGCTCGGCCATCGCCTGGCCCGCGTTCTGGATGAGATTGAGCAGCACCTGCTGGATCTGGCCTTCGTCGGCCAGGACCGGCCGAACCTTCCCGAGCTCGGTGACGACCTCGACCCCATCTCGCATGAGCTGGTGGCCCTTGAGCTCGAGCACCCACTTGATCAGATCCTCCAGACGCAGCGAGCGCCGCTCGGACGACTGACGCCCGGAGAAGCGCAGGAGGTTCTGGAGCATCTGCGCGGCGCGCGACGTCTCCTGCACGATGGTGTGCAGGCGTTCGCGGCTCTTGATGGGACCGTCCGATCCCATGAGCAGGAGCTCCGCCTGGCCGAGGATCGCCGTCAGCCGGTTCCGCGTCTCGTGCGCGAGGCCTGCCGCCAGCTTGCCGACCGTGGAGAGCTTCTCGCCCTCGATGAGCTGGGCCTCCGCGGACTTGAGATCGTCGAGCTGCCGCCGGGTCGCCGAGTAGAGCTGCGCGTTCTGCAGGGCCAGGCCGATCTGGTTCGCGCTCGCTTCGACCAGCGCGATCTCGGATTCGGTGAACGGCTCGCGCGACCGGCGGCCGAGCGACAGCGCGCCGAGGATCCGTCCCCGGCTGTGGATCGGCACGCACACGAACGCGTGGATCCCTTCCTGGGTGACCGCGGCCCGGGCCGCCGGCAACAGATCGGCGGACTCGCTGACGTGCGCCCAGTGCAGGGTCTTGCCGGTCGCCGCCACGCCGCCGATGAGGCCCTGCCCGGTGGGCAGCTCGCGGTTGATCTCGCGCAGGCGCGGCCGCAGTCCCCGGTCGCCCCGAAGGTGCAGCGTCGCACCGTCCGGCGACAGCAGGTGAAGGCTCGAGATCTCGTGCCCAGTGACGTGGGTGAGCGCGTCCAGGGCGATGCGGAGCACCTCGTCGACGTCGAGGGTCGCGCTGATAGCTTCGCCGATGCGATGCAGGATGCGGACGTGAGACTCCACGTCGACCGTCGGAGCGCCCGCCGCGCGCCGGACCAGCTCGCCGAGCTGCTCGAGCCGCTGGTCGGCGCGATCCCGGAACGCGAACGCGTACCCCTCGTCGTCCTTGCGGACGAGGATCGACGGCACCTCGAGCTGGGTGTCGCTCTCCGGCAAGGTGATAGAGAGCGTCGCCGTTTCCCCGGAATGGCGCGATCCGTTGCCACGGACCTTGATGCCGGAGGCGCTCAGGTTGACCGAGGTCGACTCCCATTCGGCCCCGCCCTGCTCCCTGACGCGAACGGGTACCGCGACGACCGCGCGCGGCGCGCGGCGCCGCTCCGCGGCGGCGGACTCCTTACTGCTCTGCGTCGCGGGGCGCGGCTCGAAGCACGCGAGCGCCTCCTGCAACCGTCGGAGCGCGACCGGCTTGCCGATGAAGTCGAAGGCGCCGGCCTGCAAACACTCCTGGGCCTGGCTCTCGGTCGCGCGGCCCGAGATCACCAGAATCGGGACGCGCAGGTCTCGAACGGCCTCGAGCTTCAGGAAGTCGAGTCCGCTCATCCCGGGCAAGCACACGTCGACGAGGACGGCGTCGGGCCGCTCGGCACGTATCGTGTCGAGCGCATTTTCGGCCGTGTGGGTGATGAGCGGCTCGTGGCCGATCTCGTGGAGAAATTCCCCAAAGACCTCGCAGACAGCCTGATCGTCGTCGATGACCAATACGCGCATAGGGTTCGCCGGTTTAGGGCTACCCCTTTCCAGCAATCGGCGTACCAGCGTCAGGAATAGCGTAACTAGCTGTCAGACAATAGATTTCCGCAAAGTGTGACGTCTTGAGACTGGATGATCCGTCGTCAGCCCTGGCCGCTTCTGGCCAGCCCGAAGAAGACGACCGTGTGTCGGGAGTTCGCTCTGAGCAGCTTTTCTCGAGCGCCGGCTTTGCCGGCGCAACGACCTGGGAGCTGGCCGCCGAGGGAGACCGGTGGGGGGTATCCCCCGATCAAAAGTCGGTCGGACGCAGCCCGAGTGGTAGCGCGATCTTGTAGTAGGACGCGAGGAACCCTTCCCACCACTCCCGGCGCTCGCCGCCGCGGGCCACCTCGACGAAGAGGCGAAGGCTCTCGTCCTGCCACTGCTGGATCGTGTCGAGATTCCTGGGATCGTCCTCGATCAGCGCCTTGACGAGGGCGCGGCCATAGCTGATGTGGCGGGTCTCGTCGCGGATGCGCGCGCGATGGTTGACGGCCGACAGCACGTCGCCGCGGGCCTCAGCGCCGTCGGCGAGCACGGTGAAGGTGCCGGGCCCGGCGGCGCCCTCGGCGACGAAGTTGCCCTTGACGAGGATCTCGATGCTGTCCTCGAGCTCCAGCAGGTGGCGGAAGAAGCGGCACGTCGTCCCCGGCGATTCCCAGGCGGCGAGCCAGTCGCGCTCGGGGATCCCGGCGCGCTCGAACACCTCGCGGTCCATCTCCAGGTGGCGCTGCTCGTCGGCGAGCTGGAACAGCGCGCACTTCTTCAGCTCGTCGAAGGGCGCGTTGGCGGCGGCGGTCGCGACGTAGTGGGTGGCCGACAGCTCGGAATAGTAGTTGTTCGCGAACTGATCGACCGCGTTCTCGAGGTAGCGCGGGCTGACGTCCTTGTAGTCGAGCGCGTCCTGGGGAATCGTGGCCCGCTCGGCCAGGTACCGCTCGCGCTCGCGGGCCTGGAGGGCGACGTAGCGTTCCCAGGTGAGGTTCGCCGGGTCGCTGAAGAGGGCCGGATTCTCGAGGGTGATTCGCTTGCGCGCCATTCCCGGCCTCCTCCTCTCTCTAGGCGCCCGGTCCCCGCTCCATCGAGTAAGGCTGCCAGCGAACGAGGCCGCTCTTCTCGAGGACCGAGGGGTTCACGCAGCTCCGGGGCCATCGCCCGTTCAGCACCAGCGCGATCTCGTGGCCCACCCGCCGCTTCCGCACCGGGTCGAACCGCGCCGACGCCGACGCCACGTGCGGCGTGAGGATCACGTTGTCCATCTTCAGCAGGGGATTGTTCGGGTCGACCGGCTCCTGCTCGAGCACGTCCAGCCCGGCCGCGGCGATCCAGCCTTCCTTCAGCGCCTTGATGAGCGCGGACTCGTCCGTCGTCGGACCGCGGCCGGTGCTGATGAAGAGCGCCTCCGGCTTCATCAGCCGGAAGTGATGCTCCTTCAAGAGGTGGTGGGCGTCGTCGGTGGCCGGGGCGTGCATCGAGACGATGTCGGAGCGCTGCAGCAGCTCGGTGAGATTCACCGGCTCCACGCCGTGCTGGCTCACGACCAGCTCCTCGACGAACGGGTCGTAGGCGAGCATGTGCACGCCGAACGGACGTGCCCGCTTCGCCACGGCCCGGGCCACGTGACCGAAGGCGACGAAGCCGAGGGTCTGGCCCATGAGTCGGGGGAACTGGGATAGCAGCGGCCGTCCTTCCGCCCAGCGGCCCTCTCGGACGAGCCGGTCCATCGTGGTGACCCGGCGGAACGTGGCCAGGATCAGCATCATGGCGTGGTCGGCGACTTCCTCGATGAACGTGTCGGGCACGTTGGTGACCGGGATCCCGCGAGCCGTGGCGGCGGCGACGTCGACCGAATCGACCCCGACGCTGCCGAGCGCGATCACCTTGCAGCGCTCGAGGCCGTCGATGATGCGCTTGGTGATGCGGCGCCCCTTCGCGTAGAGCGCGTCGGCGTTGCGGGCCTCCTTCACGAACTCGTCGTCGGTCTTGCCCGCGATCTCGACGATCTCCGCGTCGAGGGGCGCCAGGGCTTCCATCTCCAGCTTGTAGCCCCCACCCGGAACCGTGAAGCTCGCGCCGCTCGGTGTCGCCACTTTGAATTTCGCCACGCCCGTCCTCCTTACTTACCGTTACAGTCGCGCGAGAGACTCGCTCACAGCCCGTACAGCGCGCGCGCATTGTCGCACAGGATGCGGCGCCGCGCGGCGTGTGTCACTTCCTTGAGGTTCTCTGAGATCGCCTTCTGCGAATCAGGCCACGTGCTGTCGGCGTGCGGGTAGTCCGACGCCCACATCACGCGGTCCTCGCCGAGCACGTCGACGAGGCGTGGTCCGACGCGATCCGTCTGGAACGTGGCCCACACCTGGCGCCGGAAATACTGGCTCGGTGCCATGGTCAGCGGGAGACCGCCGTGCTCGCGCATCGGGCCCCCTCCTGGCCCCAGATCATCGCACACTCGCGGCGCCTTGACCCGTCGTCGTCCCCCGGGCTACGCTCGCGACACTTCGCGAACCTCCCCGGCGTGGGCGAGCGCGAACGGCCGGTGGAGGAGTCGTCGGCATGGTGAAGGCGGTGTCGTTCTTCAAGCGCAAGCCCGACATGCCGGTCGAGGCGTTTCAGGCCTACTGGCGCTCGAGGCACCCCGACGTGATCGTGAAGCTGCCCGGCGTGAGGCGCTACGTGCAGTCGCCCACGCTCGTCGCCGGCTACGCGAAAGGCGAGCCCGTGTACGACGGCATCGCCGAGCTCTGGTTCGACGACACCGGCGCCATGCGAGCGCTCGCCGGGACCGCCGCCTACGCGGCCGTCCAGGCCGACGAGGCCCACTTCATCGACCGGGCGACGATGAAGCTGATCATCACCGATGAGCACGTGATCAAGGACACGGTGGTGCCACTGGCGGCGGTCAAGAACGTCGAGTTCGTCAGCCGCAAGGGGGGAATGGAGATCGCGGCGTTCCAGCGCTACTGGCGCGAGGTCCACGGCCCGCTCGGCGCGTCGATCCCGATGGTGCGCCGCTACGTGCAGAGCCACACCCGACGCGCGGCCTACGAGAGCGGCCGCGCGCCGGCCTGGGACGGGGTTGCGATCACCTGGTTCGACGACACCAAGGCGATGCGCGCCGCGGCCGCCACGCCGGAGTACGCGCGCGTGCGGGCCGACGAGCCCAACTTCATCGCCCCGGGCCCGGCGCCCTTCATCATTACCCGCGAGCACGTGATCGTCGCGTAGCCCGAATGGGATGGACAACTTGCACCGTTTCCGGCTTTTGCCCTAGTATTCGCTCCAGATCGGTTCTCGTTCCGACAGTCCGAGTTCGAACCCTCCGGGAGGGAAGCTCTCATGAGGATGCGGATCGTCGCGGCAGCTGTCGTTGTGCTCGCCCTGACCACCTCGTGGGCGCACGCGCAGGAGGTGAAGGTCGGCGTCAACCTGCCGTACACCGGCATCGGCGCCGAGTTCGCCCAGCTGGTGGATCGCGGGATGGAGCTCTACCTCAAGCTCAACGCCGACAAGGTGAAGCCCTACAAGATCACCCTGATCAAGCGCGACGTGAAGGATCCGGGCGGCGCCAACGCCAAGATCGCCGTGCAGGAGCTCCTGACCCAGGACAACGTCGACATCCTCGCCGGCTGGATCTATTCGCCGAACGCGATCGCGTCCGCGCCGATCGTGAGCGCGGGCAAAAAGCTCGCGGTGATCATGAACGCCGGCACGGCGCACATCACCAACATGTCGCCCTACTACGTGCGCACATCGTTCAGCATGTGGCATGCCGGCTACGCCCTGGGCGAGGCCTCGGCCAAGCTCTTGCACGCGAAGACCGCCGTGGTCGGCTACACCGATTTCCCGCCCGGCAAGGACAGCCTCGCCGCGTTCAAGAAGAGCTTCGAAGCCACCGGCGGCAAGGTGATCGACGAGATTCCGATGGGCGGCGCCGGCGCGGTGCCCGACTTCACCCCGTTCTTCCAGCGCGCGAAGGACAAGAAGCCGGACGTCTTTTTCGTGTTCGTCCCGGCCGGCGACCATGCGGCCGCGGTGGTCAAGACCTACGCGGCGCTCGGGATGCGGGACGCCGGCATCAAGCTGATCGGCCCGGGCGACATCACCCAGGACACCAAGCTGCAGGCCATGGGCGCGGCGGCGGTCGGCCTCATCACGATGCATCACTACCACGCCGATCTCGACAATCCCGAAAACAAGCGCTTCGTCGAGGCGTGGAAGAAGGAGTACGGCGCCGCCTCCACGCCCGACTTCATGGCCGTCGGCGGCTACGACGGCATGGCGGCGATCGTCCACGTGGTCCAGACGCTGAAAGGCAAGATCGAGACGGAGGCGGCGCTCGAGGCGCTCAAGGGCTGGAAGTTCGCGAGCCCCCGCGGCCCCATCATGATCGACCCCGTCACCCGCGACATCGTCATGAACGAGTACCTCTCCGAGGCGGTGATGAAGGACGGCCGCGTTTTCCAGAAGACGATCGGCAAGATCGAGGCCGTCAAGGACGCGTGCAAGGAGCAGAAGATCGGGCCGTGCGCGCCTAGATGAACATGGGGGGCTCCGGGCGCCCCCCAAGCCCCCCAACGCTCGTCGCGCCCCGGGGGACCCTGGGCGCTCCTCGACGCTCGTGATCTTCGGCGTCGACGTCGCCAGCATGCTCCTGGGCGGCGTGGCTGCCGGCATGGTGCTGTTCATCGTGTCGGTGGGCCTCTCGGTCACCATGGGCTTGATGGGCTTCGTCAACCTCGCCCACGGTGGCTTCGCCATGCTCGGGGGCTACGCGATCGCGCTCGCCATGAGGCATTGGGGCATCGGATTCGTGGTCACCGCCGCCGTGAGCGCCGTGCTGGAGCGCCTGCTCTACGCCCGACTCTACGGGGCGAGTGAGCTCGACCAGGTGCTCTTCACCATCGGCCTGGTCTTCATGACGATCGCGTCGGTCACGCTGGTGATCGGACCCGAGAACCAGCCGCTGGCGCTCCCGCGGATCCTCCAGGGGCAGCTCAATCTCGGGTTCACGCACTACCGCACGTACAGCGTCGTCCTCATCGTGATCGGCATCGTGATCGTGGGCGGACTCTGGCTCGCCTTCGAGCGCACGCGGATGGGCGCGCAGATCCGCGCCGCGGTCGACAACCGGCGCATGGCCGAGTCGCTCGGGATCAACATCGCGCGCTTGTTCACCCTCACCTTCGCCTTCGGGAGCGGCATGGCGGCGCTGGGCGGCGGCCTCGGCGCCGAGTTCCTGGGGCTCGATCCCCAGTACGCGCTGAAGTATCTCGTGTATTTCCTCATCGTGGTCGCGGTCGGCGGCCTCGGGCGCGTGACCGGGGTGTTCGACGCCGCGCTCCTGATCGGGGTGCTCGACTTCGTGTTGAAGAAATACATGCCCCAGGGCGGCACCGCGTTCATTTACGGGCTCACGATCCTCCTCCTGCTCTGGCGGCCGCAGGGCCTGTTCGGCGCCAAGTCCGCATGACCCGACCTGCGCCCGGCTGGGCCGATCATCCGGCCGCGCTCGCGTTGGCCGGGCGCCACCGGCCGCGGGCGTGGGAGCCGATCCCCTGGATTCTCGCCCTGGCCTTCTACTTCGTGTTCCCGAAACACCTGGGCTTCGGCACCGAGGTCCTGGTCACGATCCTCTTCGCGATCTCGCTCGATCTCGTGCTCGGCTACGCCGGGATCGTGACCCTCGGTCAGGCCGCCTTCTTCGGCGCCGGCGCCTACACGGTGGGCATGCTGGCCAAGCACGGCATCTGGAACGAGCCGATCACGGGCTTGATCCTCGCGGCGCTGGTGGCGGCGGCCGTCGGCTTCGGCTCCGGCCTGGTGCTCCTGCGCACTCAAGGCCTGACCTTGCTCATGCTCACGTTGTGCACGATGGCGCTGCTCGAGGAGGCCGCCAATCTCGCCCACGACTACACCGGCGGCTTCGACGGCCTCGACAGCTTGCCGATCGCCCCGCTGTTCGGGAGGTTCGAGTTCAATCCGCTCTACCCGAAGACGCAGTACCTCTACGTCCTCGCCGTGCTGTTCCTGTGCTTCGTCTTCGTGCGCACGCTGGTCTATTCGCCCTTCGGTCAGAGCTTAACGGGAATCCGCGAGAACATGCTGCGAATGCATGCCGTCGGCGCGCCCGTGCGGCGACGGCTCGTCCTCTGCTACACGCTCTCGGCGGCGATCGCCGGGGCCGCGGGCGGTATCTGGGCGCAGGCGAACGCCTACGTCAACCTGGGCACGCTCGGCCTCGACCGCGCGGCCACGGTGCTCATCATCCTCGTCCTCGGTGGCTATGGCCGTCTCTACGGCGCCTTCATCGGTGCCATCGCGTACATGGCGCTGTCTCACTTTCTCTCGAAGGTCTATCCAACCGCCTGGCAGCTCGGGCTGGGATTCCTGCTCGTCGTCATCGCCCTGTTCGCGCGCAACGGCATCCTGGGAATCGCCGAGGCCGCCATGCGCCGCTTCCAGTCGGTACGCGCGCCATCATGACCACGCCCCTTCTCGAGACCCGCGCGCTCTGCCGAAACTTCGGCGCGCTGGCCGCCGCGCGGGACATCAACTTCCGGCTGGAGCCCGGCGCACGCCACGCCCTGATCGGCCCGAACGGAGCGGGCAAGACCACGTTCGTGAATCTATTGACCGGCGTCATCCAGCCCACCTCCGGCGCTATCTTGATGAAGGGGCGCGACATCACGGGGGTCGTCCAGGCGGAGCGAGTCAAGCTCGGTATCGCTCGGACGTTCCAGATCAACCGGCTGTTCCGGCGGCTCTCGGTGCTCGAAAACGTCTACATCGCGGTCGCCGAGCGGGTCGGCGCGGCCCCGTCCATGTTCCGGCCGGCCGGGACGCGCCGGGACGTGGTCGAAGAGTCGATGCACCTGCTCGACACCCTGAAGCTGACGGCCGACGCGACGCACCGCATCGCCGAACTGCCGTACGGCCGCCAGCGCCTGGTCGAGCTGGCCATCGCGCTCGGCTTGAAGCCCGAGGTCCTGCTGCTCGACGAGCCCGCAGCCGGCGTGCCGAGCGCCGAGAGCCACATCATTCTCGACGCCGTCGACGCCCTGCCCAGGGACATCGGTGTGCTCATCATCGATCACGACATGGACCTCGTGTTCCGATTCGCGGAGCGGATCACGGTGATGGTGAGCGGCGCCGTCTTCGCCACCGGGAGCCCCAGGGAGATCGGGGCCGATGCCGACGTGCGCGCGGTGTACCTCGGTCGAGCCGGCCGTGGCTGAGGCGCTGGCGCTGCGGCGAGTTACGGCGGGCTATGGCGAGACCGTCGTGCTCGAAGACATCAACCTGACACTGGCGCCCGGCGAGAGCATCAGCGTGATCGGCCGCAATGGCGTCGGCAAGACCACGTTGCTGGCGACGGTCATGGGCCATACCACGCTGCACCACGGCGAGGTGATGCTCGGCGGCGTGAGCCTCGATCGCGTCCCGATCTTTCGCCGCGCTCGACGCGGCATCGGCTGGGTCCCTCAGGAGCGCGAGATCTTCCCGTCGCTCAGCGTCCGCGAGAACCTGGAAGTCGGGGCCCGACCGGGGCACTGGACCCAGGAGCGGGTGTTCGAGCTGTTCCCGAACCTGGGCGGGCGGCTTTCCAACATGGGCAACCAGCTTTCCGGCGGCGAGCAGCAGATGCTCTCGATCGCGCGGGCGCTGCTGACGAACCCCTCGGTGCTGCTCATGGACGAGCCGACCGAGGGCCTGGCTCCGGTGATCGTCGAGGCGCTCACCGGGATCCTGCTTCGCCTGCGTGGCGAGGGCGCGCTCTCGATCGTGCTCGTCGAGCAGAACAGCCGGGTAGCGCTCGCGTTCTCTGCCCGCACGGTGGTCATGGACAAGGGCCGTATCGTCTACGACGGCGAGTCGGCCGCGCTCAGCGCCGATCCCGAACGGCTCGCTGGACTCATCGGGGTTGAATGAGAGCGGCCGGTAGCGCGTCGTCGCTCGAAATCGAGTAGTCTCTCTCGACAGAACACTATCGCGGAGGCGAGAGCCATGGGTCTCTTGGACGGAAAGATTGCGGTCGTGACCGGGGCGGGGAGCGGGATCGGTCGCGGGGTGGCGCTGGGCCTGGCCGCCGCGGGCGCCAGCGTCGTGGTCAACGACTACGGCGTGACGGTCGACGGGCGTGACCCGTCGAGCGAGCGGGCCCTGGCCGTCGTCAAGGAGATCGAGGCCGGCGGAGGCCGGGCGGTCGCGAACGCCGACAGCGTCGCGACGATGGCCGGCGGCCAGGCGATGGTCGACGCCGCGCTGAACACCTTCGGCGATCTGCACATCGTCGTCTGCTGCGCCGGAATCCTGAAAGAGCGGATGATCTTCAACATGAGCGAAGACGAGTGGGACAGCGTGGTCGCCGTCCACCTGAAGGGCCACTTCACGGTCATGCGTCCGGCGACACGCCACATGCGCGAGCGGCGCTACGGGCGCATCGTGACCTTCACGTCCACCGCCGGCCTCGAGGGCAGCCCGGGCCAACCGAACTACTCGGCGGCCAAGGAAGGCATCGTGGGCCTGACGCGCTCGACGGCGCTGGCGATGGCGAAGTACGGCGTCACCGTGAACTGCATCTCGCCGACCGCCGAGACGCGGATGACCGAGCGACTCCCGGACGGGCGCCGGGCGCAGGCGGCGGCGCCGCCCGAAGCGATCGCGCCGGTCGTCGCGTTCCTCGCGAGCGACCGCGCGGCCCACGTCACGGGACAGATCCTCCACGTCCGCGGCAACCAGGTGTCGCTCTGGTCGCATCCGGCGCCCATCCGCGCGGTCACCAGCCGCGAGGGTTGGACGCCGGAAGCGCTCGCCGACGTCTACGACACGGCCCTCGGACAGGATCGCCTGCGGCGAATCGACGCTCTCGGCATCACCTGGCCGCCGCGAAGCTCGTAGCTCGTAGTCGGGGGACGGGTGGCGCCGGGGCTCGCACCCCTGCGCTCGGCGGAGTGGGACCCCCTCGTCCCGTCCGCAGCTCTAAGAGCTGCGATTCGGGCGAGTGGGTGACGCAGCCGAGCGCGGGGGTGCGACCCCCGGGCCACCAGTCCGGGTTCGCTCGCTCCTCAGGACTGAAGCGGTGTGCGTCGGTCACTCGCCCCAAGACTTGAGGCATTCGAGGGCGTCGGAGCGTCCGAGGGCGAGGATGCGGGCCATGCCGTCGGGGTCGAATTCGAGTGGGCGGAGGCTGAGCGGCGCGGAGGGGCTGAGGAGCTGCACGTCGACCGCCGGGTACTTGAGCCGTGCCAGCTCGACGTCGCGCCGGACGTTGTGGAGCATCACGGTCTCGAGTGCCGACTCGAGGGACCGTCGGATCGTCGTCGGCCTCGCGCTCTGCTCGTCCGGCGCGTAACTCAACACGACCACGGCGCGCTCGACCGATGATGCCGCGAGCGCCTCGAGCACGGGCGCGCGGCCCGTGAGGCCGCCGTCGACCAGGAGCGCGCCATCGACGTCGACGGCGGGAAAGGCTCCGGGGACGGCCGCGGCTGCCATGAGGACATCGACCGTGACCGTGCGGTTGTCGAACGCGCGCTGCTCGCGCCGGGCGAGGTCCGTGGCGGTCACGAGCAGACGGATGGGCGAGTTGCGGATGCGCTCGAAATCGACCGATGCCGTGATCAGCCCGCGGAGGGGTTGCGAGTCCAGCAGCGAGCCTGCCCCATCCAACGCCAGGAGCGTCAGCCACCCCGGGAGGAGACCGGCGAAGAGGACGGGCGCGCGCAGCGAGTAGACCTGATCCTTCTTGACCGCGCGCCACAGGGCCTCGAGCCGGTCGGCGCGCCCCGCGACGATCATCGCGGCGTTCAAGGCGCCGGCCGACGAGCCGGCGACGATCCGGAAGGGGAGCCCGCGCTCGGCGAAGGCCGCGGCCGAGCCGGCCTCGTACGCGCCCTTGGCGCCGCCACCGGACAGGATCAGCGCCGTCGGCACATTGCGGCTCGCGGCCGTCTGGGTGCACGAGGCGGCGGCGGCGCTTGGCGTCCAGAAGACTGCCAGCATCAGCGGGACGGCGGCCCACACTTTCACTGCCAACCCCTCAGGGGACGAGCATCGCGGTCAGCGCGCGGACGTCCTCGAGCGTGTCGGCCTCGTTCACCGCGTCGGCGACCTTGCGGGCGTGCGACTCACCGAAGATCGGCGCGGCAAGCGCCACGAACTTGGCCGTGAGCTCGTCGCGGGGCACGGGACGCGCGGCGTCGCCACGGACCACCGTCGTCGTCTCCTCGAGCGTCCGCCCGTCGCGCAGCGTGATCCTCACGCTCGCCGTTGGACCATCGGCCCGCCGCGGGGACATCGCGGCGTCGGTCCCGATCTCCACGCGGCGCGCGAGATCACGGATTCTGGTGTCGGCGAGCGCCACGCCGTCGAAGGCGGCGGGGTCGGTCCGGCCCAGGACGAGCGCCGCGGCGACCGCCCAGGGGATGGAGAACCGGGCGGCGAGCGAGCTCGCCGGCGCGGGCTCGCTCATCCGCACGGCGAACGGAATGGTGACGACCTCCACCTTCGCGACGTCGTCGCTCTCGAGTCGATGCGCCCGCCGGAGCGCCATCACCGCGTCGAGGGCGAAATGATTGAACCGGCAACAGGCGTGCAGCTTGAAGTAGTTCTGCTCGATGCGATAGAGCTCGCGACCCGGATCGGGACCCGCGAGCGTGTCGAGGCCGGCGACCGCGAGCGCCGGATCGAACCCCTCGGCGAGGATCGTGCCGTAGACGTCCGACGGCGCGTCGTCGAGGCCCGTGAACCCGCAGCCCTGGAGGTCGACGGCGAGGATGCCCTGGAACGCCGAGCGGCCCGGGTAGAGGTTACGGATCGTCGCGCCGTCCAGCGCGGGGGTCCACGTGTTGGCCGGGCTCATCGAGGCCGCGAGGTTGATGACCGCGCGGATCGTCTCGGCCGAGGCGCCACTGAGCTTCGCGACGCTGACGGCGGTGCTGATCGTCCCCCAGGTGCCGTGAGAGTGCACGTTCGCCCGCGCCGTGGTCGCGCCACCGATCCGCGAGCCGACCTCGTAGCCCGCCACGAGGCTCTCGAGCAGCCGTCGGCCGTCGAGGCCGCGCTCCTCGGCGACCGCGAGCGCCGCGGGGACGACGTGGATCGCCGGGTGGCCGCCGCCGAGACGATTGCCCTCGTCGACCTCGAGCGCGACGCCGGCGGTGGCATTTGTCAGCGCCGCCCAGAACGAGTCGGCCTTGGCACGGTGGCCGAGCAGCGTCGCGGCGCCGCGCGGCGAACGCGCGGAGGCGAGTCGCGCCAGCTCGCCGTTCTCGGGCTCGGCGCTTCCGGCGACGATGGCGCCGAGCGTGTCGAGCAGCACCAGCTTGGCGGCCGCGACCGTGGAAGCGGCAAGCGCGTCGAAGCGTGTCGCGGCGACGAAGGCCGCGAGCCGATCCAGATAGTCCACTGTGCGGGAACCCTTCAGGCGACCGCGCCGGCGATCGGCGGAATCGGGCCGCCGCGCGGCAGGAACCGGCCGTACCCCGGCTTCTGCTCGAGCTCGCCCGCCGGGTTCAGCAACACCTGGCCGCGGACGAGCGTCATCCATGCTCGGCCGTGCGCCCGCCAGCCTTCGTAAGGCGTGAAGCCGGCGATGCCGAGGTGCTGCGAGTACTGGATCGTCCACTCGGGAGCCGGGTCCCAGATCGTCAGATCGGCGTCGGCGCCGGGGCGAATCACGCCCTTGCGGGGCCAGAGGCCGAACGTCCTCGCCGGGTTCTCGGCGAGCACGCGCGCCATCCAGCTGGCGGGCAGCCCGCGCTTCACCACGCCTTCGCTCCAGGCCAGCGGCGCCAGCGTCTCGAGGGACGGCGCGCCGAACGGGATCGGCTTGCCCTCGGCGTCCACGAAGATGTTCTTCCGGCCCGGCTCCTTCTCGGCGGGCACGCGCGGCGCGTGATCGCTCGCGAGATTGGCGATGAAGCCCTGCGCCGAGCCCTGCCAGAGCGCGGCGCGGTCCGGGCCGTCGGCCGGACGGAGCGGCGGGCCGATCTTGGCGAAGGGACCGAGGCGCTCCATCTCCTTGTCGGTGAGCAGCAGATACTGCGGACAGGTCTCGCACCACACCTTCTGCCCTTCGGCCTGGGCGCGCTTGATGCGTTCGAGGCCGAGCTGCGTCGAGAGGTGCACGACGTACACCGGACAGCCGGTGAGGCGCCCGATGAGGACCGCGCGGTTGATCGCCTCTTCCTCCGTCCAGTCGGGGCAGGTCGGCGGGAAGTCCGTCGGCGCGGTGCGGCCCTCGGCAATCGCCTTATCTTCGAGGTAGCAGAGGACGTCGCCGTTCTCGCAGTGGAGCTGGCAGAGGCCGCCGAGCGCGGCGAGCCGCTCCATCGTCTTGGCGATGAACTCGTCGGAGACCATGCGCTTGCCGCGCTTCTTGTACGTCATGAAGAGCTTGAGCGACGAGACGCCCATGCGGAAGGCCTCGGGGATGCCCTCGAGGATGTACGGCTCGTGGTTCAGGATGAAGTGAAAGCCGAAGTCGAGCACGGAGAGCGACTCGGCCTCCTCGCGCAGGCGCGCGACCGCCTTCGGCAGCGTCTCGCCCTCGTCGTAGACGACGAAGGGCATGAGCGTGGTGAGTCCCGTGCGCGCCGCCGCCGCCGGCGCCGTCCGCCAGTCGTCGTACTCCGGGCCGATGTGCAGATGACAGTCGATGAGCCCGGGGAGCACGAGCTTGCCGGAGGCGTCGATCACGCGCTCGGCGGGCGGCAAGAGCGACTCGGGCCCGATCGCGGCGATCTTGTCGCCGCGGATCGCGACCGCGGCCTCGACGACGTCCGAGCTCGTGACCACCCGACCGCCGCGCACGACCACGTCTACGCCGGACGCGCTCATCGATTCGGCTCCTTCTCGGTGACCGGCTGGAGCAGGCGCCCGTAGTGCTGGGGCTGACGCCGCCCGAGGAAGTTCCAGCGCTTCCGGACGGGCGCCATCTGCTCGAGGTCGATCCGAGCCACCACGAGCTCGTCGCCGCGCGTCGCCGCCCGCGCGAGGATCTGGCCTTGCGGGTCGATGATGCAGGAGCCGGCGATCAGCTCGACGCCGTCCTCCACGCCGGCTTTGGCGACGCCCACCACGAAGCAGAGGTTCGAGTAGGCCCCGGCGCGCATGCAGAGCTCGTTCAAGTCGAGCGCCAGCGGCGAGAGCGGCGTGTTGTAGCCGATGAGGATGATCTCGGCGCCCTGGAGGGCGAGCGAACGGTAGCTCTCCGGATACCGTCGATCCTGGCAGATCGCGATGCCGACCCTGGCGTCGACAGCGTCGAAGACCCGGTAGCCGGTATCACCGTGGGCGAAGTAGTAGGGCTCGTAGACCTGGGCGAAGCCGTCGGCGGCCTTCGTGCCCGGGAGATGGACCTTGCGGAAGGTCCCGCACAGGCGGCCGTCGCGGTCGGTGAGGAGCGCCGTGTTGAAGTACTTCCCGTCGGCCTTCTCGCAGAAGCCCACGTGCACCGCGACACGCGCGTCGGCGGCGCGACGCAAGAGCGGTTCGAGGGCCTTCGGCGGCACCTCGGTCTCGAAGAACTGGTCGAAGTCCTGGCGGATGCGCTTGGGAAAGTACGTCGTCAGCGCCATCTCGGGGTACACGATCAGCTCGACACCGTCGCGCGCCGCCGCCTCGAGGAGCGCCAGCATCCGTTCGACGATCGCCTCGCGCGGCGTGCCGTCCTGGTTGGGACCCATTTGCGCAGCCGCGACCTTCAGATAGCGGGCCATCGTCGTTCTCCTCTCCTCACTCCAGCCGGCGACTCGAGCTTGGCGCCTCGAGTGCGTTCCGGGCTCGCTTCAGGCTGATACCGCATTCTGGAACACTCGGCAAGCCACCGCCACGGGCGTCGGGGATCTCTTGCCGCTCACACGGCGATCATTCCGCCGCGAGCCGGTACCCGACACCCGGCTCCGTCAGGAGATAGCGGGGACGCGCGGGTTCGGCCTCGAGCTTGTGACGCAGATGAGCCATGTAGACGCGCGCGTAGTGAGCCTGCTCGGTGTGCGAGGGGCCCCACACCTCTCGAAGCAGCTGCTGGTGCGTGACGACCTTCCCGGCGTGCCGAACGAGCGTCGTCAAGAGCTTGTACTCGATCGGCGTCAGGTGGACTTCCTTGTCGTCGACCAGCACCTGGCGGCGCAGGAGGTCGACGCGCAGCTCTCCCACCTTGAAGGCGGCCTCGTCCGCCTCGTGCGACGCGCCGGCGGTGTGGC
>Ga0209237_1000661_pt1 | contig 19770 bp, 18 predicted proteins | sample GraSoi013_1_40cm_2_FD_185820 | JGI IMG/M metagenome (GOLD analysis project Ga0209237, IMG submission 185820) | Grasslands soil microbial communities from the Angelo Coastal Reserve, California, USA - Sample 10_02_2013_1_40cm (SPAdes) (version 2) | ecosystem: Environmental > Terrestrial > Soil >... | reverse complement strand
CTCTTACGGGTTGTTGGTAAGCTCGGCGATAATCGTCAAGTCCTTGCAGAGCAGGTTGTGGTCTTGACCCGTGTGGCCAAGATCATCTGACAAGAATTGGAAGGTAGAGGTGATGGTGTGAGTATGTCTGATGTTGTGATAAGATCTACCAAGAACGGTCCGAATTTTGTGATCGTTGACGAGAAGGCTGTTCAGGCCTGGTGTCGGTGCGGCGGATCCAGGCTGATGCCTTTTTGCGACGGTACACACAAGAAAAGACGGGTTCAGGGCTAAGACGCGCGAGGTCAAGGTTCGTTAATCAAGCCCATTGTGGAAGATCGCGAATGTTGTGGTCGTGCCGCGGCTGCTGGTTCTGACAAAAAACGGTCTAGTTCTCATAGTCTGACGAAGAGAGGAACACAGTAGCCATAACGCCCGATTCCCTGCTCGTCGCTGTGTTCTCTCGATGACTGGCCGATCCGGCATTCGGACTAGATGCCTTGCATTGTCGTTTCTTGGGCTTGTTCTCACCTCGACTAGTCCTGTATGGGTCCATGGAGATACTGCGCCTACCGGAATATTCAAGATAACGCTGATGGTTCCGCTGCCGAGTCAGGCTCGACAAACTTGGTCTCTGCTCGTCCAGAGCAATCTTCAGGCGCTGGGCATCGACGCGCAGAGAGTTGTTCTTGACTGGCCCACGATATACGATAGGGCGCTTACGCCTGCCTCCGATGTTCTAGGGAGAAGCTATGACAATGGCGGCTTTGACGCACTATTTCTCGGCTATGCTCTCGGGATAGATGCTGATCCATATTCTTACTATCACAGCTCGCAATATGCTCCGATTGGTTACAACTATTATCTCTGGAATAACAGCCAAGATGATCAGCTGACCACCCAGATCAAGCAAACAGTCGACAAAACACAACGGCTAGACTTGGTAAAACAGTGGCAGGCACTCGCCTACGACCAGCAACCTTCAGCGACGATACTGTACACGAAGGAGATTGTTGCCTTTGACTATACCATAACCAATGGCCAGTACGTGTTCAACACCTACCACTCTCCATATTGGCCACCGATCGAGCAATTGTCGATGCTGGGCGGATCTACAACAGGCTCGATCACGCTAGCTCAGACTGGACCGGCTCCATCCGAGGGCTTCAACCCAGCACTGAGCAGTTCCTACTACGACCAGACCGTATACGGAGCTCTGTTCAGTGCGCTGGCGCAGAGGAATGATACGATCTTCAAGAACATGATTCCGCAATTGGCGACTGGCTGGTCTGTCGCGTCGGATCAGAAGACTTGGACTGTATCATTGCGTCCTGGAGTGACGTGGCATGATGGGGTTCCGTTCAATGCGACGGATGTGAAATTCACATTTGACGCGCTTCAAGATGACACTCTGGCAGCGGCCAATGAGGCGTTCATCAAAGGTATCGTCGGTGGAAAAAGTGATTTAACAATTGTGGACCCGTACACTGTGAAGTTCACTCTACCGAATCCCTACGCCTACTTCGTCGAGAACATTCTGACTACACCCATCATTCCTGCCCACGTGTTAGCGAGTGTTCCCTATGCAAGCTGGAGGATGAACCCGTTCAACACCGGGATTGGTGGCGGGCCCATTGGAACGGGGCCCTACAAGTTTGTCAACTATAATTCTACAACTGAGACAAATCATCTGACAAGGAATGATAACTACTTTGATTTCCCAGAAAACGGGAAGACTGCTCTTCAGAGCCGGGGAGCTTTTGAGGTCAAAGACTATTACGTGAAACATATACAGAGTTCTGATGATGCTGTTTCTGCCCTCAAGGCAGGCTCGGTGAGCGTTCTCGATGCACAGTACGCTCTGGAGACCCAGACGAGTTTTCTTGCCGCCTGGCCGTCGAACCAGTGGACCTCTTACAACGGATTCGGGGTGCAGGAGCTAGGGTTCAACATGCTACACCCAATATTTGGAACAGGCGTCAATACCCCGCTAGGCCTCAGTGATCCATCGAAGGCCTCCCTTGCCGCCAAATATGTTCGTCAGGCTATCAGCTACGCTATCCCGCGAGATCTGATAATACAGCAGCTTCTTGCCGGATATGGTAATCCTGGGATAACGACTCCGGTCGTCGGCGACTACCGGACAGGCATCGCGGTCACAGACGGGTTCAACACCGCTCTCACCCCGTACGGTTTCAACCTCACAAAATCCCGGCAGCTATTGCAAGCCGCTGGCTTCTTCCCAGCCGCCCCTCCAAGCATCTGGCAAACCTGGGGGTTCGCCGTCACCGTCATGCTCCTAGCAACGGCTGTCACCCTTGCCGCCCTCTACAGGGTAGAGGTGAGGCGAAATCGTCCCATCCGCTCATCACCATCAACATTACCATCGTCCCCACAGTCCAAGAGCAGTCCGTAGCTTTTCTTTCATTCGGTTCTGAGCCGAGCTCTCCTCAAACAATCCGGGACCCGCAATCGCCCTTAGAAAATCTCTGGCCGTCGTTCCAATCATCGGGAGCAGCTGGTCCGTTGAACGAGGTTCGCTACAAAGTTTGTACAGGGTTGTGCAAGCGCTATGCATTAAGACTCAACTCGAAAGACATTCTCCGTCTCCTGGAAGCCGTGGGCTAGGATCTGCGAAATACGTGTGGGAGCACATTCTCGGAAGGAATGCTTGATTGCAAGAGAGGTCAAAATTGAAAGAAGTCTTTCACTGAATCACTGATTTCGCCATGACGACCAGATCAGATGTCTCCAAGCTAGAGATCTTGGCCACGGCCGTCTTCAAAGTTGAAAGCAGGTTCTTGTCATGTACACGCTTTGACACAATATCTTCAGCAACTTTATCTCCTTTCTTGGTCAGAAAATAGTCATATTGGATAATTCCACTGGGAAGCGGGTCTTCAACTTCAACCACAAGTCCAACCGCTTCTAGGACATTCATCGCGTCTGCAAGTTGCTCGGAATAAGGACCGTAGAAATATGGCCGAAAGTTGAAGTCGAATGGAATATTGTGGGCGTATTTTAAGATGCAAACCGTCTTTTGAAGACGTTTTCGCCCCTTAATTTCTCCTTTGGAGAAATAAATGGTAGAGATGAGCAGAGATAGGTCAGCGTCTCTCGCCATTCTTACCAGCTGGCTACTAATCCCTCTATCGTCTTAGAGAGAGTCGCTTCGTCAATCTTCTTCTGGAGAGAAGGATGAATGTACGCTTTTAAGCGTATTTTTTCCTTTATTGCACCAATAATGGAAGATTTCGACTTGAGCTCGATTGGGTCTCCTTGCGAATCTATCTCATCGACGTGAATTGAGTGAGGGACCCTGCTCTTGACTAGGTCACAAATGATATGATTTTGTTCAGTTTTCAGAGTCTCACAGGTTCTTTTGCTTAGAGTGAAACTTGCCTCTGAGGCCCCAGTCGGTCGGATTGCCTCTAGAAATCCTTGACTGATAACTGGGAATTGCTCTACACTCAGCTCTTTGTCGTAAGTCTTGACGAATAGTCCGCGCTTGCTTAGGATTGCTGCAGCAGTATCTTGAGGGAATCCTTTGATCTGTTGGAGGATCTCTAGGAGCTTCTCATCATACAACTGAGTTGCTTTCTCTGGGTTTTCAAACGTGCCTCGCAGATCGTTGTCATCAGCGCAACCAGCCAGTATGGCCCTCTCAAGCATCTTCTCGGCAATTCTTGAGTTCTCGACGTGATACACAAGGTCGTACATTCCCTTCCATATGGTCAGAAAAATCTCTGCGCTCGTAATTGCTTCGGGTGTGTTCTCGAGTCCCAGTTCGCTCTTTGAGAGATCTTTATCGTCTCCCAGTACGGTATATCCTTCAATGAAGTTTTCTATATCCAACGCGTACTTCAAACCAACGTGGTGACTGTCCCTTAACAAGTAATCTAGTTTATCGACGTCAAGAGGACCGTTGACAATAGAGGAAACAAAAGGAAACCAATGCTGGGCGGATACGATTCTGTTCACTGATTCGATTGAGATTCCGTGGTGTTCTAGTTCTTTGAGTTCTTCAGATATTATTCTGGTAGAGATTTCTTCGTGGGTCTTGCTGGTCAGCTTGTTTAGGGGGAAATCAACGGCATGGGAAAACGGGCCATGCCCGATGTCGTGCGGAAATCCTGCTGCCATGATGTTGTTACGATTATCGTGAAGATTCGAAGCAGCTTTTGGTTTTCCCTCAGTTGCAAGCCTTGCAATGAGAAGATCTGCAAGGCGACCTGCCCAATTCCATTACACCAAGAGCGTGGGAGAATCGAGTGTGAATGGCTCCTCGGAAATCGATGTAGGCTTTCGGTCCAAGCTGTCTGATTAGCGTCATCCTCCTGACTGGAGTGGAAGTTTCGATCGCTGTTAGCCAAGGAGGTGGCCTGATCATTCCGTAGATCGGATCTGGTATTCTATGAGTATGCACCAAATACAATCACCTTCAATCGTTTTCACCATGCTGCCACGGAATTTGTTTTGAGAAGCGACACCTAATTTCGGAGGAAAAGACGAGATTTAAGCACGTGTCTAGGTAAGGACAAACTTTGGTCCGGTCGAGAATGAAACTGGCCGACTATTTGACGGGGGCCACTAACAGTTCGAGGTATGAGTGTGTTAGGATTTTTGTGATGCTTACTAGGTCGTTTATCCGTACGTGTTCGTCTATTCCGTGAATGTTGCTGTCTTGTCGTGTTGCGCCTAGCACGGCTACGGGTATGCCTAGGTTAGTGACAACTGCCATATCGGTAGATCCTTGACTTCCCGCCAGCGGTGTGTCGCGTCCCAGAACTTTTCTTGCTTGTTTTCTAACGACTTTGACGAGCTTGTGGTTGGGATCCGTGAGCATTGGATCGTATCCTAGGATCTTCTTCATCGACACCTTTGCTGGACTCTCTTTTGCGAACTCTCTCACGACCCTGCTGACTTCTTTCTCGACTATTGCAGCTTTCTCTTCTGGTATGAATCGCCTGTCGACTAGGACCTCGCATGTGTCGGGTATGATGTTGCCTTTCAAGCCGCCTTTGATCATGTTCACGTAGAGGCCTGGCCGCATCTTCTTCGTCCCGTACATCGGCTCCGCCGGAATCCTCGACCTTCTCTTCCCGATCTCCTGACCTAGAACCTTCAATTTCTCAATCAAACCAGCAGCCTCCTCAATCGCATTGACACCTGTCCAGCCACGGCCCGAATGAGCCGCGACCCCCTTGACAGTGATGACAAACTCGGAATCTCCCAGTGCTGCGACATGGAGAACTTCTATCCCGCTATCACTTGATATACAATAGTCGATATCCTTCGTAATCACGTGTTTATCGACGAGATAGTTGACACCAGTATACCCGCCCACTTCTTCATCGGTTGTAAAAGTCGGAATAATTGACCCAGAGAACTTTGCACCAGTCTCCACCAACGCTTTCAGAGAGAAAATCGTACAAGCGTCCGACCCCTTCATGTCCGCCGCACCCCGCCCATAGATCTGCCCATTCCTTATCGTGGGATCGAACGGGTCGTTCGTCCATCCTGACGGGTCCGCTGGGACAACATCCACATGCCCATTGAGAAGTATTTTCGGTCCCTCTTCCTCGCCCTTGAGAATCGCATACGTATTCGGCCGAGGACCCTTCAGCCCGACCTCAGGGCTAACCCTCTTTTTGATCGTGGCCTCAGGAATATAGCTCACGGAAGGCGTAACACCCAGCTCCTTGAGCTCCCGAGCGAGAACCTGTGAGATCTTCGGATAGTTCAGACCCGGAGGAACAGTAGTATCAATGCTGACGAGGCGGCGGGTAAGATCAACTAGATCCTTCTTGTGGGCATCAATCCAACGATCGACCTGTTTGATTATTGCTTGAGATGACAAGGTGAAGTACTTGTGGGGCTTTCTACTCCTTAAATACAATTTGACGATCCCACTCTTCCAGAAAGCGTTGTGTTTTCGCCCCGCGCAAGGTCAATCAACCAGCCGGATTGATCCACAATGAATCTCGAACTCCGCGGCCTGAAAATATTAGTGATATATCTTGCAAAGCGGAAGTGATGGTGGTGCCATGCAAGAGAGATTCTCCACTGTAACCAGTGAGCGTCTTCTCGGCCCCCTCAATGATGTCGAGAGGAAATTCGCTCCCCCCAGGCTCTTTGTGTCGGGTCCGATGGAGATTCCTCTGCCAAGACCAAGGGTGGCGATCGTAGGCTCGCGGAAAGCATCGTCCAGGGGGCTCGATGCAGCCAAGGATATTGCGAGGGCGCTCTCGAAGAATGGTGTGGTGATAGTGAGCGGCTTGGCCGAGGGCATCGACACTGCAGCTCACACATCAGCTATCGAAGAGAAAGGGCGGACGATTGCAGTCCTTGGAACCCCCCTTGATCGTGTTTATCCAAAGAAGAACACGCGCCTTCAGAAGGAAATAATGACAAATCATCTCGCGGTCTCCCAGTTTCCCGTCGGGCATCCCATACAACGGGCGGACTTCGTTTTGCGGAATCGGACAATGGCCCTAATCTCCAACGCTTCAATCATTGTTGAAGCAGGAGAGACAAGCGGGTCCCTTCACCAAGGATGGGAAGCCCTCAGACTCGGACGACCATTATTCTTCTGGAAACCCACCGTGAGCGAATCTTCGTTGAGCTGGCCGAAGAAAATGATGAGGTACGGTGCTTTGGAACTGACCGACCCGGAACAGGTAATGGACGTGTTGCCCTCTCACAAAGGAATCATCAAGATAGCTGTTCAAGTCTGAAAATTGCGGCTAACCTCGCTTGATTATGGTTCCCTTCTAAGCTACACTCCACGCGGTGCATCGACGGAGATGCAGCATTCCAAAGACGTGATGCTTGCACTCAAGACTGATGGCTTCATCACAGATCCTTCGCCGATACCAATGTCGCAGTGGATGGCAAGAACGGTTCAACAGCAAAGACTGAAGCTGCCATTCGCTTCCTTCTTTCAGCCAAACACGATTCTCGTTCCCGTGCCCAGCAGTTCTCTGATGCAACCAGACACACTTTGGGTTCCAGACAGAATAGCTACAGCCCTTGCCAAAATGGGAATCGGTAGGGAAGTAGTCGCGTGCCTTGTTCGGACCACGGCCTTGAGAAAAGCTGCATGGACCGACTCATCAGAAAGACCCAAGCCGAGGGAGCACGTCGATACGATCGGTGTACAAGGGCGAATCTCTTCTCCCGACGAGATTCTCCTGGTCGATGACATCGTGACACGAGGCGCGACCTTGTTAGGTGCAGCAAATAGGCTGGCAGAAGCTTTCCCGGCGGCACGAATCCGCGCCTTCGCAGCGATGAGGACTATCAGCGATCCTTCCGACTTCGTTGCTACCTACGAGCCGAGTTCCGGAACCATTCAGTATCGAGATCCGACCGGAGACACTTTGCGTCGGCCATAGCGCCTTGGGACAAAAGACTGAGATAGATGAACGGGGTTTGAGTCTACCATGATCGGGCCGCCTTTTTGCTCGACGTGGTATTCTACACAGGTTGGGCATACGTGTTGCTCGGCTGCTACAAACTGCTCCGAAATCGGTGAGCCCTCCGGCAGTACGCTTAATTCTTGGACATTTGATCTCTCTAAGTCGAGGCCGAAAGTGTGGACCTCTTACGACTCGTCCTCGATGGTGCGGCTATCCTAATCTTAGTCGCTTGCATCGTCTGGATGGTGAGATTCAACATTTCCCAGCAGAAAGGAGAACGATTGACCCTCAAATGGCAAGACATGGATCCGATCAGAAAGACCGTAGCCGGTCTCATTTTTGTCTGGATTTGTTTGAACCTGTACCTGGCGGTCGGAAACGAGCTCGCCAGTCTGAATGTATTAACTCTACCGCTTGGCTCGATCTACTCTATCTACGGGCCTATTCTGGTGTGGGCATCGGCCTCGAGTGTAGTGGGGTTGGCTCTCCTGCTCTCAATTAGGTTCCCCAGACGCCCGGTCGTTGCCTGACTTTCCCTTATCTCTCTACTATGCATCCTAGCTTTCCTGCCAATCATAATTCGACCACTCACTCCCTCAGTTTAGAGAAGTCTGATAGGCGTCACGAGACTGTCAACTTGGTCGTTAAGTACCGCTAATCGCCCTAGGTCATCCGTTTTCAGAGAGGGGTCGACGCAACGGTCGAGATATCTATCGAGAACCTAACAAAACACTATGGAACGCTCGTCGCTCTGGACAATGTCAGCCTCAAGATAGCTTCAGGCGAGGTCTTCGGGCTTCTCGGACCCAACGGAGCAGGCAAGAGTACAATTCTGAAGATTCTAGTAGGAATACTCAGACCGACAAGCGGGACGATTCGGCTGGGCGAGTATGACATTGTCGGGGACCCGGAGAAGGCGAAGAAGCTGATCGGGTATTTGCCGGAGAATCCAAGCCTCTACACCGGGCTGACGACTTTGGAGTTTCTCCAGTTCGTCGGAAAGATTCGCGGAGTTGCAGATGACCTTCTCGACCGGGAGATTTCTGAATCACTCAAGAGCTTTGGGTTGGAGGAGAAACGTAACAGTCTGGTCGGTAGCCTGTCGAAAGGCATGAAGCAGAAGGTGGCGTTGATCGCTACGAGCCTGCACAGTCCCGAGGTTCTGGTCTTGGATGAGCCGTTGACGGCGTTGGATCCGAAGACTCGGGTCTCGGTGAAAGACTGGATTGGCGGTCAGTCGAAGCGGGGCGTGACGACGATTTTGTCGACTCACGACTTGGATGTGGCTCAGACGCATGCGGGAAGGATTGCGATCATCGACCATGGGAAGATTGTGGCAGTGGGAGACATTGAGAGTCTCCGGAGGATGGCGAATACAAAGAGCGATGCAGGTTTGGAGGACGTGTTTCTACGATTAACCGAGGAAAAAGGCGAGGAGACTGCCCGACGCTGAGCGTTCTAGGCCCACTCGGGACCATTGGTACTCTCATGCGCTATTGGATTAAGGGACGCTTCACGAGAGGGGCGATTCTCGGTCTCGTTATTGGGGAAGCTTTCTCGATAGTTTTCATCCTTTTCAGCAGCTCCACATATCTCTCCTTCTCCACCAGAGTCGGCTTATCGACTGGTCTCTCGGAGGTTGCTCTGAGCCTTCTCCTTGCATTGTTTCTTGTCGGTTTGATCCAGAGCGGTTTCAACGGGAGCGGGCTGGCGGTGAGTGGGAGCGATGTGGACTACGTATTCACCTCCCCAGTTCCCCCGCGCGAGGTTTTCGCGGCTAAGGTCTTGATGAATTCACTTACAACTATCCTCTTCGGGTTTCCCCCGATCATCGTACTCTACCTGAGATTCTCAGCATATTACCACACGTCCTGGTCCGCCGCTGTCTTGGCGGGGTTCGTGACTCTAGTCTTTCTCGTAATCGGGCTCTTACTCAGCGCGGACATCACACTCTCACTTGGACACGGGCTGGGCGAGAAGAAGAAGCTGTGGAGGAATATCTTCATCGTACTCGTCATGGTCCTGAGCCTGCTCCCGATCACCCTGCTCATTCCTGGAATCCCCGCGGGAGTAGCAGAGGTCACTCGGGTCCTCCCAAACGGCCTCGCAGCATCCGTAAGCGTTGGCCTTGTCAGCGGATCCCCCGGAGGCCTCTCGTACCTCGCGGACCTCCTCCTTCTGTCTGCCTGGCTCGGAGGGGTCCTGGTTCTGGGTGTTAGATTGTCGCGCCAGCATTTCTACGAGCTTCTCGAAGTCTCAGCAGCAAGCGGGGAAAAATTCGACCAACCAAACCAGGCGTCTCGGTTGGACCCGAGAGGAAAATCAATCTGGACGATCGTCAGGCTGAAGGAGAGGATCGTGATCAGCCGGACGCGCGAGGCGCGGGCGCAGCTCATCAGCGCCATATTTCTCTCAAGCTTCATGATCATCTACGCATTATCCGGTTCCTTCCAGTCATCGCCGACCTCGTTTCTCTTCATCCTCTTCATAATCGGATCTTTCGGCTCCGGGACCGCGTCCAGATGGATAGAGAAAGAACGGCTCTGGATCCTGAAGTCGTCACCCGTCAGCATGCGGAGATACGTGAAGGAGGTCTATCGCGCTCGAGTCGCGCCCTTGTTGCTCTACCTTGTACCAGTAACCGTAGCCGTGGGCATTCCGCTCATCCTAGGAGAACTATCACAGCCGTCACTCTTGTTAGGCGTAATACTAGCACTTCCAGGCGCCTTGGAGATCGCTAGCATCTCCATGGCCGGTGGGATGTATTTTGCATCAAAGTATGGCCAGAGCTCCACGGACGACATCCTATCGTCTCAGCAGCAGGAATTGGCGGACATTCGAAGGTTCCTCTTCCAGACAATCATCAATCTCGTAATGGTCTCGCCGGTAATCCTGTTGGTCTTTCTCTCGGAGACACTCGCAACTATACTCGGGCCGGGCTATCTTCCAATCCTCGCGGTCGGACTAGTGTCGATCTCAAGTGTCTTCACAGGAGTGTCAATTAGCTTTCTACTGAACAAAGCTGGAGACGCCGTCAGTAGGAGAGAAGATCTGTAATTTGTTCCCAAAACATGAACCGCTACCTTCTCTAATCTATCTGGTGGTAGCGGCGTCCACAGGGTCCCATTGAATATAGCAAGTGTCGCGTATCACCGAAAGCATCCTCTCCCCCGTCGGTCTCGCAGGCAGCTTGCCAGCAAGATGCTGCTTCGTAACAGCGAGACGCCTGACATTTTCCACGGTCGTCGAAAATGCTAGCCTTGCTCAACTCATTCACACGACCAGAAGCAAAGTAGATAATGAAGAACACTCTCTCTTTCCCCATTATGAGTCAAACGAGCGAGATCACCGTCAAAGAACTAACACCGTCTCTAAGAGACGACTTCCTCCACTTCTTCGACCACGTCGCGTTCGCGGATAATCCTGACTGGTCTGACTGTTACTGCTCCCTCTATCACTTCGCAAACAAGGGAAAGGAGGAGACTCGGCGCACCGCCTCGAGCCTCGTCGAGGAAGGCAAGATGCATGGATTCCTCGCCTACGAAGATGGGAAACCGGTCGGTTGGTGCAACGCCGCCAACCGTAACCTCTACCCTGCTCTCCACTGGCTTCTGGGTCCGGGTCCCGATAAATGGGAAAAGGTTGGCTCGATAGTCTGCTTCGTAGTAGGCTCTTCCCACCGCAAGAAGGGTGTTGCCTCTCACCTGCTCAACGCCGCATGCAAAAAGTTCTTGGAGCAAGGACTGGCGTTTGCTGAGGCCTATCCAGTCAAGAAATCGCCATCGGCTGCATGGGACTTTCCCGGTCCACTGTCAATGTATCTCAAGAACGGCTTCGCAGCACACCGCGACAACGACTGGTACTTTGTAGTGAGAAAACGGCTCCAACCTGTCTAACCCAAACTAGTGCAGTCATCCCATAATCGTCTTCAAGTTCTCACATCCGAGGAATCGGCCAAGGTCCGAGGCCTCTTCTTTTACCCGCTCTGAGACCTGGTTCGAGAGTTTCGAGAACGGTGTAATCTTTACCTCTAGATCATTCTTCTTCTGAACATGCGACCAGACACCCCTGGCTCGACCATCAACAAGAAGCACTGGCGAGACCCATCCCTGATTCCGATAGATCTTCTTCCGATTCTTCTCATCAACAATGTTCAGATGAGACTTGTGCCCTAGGAGGAATGAGTCGAAGTAGGGAACGAGTCGTACAACCGGCTCCTCGATCTCCACGTTCTCCAGCTCAGAAAGGTCAGATTCAAGAAGGCTAGCCTTCGTCCCTTCAATATCGACCTCGACCATATTCTCAGATTCCCTTAACCAGATGTCCTTCGCGTCCTTCATGTAGAGACCCTCCCATATCGCGAAATCGTTGATTGTCGCAGGCCCGTGGGCCTTCAGGTACTTCACAAGTAGCTCTCGTTCGGCCCTTTCCTGCGGGACATCTTTCCAGTTCTTAATCCATTTGTCAGCGCGCACATAGCTAGCTTCAGTTCCCCGGTTGGGTCCCGAGCATATCACATCTCGCGCACGTATTATGTGAAGCAGGAAACCCATGGACAATGATATGGCCCCCACCTTCACGTGAGGCACCTTCCTCTTGTCGCCCCAGCCTCCAGCAGCCTTCGACTTTGTCTTGTATCCGTGCGATTCAGTCAGCATCTGTGCAAGATCCGTTCGGGTACGAGGCTCTTCCAAGATCTCACCAACGCGATCTAGGAGCTTGTCGGCATCTTCCTTTGATCCCGAGTGACGGATCGCCCAGTTGAGATTGTAAGCCGCCCTCCGGGCACTCCCCCTGACAAAGACTGATAGCTCATCAGAGGGCAGGAGAAACATTGTCCCCCTCATGCCCCACGCTCTCACAAGCGAACGGTCCTTCCATAATGCAGAATCGACGTCTCGCAGTCTAGCGCCTTTGACCCTAGGCCAGATCGACATCTGACCCGCCAAGAGAACCTGCGCCTGCGCCCCGGCAATATCCCCGGGCACAGAGGATAATTTCGCAAGAGACGTACGCTTGGACAGATGGTGCCTGAAGAGCCGGAACGCCGCTACCTGTTTCCAAGAAACCTTAACCCGCTTACTCTCCGGCATAATCTCGCACCCTCACTGGCTACAAGGGTCCGGGACTAAGACTTGCGCGCACTTGATTTTTGTCTTTCAGGCCCGGTTGTTGCTGTGAGGAGTCCTCGTAGTAGTTTTCTCAGCTCCTTCTGCAGCTCTAGCCACTCCTGAAACTGTTTGTCTGTCAGGGATATCATGAAGGCGACGCTTGCGAGCTCTTGTTTGCCGATAAAATCTACACCGTCCAGCTTCGACACTTTCTCCTCTAGGTCCTCCTTGTTACCAAAGGTCTCGATTTTTCCCTGGGTCTTGATAATCTGTGCTACTTTGTCTTCCTCGACTCGGACCCTTATTGCCAGCTTGTCGAGTGATAGCAGGGTGTCTCGCATTCGTTGCTCAGCTTGTGCCTGGTTCTTGCCGCTGGTTCCCCAGGAAAGCGAGAATACTTCCGCAGTTGCTCGATAGTATGTTTCGATGAAATTGTCAACCCTCTCTTCCCGCGCAACCTCAACCATCTCCGCTGGCACCAGTTTCTTGATGTGATGATAGATGGCTTGCGGGGTCATCCTGAGTTCCTCGGCCATCTGGCTGATAGTAAGTTCTCGTGCACGCAGCAAGTAGATGATCCGCCGCCTCGTTTCATCTCCTAGAAGCTCCATAGCGGCTGGATCAGTAAGCATTTTGACCGGTTTCATTCTCACTGCACGATCCTTTGTTGGGTGTTGAAATCCCTATTCCTGCTCGCTTAGGGATAGTGTTATTAGTAAGCCATCGCTTTGACGTTAAAGCAAGGATTTAAACGATAAATGACAATGACACAACAAATCTCCAAACCCCAACCAATCAAACAGATCGCTAAACGCGTTGTCAATGAATGCTTACAAGTCCAACCAGATGAGCAAGTAATCGTTGCCTCGTGGGACCACACCCTCGACTACGCCACCGCGCTCGCGCTAGAAGTCGAACACGCGGGAGGCGTCTCGACTACGACGCTTCAAATAAACGAGTTCTTTTGGTCGTACCTGAAAGAGGTTCCTGAGGCTCAATACACTCGTCGACAGAAAGGGTTCCTCTCCCTTCTCGATCAGACAGACGCGGTGATCCAGCTCGGAGGGCCAAAAGATCCATCCGTCTTCCCGACGGTGCCAGGCGAAAGAATGGGCAAGATGTTCGAAGGACAGAAGGCCATAGGCGACAAGTTCATGGAACGAAAAATCCGCACTCTCAACTTACCGATCGGACTAGTGACGCCCGAGCGCGCAAAAACCTACGGGTTCGATTACGAGAACTGGGAGCGCGTTACTATGAACAGCCTCGACGTAGATCATGCGAAGATCTCATCCCTGGCTGCAAAGATCGAGTCAAAAATACGAAACGCGACGAACGTAAGCGTCACCGCGTCAAATGGCACCGATCTCCGGTTCAAACTGAAAAACCGGCCGGTACACACCCACGATGGCATCATCGACAAGACTGACATTGACAAGGGAACAATATTCGAAGCTCTCCCCGCAGGCGCAATCGAGCTCGCACCAGACGAGGCGAGTGCCGAGGGAACAGTACTCTTCGATCAGCCCACCGCGATAGCCGGAAAGATGCTCTCAGGCCTACGGCTAGAATTCGAGAATGGACACCTGACAAAGTACACGGCGCAGTCTAATATTGACGCTTTCAAAGGGCTCTACGAGAACGCGTCCGGCGACAAGGACCGCGTGGCCAACATCGTCATCGGTCTCAACTCGAGAGCTGAGCTGATCGGCTTCTTCACTGACCGCTACGTACATGGCACCGTTAGCATCGGGATCGGCGGCAACAAAGGCATCGGTGGGACCAACGACACACAATTCGGGCATGAAGAGACCCTTCGAAAACCAACTCTAGAAGTGGACGGCTACACGCTAGTCAGTAACGGCAAGATCCAGGCCTAAACCACAATTCTCCAAGCATAAATCTCCCAGTTTTTTCCATCTTCCTATACGGCTAGACCTGAGAGCAATAGCATCGCTGAGTGCATAGGCCCATCAGATCCGATAGACAGATCTAGTTCACTAGAAGCGACATAGATCCCTCGTATCGACGGGTTCCCCGTCTACGCGCTCTCAACTTTATCTTACCCATTACCAGCCGGGGCATCCGGCATTGTCGGACGTATCATATCGAAAGGCGAAAGCGGAAGATTTCCCCGGAATCCTCAGTCTCATTAGAAACTCGTTTGACGGTGTCTTGCGAGAGCACGGATTCTTCGACCAGTCACCGTTCGCGTCCGCTAAGTTGCCCGCGATTCCTCAGCAAGGTTTTCCCTGGTTCGACATGGGCCTGAAAGAAGACAGCGAGGGATTCTGGATAGCAGAAGTAGAAGGGAAACTGGCGGGACTAACCTTGAGCTGGGTTCGACGATCATTATGGTATCTCGCACACTTGTTCGTATCTCCTGAACATCAAGGTCTCAACATCGGACAAAACCTCATGGAGAGAGCCATGAAACACCACAAAGGCCCTGCCATCACTAATCGCGCCCTCGTGACCTTCGCCTACAATCCTGTTTCAATATCCCTGTATGCTCGTCACGGAATCTACCCCCGCGAACCGCTCTACTGGATGGAAGGTCCGAGCCAGAATGTGACGACTGAGATTTCGAATTCCAAACTGCGAAGCGAGAGAGTTGCCGACTTTGAAAAGAGCCGAAGCGTTCTCTCACGGATCGACGAGCTCACCCTCGGATATCCTCGCGAGAAAAACCACGAGTTTCTGTTCAGCCTTCCCAATATTCGATGCCACCTATTCTCCTCAGGCGAAAAACCTGTCGGGTACGCGTATGTCTGGCAGAATGGAAGGGTAGGCCCACTAGCGACCGTGTCGCACGAAATATTTCGCGATGTGTTGCGGTCTGCTTTCAGGTTGGCAGCTGAAGGAGCTCCGAATGTGGGTATTGCCGCGACAGGATCGAATGAGGAGTTGATGCAGGTTGCACTGGAACAGAAAATGAGAATACTGGACAATTACCTCTTTATGTCCGCTAACCCCTTCCCTAACTTCTCCAACTACGTCTTGTACCCGACAGGCGCAATGCTCTAGAATCATGAGCCTACTGACTGTGGGTCTCTTATGGAAGGCCGAAACCCCCTTGTGCTAACTGCGAATTCTTAGAAACCGTTTTATCACTCGAGAAGCCTCCCCGTCGAGGATTCGAAACTTGCAGGTTGTCACTTCTAGAGGGAAATCCGATATTACTGAAAGAGCGGTCAAAGAACTGAAGGGAAACATTCGGGGAGAACTCCTCACATCCGACTCGCCCGGCTATGACAAGGGGCGAGTTATCTGGAACGCTATGATAGACAAACGGCCAGCGATCATTGTGCAGTGTGCTGGAGCTGCCGATGTAATACATGCCGTGGATTTCGCTAGAAAGAACGATCTGCTGGTCTCCGTGCGCGGTGGCGGCCACAATATCGCCGGCAACGCCGTATGCGACGGAGGACTAGTGATTGACCTCTCGCTTATGAAATCGGTCCGGGTAAGTCTGAGGGATAAGCGCGCATTTGTTGAACCAGGCGCGACCCTTGCTGACTTCGATCACGACGCCCAGGTCTTTGGGCTGGCCACTCCTCTGGGAATAAACTCGACCACGGGCGTGGCCGGGCTCACCCTCGGCGGCGGTTTTGGCTGGCTCAGTCGAAAATACGGAATGTCAGTGGACAACCTCGTATCAGCGGATGTGGTGACTGCCGACGGAAGGCTTGTCCGAGCAAGTGCGAGTGAGAATCCGGACCTGTTCTGGGGAATACGCGGTGGCGGCGGGAACTTTGGCGTTATCACATCCTTCGAGTTCCAGTTGCATCCCGTTGGTCCCAGTGTGTTCAGCGGATTGATTGTTTTTCCCTTCGACCAGGCCAAGACGGTCCTGAAGAAATACCGGGAGTTCGTCGAAAATATTCCCGACGATCTCTCCGTCTGGGTAGTCTTGAGGAAAGCGCCACCCCTGCCATTTCTATCCGCCGAAGTCCACGGAAAAGAAATCGTCGTGTTCGCCATCTTCTACGCTGGAGATTCGGCCAAGGGCGAGAAACTGATCGCCCCCATTCGGAACTTCGCAAAAATCCTCGGAGAACACGTAGGCTCCCAACCCTATGTCATGTGGCAACGCGCCTTTGACCCCCTGCTCACTCCTGGCTTCCGTAACTACTGGAAGTCGCACAATTTTTCGACCTTGACCGACCCAGCCCTCGATACGATGATCGAGTACGCGAGCAAACTCCCAACACCCCATTGCGAGATCTTTATCGGACTCATAGGAGGCCAGGCCTCGCGGGTTACCGCGGATGAGACGGCCTATTCCCAGAGGGACGCCAAGTTCGTATTGAACGTACACGGCCGATGGGAGACACCAAACGAGGACCAGAAGTGTACCTCATGGGCCCGGGCATTTTTCAAAGCGTCCGCACCCTATTCCACAGGTGGGGTATACGTGAACTTCATGACCGCAGAGGAGACTGACCGAATACAGGCCGCCTACAAGCCAGCGGTATGGAAGCGTCTCGTAGAAGTGAAAAACAAGTGGGATCCGAAAAACCTCTTTCACATGAACCAGAACATCAAGCCCTCAGTCTGAGAACATCGACCGCGTGTCAGACGACTCCATCAACAGTCCGCGCATCCAGTCCTTAGGGGTTCGAAGACTGTTTCGCCGCAGTTTTCGCAGACAAGAATTTTTCCGATGAACTCGTCGTCAGAACGATACATTGTTTCATGGGTCGTAGGAGTGCTGCACGTCCGACAGAACAGGACAGGCTCGAGACTACGATCCATGAAGCCTGACTATCATTGCTTACGCGGATAAACAAGAGAGTGCAAGAAGTCTAATGTCCCGTTGGTTATGCTCCATAGTGTAGCACAAAATCTGGTCTGTCTGACTGGCTCCTGACACGATCCTTCTTCTGTCCGAATAATGGTTCCTCGCTCTATGGTTGTAGTGGGATTTCCGTTCCGTTGACGAAGAGCTTGTCGGTAACTTTCATGGCTTTCACGATTGTTGCATGCATGGGGCATCCCTTATGAGCACGCCTCGTCACTTCGACAACTTTCTCAACCGAGTCTTTCGTGGTTACCTTTGTCTCGACTGTCACGTCCTTGAACGATGGTTCTGATCCGCCGATCGCGTACTGTCCCCTGCGGTCCCAGTGCCCCCTCACCGAGGTTTCCAGTGAGTCGAACTGTAGGTTGAGGAGTGTTGCGTGACGGGTGAACATTACGTTCTCGCAGAACCCTATGGACGCCATGAAAAATTCGAGCGGAGTCGGGGCCTTATCCATCCCTCCGAGGGGCTGCGGTTCATCGCAAGCTAAGGTGAACTTGCCAACTGTCGCTTCCTGGTACTGTTGTCTGATCAGTCCTACGTCGGCCCTCGATGTCCCAACCGTCTGGCCAGGGGTTGTCGCTTCTTCCAACTTGTGGATCGTGTCTTCTACTATGCCGCGAAAATTCGTGGTTTGCTCCATGTGACTTCGAGGGCCAGCTAGTAATAATTAGCTATCGCCCTTGCAGTACTCCTCCTTGTTCTCTGAACTTTTGAGCGCCTGGGCCTGCGAAGATGTAGATGCCCAACCTCCTGTAGTTCTTCCGTATCCAGCCGTCAATCGACTCGAACCATTTCCGGAATTCTACAGGTTTCTGAGCAAGATCATGCTTGTCGCTATCAAAGTAGTTCATGTCAGCTTGCATTCCGCCTGGCATCATGATTTGTGAAACCGTCCAAGAGCGCCAGAACTCGATGACAGGCGATTGAAACCCGTCAACCAGATAGTAGCCCTTCTCTGGGTCATGTTCCGTAACAAGAGGTATCCCCGCCCCGGCATACTGCAACCAAAACCTCCGAGTCGACTCCTCCTGCGACGGCTCGGGAAAACCGAACACAGGTGTAAAATCGGAAGTGGGTGATGTAGCTGGTAAGGTCAGGAGGTTGCCAAGCGATCGCGCGTACTCTAAGAACTCAGTTTCATCCTCTTCAGACATGTACAAAACGAGCAGCTTAGGCAACGATTAGGTCCCTCCGAGAGACTTCACTCCAAAGCTATCAGTGCTAGTGCGACCATTAGAAGAGCTAGACCTCCAACCATTAACATGACGGGAAGCACGAAGACACTTGCCATGAGGTACGTGGATGACATGGATGATAAGGCGGCGGCTAGATTCCCAATCGCGTCGGCTAGGGATCCTGAGAAGAAGAGGAAGCTGAAGAAGGCAGACTTTCGAAGAGCCTTTGACATTCTATCTAGCCTGTCAACGCGTTGCTGATCGGTCTTTTGCAGAGCACGTTCAGTCCTAAACCGCACCTCAGCCAGCATGCCCGTGAAAATGATACCTGTAAAAGCAATGAGAAGCCCGTTGATCTGAATCACAGCTTTCTCAAGCTCTACTACCGCAGAAGCCGTCAAAACAGTGCCAAAATGCAGGAGAACAAGATAGATCACGCCTGTGAGAAAGAGAACAACGACTATCACCCATGGCCATGCCTTTCGAAGTCCTTCGACATCTGACTTGATCATTGCCGAATTACGTTCTCATGTCTAGCTACTATGCTTTCACGACGCACTCCTTCACATCCTTTCGCGCGAAAAGTTCGATCCGTTCATCAGGGCCAACTCGCCCAGAATAAGCCCGAATCCTGGATCTGGGAGGCCCCAAATCTCTCCCGAAAACCGTTCGGGATTCGCCGATATAACGGCGATTTTCCCCTTCCGATCAAAGCTCAAACCGTGCATGGATTTCTTTGGACTCGCCCGGAATCGGTGCCAGACAGGAAATATTTCTTGGAAAAGGGGGGTATGTGTCAACGGGTTTGCGTGGCATGAGTGGTCCCCGCGAAGATCTGTGAAAGTAAGGCTTCCGCTTTAGTTCGACTGTCGTTCCGCCTTTAGGTCTCTGGTTCCTGATGTTCGATGGTAACGCCGTAGAGCCTGTGAGGACAAATCCATTGCGGCTTCTCTTCTGTGAGGTCAAAGCAAGTGATAGCTCGGGATTGAATGTTCTACCTGTGGAGTCCCGCGTGGACTGCTTTCCTCGTGAAGCGATCTATAGTAGCGGCGTTCAAAACTCTTGATTCATATGCCATCGGACCACTAGCCTCGGTGGGAAAAAGCATGAAAGCGAAAATGTTCGCTCTGCTAGCGATCGCATTAGTCGCCGCAGCATCGCCAGCAATGATAGCGCTAGCGTCAGGCGTAAGCCAAGCAGCAGCACACGCCAACCATTCACCCGGAACCGCGCAATGCACCTTCACACATCCAACCTCGCTTCCAACCCAAGCCTCA
>Ga0209237_1000660_pt1 | contig 19789 bp, 18 predicted proteins | sample GraSoi013_1_40cm_2_FD_185820 | JGI IMG/M metagenome (GOLD analysis project Ga0209237, IMG submission 185820) | Grasslands soil microbial communities from the Angelo Coastal Reserve, California, USA - Sample 10_02_2013_1_40cm (SPAdes) (version 2) | ecosystem: Environmental > Terrestrial > Soil >... | reverse complement strand
TTTCAGGCACCAACATTGTCCTTCTCTGTCAGAATTTTGTAGATGCTGGCGTGGGCGCCGGCGACAGTGGTTCGCCGGTGTTTAGGATTGTCTCCGGAAACAATGTCGTGCTTCATGGCACCCTCTGGGGCGGCAACACGGCGGGCACGATGTTCGTCTATAGCCCCATTCACTACATTGAGCAGGAACTTGGAGCCCTCACGACAAATTAGCGCGAATCACAAACCGGCGACACCTCGGTCGCCGGTTCTGATTCCGGAGGTCGATACCGCGAGGCTTCTAAGCTTAAGGGTCGCGCTGGGGATTACCGTCGCGTTTCTGCTGACGGCGGAATCTGCCTTGGGTTCTCGTTTCCTAGCAAACGAGATTATTACGGCGGCTGAGGCGCGATCCCAGGAACGGAGCCGGATGGAGACCCATGATGACCTTCTTCTACGCGTGGAGCGGATGGCCCCCGGCTTCGGTGGCATGTTCATCGAGGTGGACGGACGGCTAGCCGTGTACCTGCTCGACACCTCTCAGGTGTCAGCAGCCCGTTCGGCGATCGAGACCGTGTTCGGTCCGAGCCTCACAGCCGGGGGCGTGCGGGCCGTGCAAGGTCAGTACACCGTTTCCCAGCTCAAGGCGTGGACCGAACGTGCGAGCGCCGTCGTTCTCGACGTGCCGGGCGTGACTATGGTCGATCTGAACGAAGCGAAAAACCGCGTGACGATCGGTGTTGAAGACGACTCGCGCACGCAGACTGTGAAGGACGTTCTCTCGTCGTTAAAAATCCCTCGCGAAGCCGTCCTGATTCAGGTGACGGGTCAGATCAACCCTGTCGATCCGCGTTAAACCCAGCACCCACTTTAATGCACCGGGCCTTTTAACTGCGGAAGAACTCCGGAGCAGCCGACGCCGGCTCATCGCCCGCTACACGGCATGGGATTCCAACCGGAGGCGTCGCCCTGCTTTTTGAAATGGGTGCTTGTGATGAATGGCTGAGCCAAATATTGCGGGTCATCGACGATGGTCTTCACGATGAGCCAGGAATCGCCGTTTGGCTCAGTGACGCGATCAAAGTATTCCGTTACGACCGCGTTTGCGCTATAAGGAACGCCATTCCTTCGCAAACATCTTCTGCGCGAACCCGTTTTGAGTGTCGCTGCATCGAAAAAAATTTGTAGACGACTAGGCCAATTGATGGCCTCACCGTAAGCTCCCCGTATGAAAGAGCTTCTGATAATGATTGCATTGATCGTCATGAACGCGCCCAGTGTTTCCGCCCAAAAGAGAAGCCAAGCCGGCCACGCCAACGGGTTCGCTGTTGCGTTTTTGGACGAGGGGCGTCTGGCCACCCCGGCCGGCCGGTCCGCGATCGAGGATTTTGAGTACTTCTTCAAGCTGATTCAGGAAATCGTCAAGCGCGATTTTCCGAACGTTGAATTAAAAGTCTTACGGCGAGGTGAGCTGCTTCGTCTGCACGATGGGACGTCGCTCAACGTTCAAAACATGTATCCAGAGATTGGTTACGTATTATCCGCTCCGGGCAAGAAACGCCGCCTGCTGGCTGGACTACAATCAGATGCCGACTTTGCTTGTGCCGCAGCCGCCTTCTTTCAGCGAACTTCGTCCTCTTGTCCCAAATAGATGATCGCTTTGCAGTGGGTCTTCACACGTTGCTACGGTACTTGCATCCTATCGGACCTTTCGTCGTGAGTGCTGTCCCGACCGTCCGAGATTGGATGAAAATGCTGCTGGCGATACTCTTAGGAAATGTCATCTACCTTCTCATTGCTCCGCTTCTGCCGAATGCCCTCGCGCACAACATTTTCCAGCTCGATGCGGGATTGCTCTTTGATTTCGGAATCTGTGCCGGGCTTTACCTCTTGATCCGCAAAGTCGCCTAACCCCATAACCCTTCGACTTCTTGTGTCTTGTGCAGTTTGTGGCCATAATTTCTCCAAACATGGAGGGAGACAATGCGAATCCTTCACATTCTTGAACTGGCTTTCTGTGTGGCCGCGCTGAACACTCCCGCGAGTGCGCAGTGGTTAAACTTTCCAGATCCTCGCACTCCGCGAACAACTGACGGCAAACCCAACCTCTCGGCACCCGCGCCCAAGCTGGCCGACGGCTCGCCGGATTTTTCCGGAATCTGGAGATCTCCCGACGGAAAATATCTCGGCAACCTTGCCGCCGATGGCATTGAAATCCAGATGCAGCCCTGGGCCGAAAAGCTGTTCAAGGAACGGCAGGCGAACAACAGCAAGGATTGGCCGAATGGCCACTGTCTTCCCAACAGTGTGACGGATTCGGATGCCCACATCAGCCCCCGAAAAATCATTCAACAGCCGGGTTTGATGGTGTTCCTCTTCGAGTCTTATCACTACTTCCGTCAAATCTTCACGGATAAACGGGCGTTGCCCACAGATCCCGACACGTCATGGTTCGGATATTCGGTCGGGAAGTGGGAAGGCGACACGTTGGTCGTCGATACCGTCGGCTTGAAGGAGGCAACATGGCTCGACGTCGCCGGCCATCCGCATAGCGACGCCTTGCACGTCGTCGAGCGCTTCCGCCGCCCCGATTTCGGACACATGGAAGTCGAGGTCACGGTCGACGATCCGAAAGCTTACAAGAAACCCTGGACCGTCAGAATCGGATGGGAATTACTGCCCGACACGGATCTGCTCGATTGGGTCTGCGAAAACGAAAGGGATCTCGTGCATTTGTCCGGAAAGTGAACGCGCTACGCGAGTTCGAGCTCGGCGTATTTGGCGATCATTTTCTTCAGGCCGTGGGAGATGAAGCTCACGGTGAGTTTCAAATCGTCGCCCGAGCCTTCGGTGCGTAGGATCGTGCCATATCCATATTTCGGGTGTTTGACCCGAGTGCCGAGTACCCAGGCGCCGGCGAGTTTCTTCTTGGGTCCGGGTTGGACACTGGGCGCTGGCTTCTTTTCTGCTCCGCCGAGGACTTTCATGACGGCGTCGACCGTATCATAGCTGGTGCCTTCGAATTTCACTGCGGGTTTCCGGCGGCGCTCGCCAACCTCTTCAATGAGTTCTTCGGGGATTTCCGAAAGAAAACGCGAAGGTTCCGAGATCTGCTGATCCATATTGCCGAAATAACGCCTGAAACGCGTTGACGTGAGATACAACTTGTGTTCGGCTCGCGTCATTCCCACATAGAAGAGGCGGCGCTCCTCTTCAAGCTGCGGAGCTTCCATAATGGAACGGCTGTGCGGAAAAAGGCCGTCTTCGAGTCCGGTGATCATCACCACCGGAAACTCCAGGCCCTTCGCCGTGTGCAGGGTCATTAGAGAAATCGGGGAGCGCTCATCGTACGCGTCTTGATCGGAAACCAGTGCCGCATGATCGAGGAACTCGCGGAGTTTCTCACCGCGCTCATGGCTTTCTTCTGCCGCCGTAAGTAGTTCGCGGATGTTCTCAATCCGGTTCTCGGATTCTTCTGTTCCTTCCTCTTCGAGCATTTCGATGTATTTCGTCCCGGCAATGATCTTTTCGAGCAGCGCGGAATTGGAAAGCTCCTCCGCAGCCCGAACGAATTCCGCAATCAACGCATGAAAAGCTTCAAGGGCGCGGATCGTACGCATGGGCAGCCGCGCTTGCTCGATAGCGATTTCAATAGCGCCCCAAACGGAAGTGCCGCGCTCAACGGCAAGCTCTTCCAGTATATCGGTTGTGGTTTTCCCGATGCCTCGCGGAGGCGTATTGATCACGCGGAGCAGGTGAACCGAATCGTCCGGATTGAGCGACACGGTGAGATAGCTGATCAGGTCCTTGATTTCGGCGCGTTCGTAAAAGCTGAAGCCGCCGACGATCCGATACTTCATGTTGTACCGGCGTAGTTTCTCTTCAAGAACGCGCGAGAGAAAGTTCGTCCGGTAGAGGACGGCTATGCGAACGCTGGGGTCCGCTTTCTGGTGGAAGAGGATGCGGTCGGCAACGTACATTGCTTCTTCTTCGGCATCGGTCGCTTCCATATAAGTGATCAGATCTCCCGAAGGATTCTGCGTCCATAGCGTCTTGCCCTTCCGCAATTCGTTATGCGCCACAACTGCGCTGGCCGCCGCCAGAATGTTCTTCGTCGATCGGTAATTCTGCTCCAGCTTAATAATTCGAACGCGCGGAAAATCCTTCTCGAACGACAAGATGTTTTGGATGTCGGCGCCGCGCCAACTGTAGATGGATTGGTCTTCATCGCCGACGACGCAAACGTTATCGTGCACGCGCGTCAGATGACGCACTAGCCGGTATTGCATGTGGTTCGTGTCCTGATACTCATCGACCATGAGGTAGGGAAAGCGCGTGCTGTATTTTTCGGCGGCGGGTGGAAATTTGTCGAACAACTCGACGGCTTTGATCAGGAGATCGTCGAAATCCAGGGCATTCGATTTCTTGAGCCGCTTCTCGTATTCGTTAAAAACATTTGCTGTGTACTCCCACGACGGTTCCCATGAATCATCCAGAAGGTTCTGCGGCGTCTTACCGTGGTTCTTGGCGTGGCTGATGCGCGCCAAAATCGTCTTCGGTGTGACGAGGCGCTCGTCAACCTTCAGATCCTTCGATACCCCTTTCACCACCTGAAGCTGGTCGGCTTCGTCGTAGATCGTAAAGTCGCGTGTGTAGTTCAACGCTTCGATTTCACGGCGGAGCAGGCGAACGCAGAACGAATGAAATGTCGAAATCAGAGGATCACCCGAACGCGCCGCACGAAGAAGATTGCGAACGCGAAACTTCATCTGATCGGCGGCTTTATTGGTGAATGTAACTGCGAGGATCTGCTCCGGCCGGACGTCGCGATTTTCAACCAGGTGCGCCACGCGATACGTGATGACCCGGGTCTTGCCGCTGCCTGCGCCGGCGAGAATAAGGACCGGCCCCTCGGTACTTTCCACGGCGTGGAGTTGTTCGGTATTGAGGAGCTTCGCAAAGTCCATGCGTTTTACGAACCACCAAAAAGGAGTAATTCGGGGTCAGACCCCTATTTTCATGGGTTGCAGAAAATAGGGGTCTGACCCCGAATTACTCCCCCTTCGAAACTATTCCACTGTAACACTCTTCGCGAGATTGCGAGGCTGGTCGATATCGCAGCCGCGGCGCACAGCGCAGTGATAGGCGAGCAACTGAAGCGGTATCACTTCGAGGATCGGAAGCAAATATTCATTCGCGGGCGAAATTGAAATCAGATGGTCTGCGCTCTCGGCTAGATCCGCATCGCCCTCGTTTCCAAGTGCGACAATGATCCCGTCGCGCGATTTCACTTCCTTGATGTTGTTCAAGACTTTCTCATATCGCTGATGCGACTCGGAGGAATCCGGATCGTATGCCGCGAGAAAAACGACCGGCAGGTTTTCGTCGATCAGCGCGTTGGGTCCGTGTTTCATTTCCCCTGCGGGATAGCCTTCGGCGTGGATGTAGGAAAGTTCTTTGAGCTTCAGCGCCCCTTCCAGCGCGATGGGAAAATGAATGCCGCGCGCCAGGAACAAGAAGTCATGCTGACGGAAAAGCCCTTTGGAAATTTCTTCGATTCGTTTGGAATTCTCGAGAATGCGTTCCATCTTGTGCGGCAACTCCGTCAGATCCGTCAAAGCTTTGCGCATCTCCGAATCGGACAGTGTCTTGTGGAGCTTCGCCAGATGCAGCGCGATGAGATATAGACACGCAAGCTGTGTCGTGAACGCTTTCGTCGATGCAACGCCAATCTCGGGTCCGGCCCGCGTGTATAAAACCGCATCGGCAACCCGAGTAGTCATGGATCCCACGACGTTGGTGATCGTCAGGGTCTTTCCTGCGGCTCGAACCTGCCGCTGAGCGGCAATGGTGTCCAGGGTCTCTCCGGATTGAGTGATGAAAATGAAAAGCGTGTCGGGCAAAACTACAGGGTTGCGATACCGGTACTCACTTGCATAATCCACCTCCACCGGAAGCCGGGCCAACGACTCGATCATGTATTTGCCGGCAAGCGCGGCGTGCCAGCTCGTGCCGCAGGCGAGAATCCGAATATGTTTAAATCCCTGCCAGACATCATTTGTAAACGCGATGTCTTCGAGATGAACGGTGTTGGTGTCGAGCGAAAACCGTCCGAGTATCGTGTTCTCGATCGCGACCGGCTGCTCATAAATTTCCTTGAGCATGAAATGCTTGTAGCCGCCCTTTTCCGCCATGATCGGGTCCCACGCGATGTGCTGAAACTGCGGCTTCCGTCTGTTTCCGGCCGTATCCAGCAAGCGTATGCCGTCACGTGCGACGACAGCCACCTCGTGATCGTCGAGAAACAAGATGGAGCGCGTATAGGGAAGCATTGCCGGCACATCCGACGCGACGAATCCTTCGCCGTCCATGGCCCCGACGATCAGCGGATTTCCTTCGCGGACCGCGACGATCTTCTGTGGATCGTCGACACAGACGCACGTGAACGCATACAAACCCTTCAACTCGGCGAGTGCCTTGACCACAGCATCCTCAAGACTCCCTTGGAAATGTTTTTCGAGAAGATGCGCGATAACTTCGGTGTCGGTTTCGGTGGTGAATTTGTGGCCCTCTTCGATGAGTTTCCGCTTCAAAGCGAGATAATTCTCGATGATGCCGTTATGCGCAACAACGATGCGCCCTTTGCAATCGCGATGGGGATGAGCATTCTCTTCCGTGGGGCGTCCGTGGGTCGCCCAACGCGTATGTCCGAGCCCGAATTGCCCCGTCACGGGCTGCTCCTGGAGCAACTCCTCGAGATTTTTGAGTTTGCCGGAACACCGGCGGATCCGGAGTTGCTGGCCTTCGATGATTGCGATTCCCGCAGAGTCGTACCCGCGGTACTCCAGCGATCGAAGCCCTCCCATGATGACCGGAACAGGATCACGTGGCCCGATGTAGCCGAAAATCCCACACATGGGCGCAGAATAACACGACTGACGTGGAACTGTTGTAGCGGGTTAATGAATTGAAATGCGCACGTTCTATTTCTTTTTCCGGTTTTTTGCCCAACCCTCTTTGACGGCCTGACGACCGCGGGCAATGGCGAGTGCTTCCGGAGGGACATCATCCGTGATGGACGACCCGGCAGCGACGTACGCATTTCTGCCGATGCGCACCGGAGCGATGAGTTGTGAATCCGTGCCGATAAAGGCACCGTCCTCGATCACTGTTGGATATTTGCTCACACCATCGTAATTGCAGGTGATAACGCCGGCCCCGATGTTCACGTCACAGCCGATAGTGGCATCGCCCAAATAAGCCAAATGCATCGACTTCGTGCCGCTGCCGAGCGCCGACTTCTTGATCTCGACGAAATTCCCGACGCGCGCTTTGCCGTCAATCGTCGTTCCCATGCGCAGATGCGCATAGGGGCCGATCGATACATCTTCACCCAGCGCGCTATCAACAACAATGCACCCCTCGAGCACGGTCGATCGCGGGCCGACCGTTGAATTGGAAATGCGGCTGAACGAGTGGATAGTCACGTCGTCGCCAATGACCGTATCTCCATAGATTTGAACCGAAGGATAAATGACCGAATCGGCGCCGATCCGCACGTCTCCGTCGATGATCGTGCTGTGCGGATCGATGATTGTCACGCCTTCGGCCATTAGCGATTCGCATTTCCGGCGCCGCATCAAGAGATCGATCACCGCCAGTTCCTGCCGGGTATTGATTCCGAGAATCTCCGCAGCCGACCGGACTTTGAACGCGCCGACTCTTTCCGGCTGCGATACGAGTATCCCGATCACGTCCGGCAGGTAATACTCGCGTTGTGCATTGTCGTTCCGAATTTTAGTTAGTGACTTGAACAGCGCCGGCGCATCGAAAACATAGATCCCGGAATTGATTTCCTGGATTTTCAAGATTTCCGGAGTCGCGTCGCGCTGTTCGACGATGGCATCCACTTCGTTCTCGTTCCGTCGAACGATGCGGCCGTACCCAAAAGGATCGTCCGCATCGGCTGTAATAACGGACGCGCGATATCCACCCTTGCGGTGAAAGTCGACGAACGCCTTGAGAGTGTCTGCCGCGATCAATGGAACGTCGCCCGACAACACCAGCAGGTCACCCGTGTAGTCCGCAAATTGATCGCGCGCAGCCATGACCGCGTGTCCGGTTCCAAGCTGCTCGCCCTGATCAACGAACTTCACCTCCGGGATCGATGCTTTCACTTTATCGGACGTATGGCCAACAACAACCCAGATATCCCCTGAAATGGGACGCGCGCTCCGCAAGACATGCTCGATCAGCATGCGGCCTCCGACCCGGTGGAGAACCTTTGCGTATTTCGATTTCATGCGCGTGCTCTTGCCCGCGGCGAGAATCAGAATTCGGAGATTTTCCATAGACTATTCCTTAGCATCGGGCGAATTTGGGGGACGGACCCAGAATTCTTGTTACTTCAGAATTCGGGGTCTGTCCCCCGGCCGGTCCGGACGCTATTCCAGACCTGCAATCTGAAGTACTGCCTGCGCAAGACGATCCGGATCGTGGCGGATCACCCCTTCCTCAGCGAGCAAATCCCGTTCCACCAAGTTTAATCCGAGCGCATGGAGCCGGTCGCGATCAATTTCAACAAGACCCGCATGTTCCGCGCCGTACTTTTTCAAGATCTCCGGCGAAGGCTTTCCATTATTGAGGAGAATGTTGGAGAACAGTATTCCGCCGCAGTGCTGGGCCAGCGCTTCGACGTGGTCGGCGGCCGAATACATCTCGGTCTCGCCGGGCTGCGTCATGATGTTTTGGATATAGATTTTGATGGCGCTTGAAGCCCGGACAGCGTTGATAACTTCGTTGACGAGCAAATTGGGGATCAGACTTGTGTAAAGCGAACCCGGTCCTATCGTGATCAAATCGGCAGCATCAATCGCATCCAGCGCATCCGGCAATGGATGGGCATCAGATGGAGCAAGTTGTATGCAGCGGATCCGCTTTCTGGAGGCAGTGATGCGCGTCTCGCCTTCAACCCAGGCTCCATCCTCGAGTTCTGCGCGAAGGTGAACGTTGGAAGTGGTCGATGGATAGATGACGCCTTTGATAGCAAGAACTTCGGACGTGAGCCGCACGGCTTCTGCAAAATCGCCTGTAACGCCGGCCATCGCCGTCAAAAACAGGTTTCCGAAACTGTGATCGTGCAGCCCGCCTTCGCTATTGAACCGGAATCGAAACAGCCGCGACATGAGATGCTCGTCTTCCGAGAGAGCGATCATGCAGTTTCGAATGTCGCCGGGGGGCAGAACGTTTAGCTCGTCGCGCAGACGGCCGGAACTGCCGCCGTCGTCGGTGACTGTTACGATGACCGATAAATCCGCTCGGAATAGTTTTAATCCGCGCAGAAGAGTGGAGAGGCCGGTGCCGCCACCGATTGAAACGATCTTAGGCTTGCTGGTCTTCTTTTTCGCCAACGCTCACTATTTTTCCGTAGCAGTGACCAATTGTCTGAAATCCGGATCTTCCTTTAGCGATTCGAAATCGCTATCTCGCGCCGCAAGAAAACGATTTTCCGGCCGAAAATGAATGGCTTGTTTCAAATGCTGCAAGGCGTTGTCCCGATCGCCTTGAATCGCGCTTGCCGCCGCCAAAGCGTAGAGCACGTGGTCGGCTTTGGGGTTGAGCTTCAGCGCATGCTCCAAATGCTGGATCGCGGATGCCATCTCGCGCCGATTCAGTTCGGCGACGCCGACATTATAGTGATCGTCAGCGGATCGGAGCACCGTCCTTTCGTTTTCGTGAAGCTTCTTTTCACAAGCGTGAATTAGGACCTTCGCCCGCTCCTGAATCTCCGGCTCTTCGGGATGCTCCGCGATCAGATCTTCGAAAGAACGGATAGCTCTTCCAAAATCTTCTGCGTGCATCAACTTGATAGCGGCCTCGTATGCGTGCACGGCGTTGGCAAAATGCTTTGACCGGGGTCGCGGAGGAGCATTCGAACGAGACCCAGCGATCGCTGATGCCACCGAAGTTCTGTCCGATTCCACTCTTGCTTTCCGCTTTGGAGCCCGGCCTTTCGGCGACTTGCCGGGAGAACGGGATCCGTTCCTGGAAGCAAACCTTTCCGCTTTTGCCTTCAGTCCAATAGACTTACGCGCGGCAGCAGATCTCTTCGGGGCTTTCTTCGCCGCTTTGGGCTTGACTTTCGCCTTCATTGCCATGCGCTGTCCGGAACTGTAAGTGGATCACGTTGAAAAGTCAAGGTGGGCCCCTCTCGATCCGGGAGGGAGCCGGGTGAAGGTCTCAGAAGTGAACCCAATTTTGAGCCGTCACCCTGCCTTCTCCCCCGAAGGCAGAGGGTAGTTTAAAGCGGTACGCCAGTTGCTATTCCTTCGTCGGCCACCGTCGCTTCCCGATGCCGACCGCGGCGGGAAGGCCGTCGAGAGGTGACGCTGCGTTAGGAATTTCAGCAATTTGGTCGGTTCTTTCAGGAACCGGAGAAGTTTTCAGATTCGTATGAATCCGGATCTCCTTAGGCGCTTTGATTCCAAACCGAACCCGATTCCGACTAAAGTCCAAAATTGTAATTTCGATGTTGCCGTTGATGAGGAGCTTTTCCAGTCTGCTACGACTAATGATGAACATTCACACTTCCCCCTTTACTAAGTGCCGTTCTCTACACAGGAAAATACAAAAGTTACAAAAAAAATCCCCGGCCTTCAACTTTGTTCATATTTCTGGCACAATAGCCGGGCTTTTGACATGATGAAGTATCTGCTGTTGCCTACTTTTTTGATTCTTTTCTTGTTTCGGCCTTCTCAGGCGCAAGAAGCCCACATACCAAGCACCCCAAATGCTGACTTTCGGCCAGCCGTCGTACTGGCAGCATCCGGAACGAATTACGTCAATCGGCTTGCTCTGCGAGGATTTAGTCTCGACTCACAAGGTGTATTGATCGAGTCGTTGGACGGACGAACGATGTATGCCGATCTGAACAGTAATGTTGGATTCAATCCGGCATCGGTCATCAAGGTCGCAACGTCGTTCGCGGCCCTCTCAAAATTGGGTCCCGAATACCATTTCGAAACAGGTTTCTATGCGGACGGCACCGTCAATAAAAAAACACGAACGCTGAACGGCGATCTGATTCTCGCCTCGGCGGGAGATCCGGTGCTGACCACGATCGATGTGGCGCGGCTCGTCCACGAGGTGGTCCGCAGCGGAATCGCGCGTGTTACGGGAAACCTGATCGTTACAGGTCCATTCAGTTATGGGATGTTCTACACAACGGATCGCGCTACGAAGGCTCTCTCGCAAATGCTGCGCCGTGCGGGGGTGCGGGTTGGAGGCCTAACCAACGGCGGGCCTGTTCGAGGCGCGAGCATTGCGAGCCATGTTTCAGAGAGCTTGCGCGACATTCTCTTCTACCAAAATGCTCACAGCACCAACTCGATCGCAGACCGCCTTGGAGAGGCATTAGGCGGTCCCAGAGCGGTGGAAGAGTTTCTTGTCAAAGATGTCGGAATTCCCCAGAGTGACGTCTACATCAGTCACACTTCCGGGCTCGACTTCAATCGCATTACGCCGCGAGCCACCGTCCAATTGTTTCGTGAACTCGTGTTCTGGCTGAACTTGAGTAACCTGCAACCTCAGGACGTGCTTCCAGTCGCCGGCAGCGATGCCGGCACGCTTCGGAGGCGATTTGTTGGAGAAGAGTTCCGAGGCGCAATCATCGGCAAAACCGGAACCCTTCCTGGTACCGATGGAGGTGTGAGCACGCTGGCGGGTATCGCTTACACACGCAACCGTGGTCCCGTTCTTTTTGCAATCTTCAACACGATGGGATCGGTCGCGACCTACCGCAGACTTCAGGATGACTTTTTGAAAGGCTTTATTCTCGAAAGCGGCGGCATTCCTGAAACCAATGCGTCATTGCACAGGCTGAATAATTAGTCAAAAATCGTAAGGAGAGGCCGCCGACGTGACGCTCCTGGATCGAGCTATTGCTCGTACTCTACCGGCAGTCCCGAGAGGAATTGTTCGAAGAGTCGCCAATAGGTATATCGCAGGAGAAACCGTCGACGACGCGCTGCGGATCGTTGCCGGTCTCAACGAACGCGGATTCCGCACCACACTCGACATCCTCGGCGAACACATCCACAACCTCGATCAGGCACGGCGCGCCGCCGCCGGATACGTCGGAGTGCTCGACGCCATCGATGGCCGGAAGCTCGACGGCAATATTTCCATAAAACTGACGCAGCTCGGATTGAAAGTCGATCTTGCGACGTGCTTTGATCTGACAAAGCGGCTCGTCGAGCATGCATGCGAGTTGAAGAATTTCGTCCGGATCGATATGGAGGATTCTTCCTGCACAACCGATACTTTGCAGATTTATCGTCAACTGCGCACGGACCATTCCAATGTGGGTGTCGTCGTTCAGGCTTACCTGAGGAGAACCGCCAACGATATCTGCACGCTCGAACAATTGCGTCCAAATTACCGGCTCTGCAAAGGCGCCTATGTCGAGCCTCGGGAAATCTCTTATCATGACATGCGCGTGATCAATCGCAATTACGCTTACCTTCTCGAGAAGATGCTGCGGAACGGCTCCTATGTTGGCATTGCCACGCATGATGAGCTGATGGTCTGGGAGGCGTTCCGAATCATCCGCGATCTGAAAATTCCACCCACGGCTTATGAGTTCCAAATGCTGCTTGGTGTCGATGAGCAACTCCGGGATATCATCCGAGCGGCGGGACATCATCTGCGCGTGTATATTCCATTCGGGCGGGATTGGTACGCCTATTCCGTACGCCGGTTGAGAGAAAATCCCCGGCTGGCAGGATACGTCTTCAAAGCGATGTTCAAGTGAGGATAGTTCTACTAGGAACCAGCTCCGCTGTCCCCACGCTGACCCGAGGTCTGTCGGCGACGGCACTCGTCCGGGAAGGAGACGTCTTCCTGTTCGACTGCGGCGAGGGCACCCAATTGCAACTTATGCGATCGAGCGTGAAGCGGAGCCGCATTCACTCGATCTTCATCGGACATCTTCATGGCGATCACCTGTACGGCATCGCGGGATTGCTAAGCACGCTGCATCTGGATGGCCGCGAGACGCCGCTGAATGTCTTCGGCCCTGAAGGCCTCCAAGTTTTTTTGAATGCCGCGTTTCGAACGTCGGATCTTCAGTTCGAATTCAAGCTCACGCTGAAGGAATTACCGCGCGGCTTCCGCGGCCGCGTTCTGGACGAGGAAGACTTCTATGTGGAAGCGCTTCCACTAGATCACTCCATCTTTTGCCTCGGCTGGCGATTTCAAGAGAAAGACAAGCCGGGCGTCTTCAACCTCGAAAGAGCGGAAGAATTGGGAATCCCACGCGGGCCGTTGTACGGGCGACTGCAGCACGGTGAAAACATCACGCTTTCAGATGGCCGGATCATTACGCCGGATATGGTCCTGGGGGGCCCACGACCCGGTAAATCCGTCGTTTATTGCCTGGATACACAGTTTTCCGAACGCTCGATTCGGCTCGCCGACAAATGCACCACGCTCATCCACGAAACTACGTTTGGTCCGGATGCAATCGATATGGCTCGCGAGCGAAAACACTCCACGATGGAGGACGCCGCCCGCGTGGCAAAAGAAGCGGGCGCGCAAACGTTAATTGCGACCCACTTCAGCACTCGCTACGATGGACGGCAGATTGCACAAATCGGTGATGATGCCCGCGAGGTGTTTGAGCCCATCACGATCGCACGAGACCTGCTGGAAGTGGAAATTTAATACCGGGCGAGGGACGAATCGATCTGCTCAGCCCAGGCATCGATCCCACCACACATGCTTTTCGCATTCACAAAGCCGTGTCCGCGAAGATATGCGGCGGCATCGAGGCTGCGCATGCCGTGATGGCACATCGTAACAATGGGCGTGTCCTTGGACCACGTCTGCATGATCTCTTGGGCCACCGCCTGATCGACCAAAACGCTGCCGGCCACATTCGTGATTGCGTATTCCTCCGGGCTCCGCACGTCTAGCAATTTGATTCTGCCCTGCTTCAACAGTTCGGCCGTTTCCTTTGGCGTGATCTCGAGATCTTTTTCCATTTCCTGACTTTTCTGAATATGGTCTATGACCTCATTCACGTCCAGGCCGTGATTGAGGGCGACCGTTGAGAGCGTGTCGGTCGGCTGGAAACCGCAACTGCTGCAACCTCCAACGTGATATTTCTGGAAAAGAGCACGCTGCGCCGATGGAAAAACCGTCGTCACCCGTTCCATCGTCCAGGCGCCCGTCAAATCCTTTGGATCTTTACTCACCGGCGCCTTCTGTTCCATTAACGGTTTTAGCGCGCGGGTGTCCAGTTCATTATTGTCGATCCGGACAGGTGCCGGCTCGACAGTCTTCTTCCCGAAAATTCTCGAAAGCAAGGTTGCCATTGTAGACTTCTCCTTCCAGTGTCGCCCTTTGCGCGTTTGTGATCCGAACGCGTACTTGATCACCGTGGATGATATTACTTGAGGCTGCGGCCTTCTCTTGAGGCTGCGCCCTTCTCTTGAGGCTGCGCCCTATCGGGCTTGCGCTTCGCGCGGGCTTGCGCTCCGCGCGGGCTTGCGCTTCGTTTATTGAGGCTGCGCCCTGTCGGGCTTGCGCTTCGCGCCGAACATGTACTTTATAGTTTGTGCGCGTCCTGCCGACTCCAAGTTCCTCGATTAAGACATCCTGAATCGTTCCAACTAAGTCCAATCGCTTCTTAAGTGCGATTCGATCGACCAGTTCCAAACAGCGCTGATGCCGCTCTTCAATGAGCTGTTGCGGCAGACATTCCAGTTCCGCAGCCGGAGTGCCTTCTCGCGCTGAATACTTGAAAACGAATCCCCAGTCGAACTGTAGTTCTTCGACTAATGAAAGCGTTTGCCGGAAATCCTCTTCCGTCTCGCCTGGAAAACCCACGATGATGTCCGTGCTCAACGTCATGTCCGGCACAGCTTGACGCATCTTCCCGGCGAGCGCGATGTAATGCTCGCGCGTGTAATTCCGCATCATGGATTTCAGCATGGTATTTGAACCGGATTGGACCGGCAGATGCAACGACTCGCACACCTGAGGAACAGTCGCCATAGTTTCAATCACGCGATCCGTCATGTAATAAGGATGCGGGCTGATGAAACGGATACGCTCGACGCCGTCGATGCCGGCAACGGCCCGCAGCAGATCGGCGAATCGATGCTGCCCGTGCCGGTAAGAATTCACCGTTTGCCCCAGCAATGTGATCTCGCGTGCGCCTTCGGAAACTCGATCACGAACTTCGGCAAGGATCTGATCGATTGAATGATAGATTTCGCGCCCGCGAACATAGGGGACGATGCAGTAGGTGCAGGAATAATTGCAGCCGCGCATGCTAGTGACAAACGCGGCAACCTTCTCATTGACCGCGGGAACTGCGTAATCGAGGTCCTCGTCCGTGGCTCGGCGGTCGAGCAGCCGCCCGGCTATTTCGTTGAAATTCTCGATGGACTTGGCACCCACGACCAGATCGATAAACGGAAACCTGTCTTCGAGATATTCCTTTGTCCGCTCTGCGGCGCAGCCGCTGACCACGACTTTCCGGCCGGGCCTTTTCGCCTTCCAACGTCCAAGTCGCCCGATTTCGGAAAATGCGCGATCTTCTGCGTGCTGGCGGACCGTACACGTGTTCACTAAATAAATGGATGCGTCTTGCGGATCCTGCGTTTCGACGAGACCCTTGGCTTTCAAATGCCGCCCGATCTCGTTGGAATCCGCGACATTCATCTGGCACCCGTATGTGCGGACGTAAAACTTCATATCTTTAATGTCGGGTCTTCTGTTTCGGCTTCGCCCTATCGGGCTTGCGCTTCGCGCGGCCAGCCGTAGTTGGTACACCCTTCGGGCCTCGTTGATATGGCAATGGCCGGTCCCCCGACATAAGCTAACGATTATACTTGATCGCATGCACGAGGTTCCGATCGAAGACTTCATCGATCTGCACACTTTCCAGCCGCGGGAAATCCGGATTGTGATCGAAGAGTACTTGTATCAGGCGATTAAGCGAGGCTTTCGTGAGGTCCGGCTCATCCATGGCCGCGGCATCGGCGTGCAGCGCGAAATCGTGCACTCGATGTTGAAGGAGCACCTCGCCGTCATTTCATTCCGCGATGCTGCCGACCGCGGCTCTACCTACGTTCTTCTCAGATCCGGCCCTCCTCCCGCAGCTTCTCCAGATGCGCTATAACGGACCGCTCCGCCAGACCATGCATCGCGGGCTGGACATCCGTGTAGACTTCCTTCACGATGGCGCCCGGCTCCCGATATCCGCGCTGCCAGGCTGCCAGTATTTTCGCCTCCCGCTCCATTCGATGATCGAGATACTGCTGAATTTTTGCCTTCGCGTCGGCCATCACCGGACCGTGAGCAGGGAACAATGCGGTCACCGGCAGCGCCTGCATTCGTTTCAGCGAATCGAAATACGTCGCCATGTGCCCTTCCGGCGGATCAATCACAATGGTTCCCAAACCCGCCATCAGATCGCCGGTAATGAGCGATCCGTTCTTCTCCTCGAATAAGCAGACATGCCCCCGCGCGTGTCCAGGTGTGTGCAGTACGCGAAGGTTCCATCCGGGCTTACCTCGAAGCTCGAGCCGTTCGCCGTCGACGAAAGTGCGGTCGACCGTCACCACACCCTCCAGATCGCGCGCCGTGATCGGATGCGCAGCAATCTTTACGCCGCGCTGTTGCTTTAGATGATTGGCGCCACTGACATGATCGCGATGTAAATGCGTGAGCCAGATTTCTCGTATGTTCTGATTCTCGAGAATGCGATCGAGTAATGCCTGTTCTTCTTCATACGGAGAGGCTGGATCGATGACAACAACCTCATCGCCTCCGACGACATAGCAGTTCGTATGTGTGGCGGGCGGCAGCGTGGGCGTGCGCAACGGAACCAGGACGATTCCCGGCCGCATGTCGATGGCCGGGATGGGCTCACCATTTGCCCAGGGCACGGCCATCATTCGGGTTTCAACACCTTCCAGTCCTTCGGCGAGGCATCGCAAGGCATGCAAGACGGGCGGCGCTGATAGAATCTGCCCTTCCATCCATTTCGCGACGGCATCCCCCGGCCGGATCCATTCCCCGAAATCGTGCTCGTCAGTGACGAGACGCGGCTCTTCTCCGGGAGGACACTTTGTCAGAAAGAAACGTGTATCGAAGCGCCGGGGCGAGAATGCAGGCGTCAGCCAACGGCCCACTTCAACAAGAGTGGTGGGATCGATCCGAATACCAATCTCCTCGAAAAGCTCACGCGCCGCGCAGACTCTGGCGTCTTCCTCGAGATCAAGCTGCCCGCCCGGGAACGCATAAAAGCCGCCTTGAAAGATCATTTGGGCCGCCCTCCGTACCCAAAACACTTCGATCGCCTCTCCCATCGGGGAGAGGCCGGGCCCATTTATGGAACGGGGGCCGGGTGAGGGTCTTACTAAGATCACCGCCGCTGCAGATCGTGGACTCGCCATGCAACTCAGTATATTCTTTCGGGCAACCCACAGGAGGTTGTCATGTTCAAGCGTTTGATTCTCATCCTTCTTGTCGCGGCGCCGCTTCGTGCCGAAGTGGTCCGCATTGAAGTGAATTCACGTGCGGATGTTCTCGCCGGGAAATCGTTCGGTACAGCCGGTCCATATGAGAGACTTTCCGGCAAGATCTACTTTGCAGTTGACCCTCGAAACAGCGCGAACCAAATCGTCACAGACATCGACAAAGCGCCGAAAAATGCCTCCGGCAAGGTGGAGTTCTCTTCGGATTTCTTCATCATCAAGCCGAAAGACCTGACTCGCGGCAATGGCTCCGTGCTCTATGAAGTATCGAATCGCGGCAACAAAGGCATGCTGGGGTTCTTCGATTTCGCTTCTGCAAGTACCGATCCCCAGAACGCGCAGGATTTCGGCGACGGATTCCTCCTTGAACAGGGCTTCACGCTCCTCTGGGTTGGATGGCAATTCGACGTTCCGAATCGTGACAATGCCCTTCGCGCCTACTTGCCGGTTGCGCGCGAACCCGATGGGCGTCCGATTCGCGGACCGGTGCGCAGCGATTTCGAACCGGTCGATAAGATCTTCGAAGCGTCTTTAGCTGATCGCGGACACATGGCTTATGCCGTCGCCGACCCGAAGGACCCCGCGAACGTCTTGACCGTACGCGATTCCGGCGATGGCCCTCGCCGGACAATTCCTCGAAATCAGTGGGAATTCACCGGAGACGGACGTGGCGTTCGCATGGGCTCCGGCTTCGAGCCGAAGAAGATTTACGAAGTCGTGTTCAAATCCCAGGATCCTCCGATTGCAGGACTTGGTTTGGCCGGCGTCCGAGACACGATTTCGCAACTGAAATACGGCTCTGCTGCGGAGCTTTCGATTTCGGCTGGTGCCCTTAAACACGCGATCGCATTTGGCGCGTCTCAAAGCGCGCGGTTCCTTCGAACCTATCTTTATGATGGGTTCAACGAAGACGAATCGCATCGAAAAGTCTTCGACGGAATGATGATCGAGCGCGCGGCCGCAGCGCGCGGGAGTTTCAACATCCGGTTTGCGCAACCGTCTCGAGATGGCGACCCCTGGGCGAATTTTCTGTATCCTGTCAACGTCTTTCCTTTTAGCGATGCCGAACAACTGGATCCGGAGACGGGGCGCCGCGACGGTCTGTTGACGCACCGGATGAAAGAACAATTCTGGCCAAAGATCATGTATACGAATTCGTCATATGAATATTGGGGCCGGGTTGCTTCTCCCCTGCACACGACAATCGACGGGAAGGAAGATCTTTCGTTGCCGCCGAACGTCCGCGCCTATCTCTTTGCCGGCGCGCAACACGGCCCCTCACCGTTTCCGCCGCCGCGCACGGTTGGTCAACAAATGAGCAATCCTCTGGAGTATCGATGGTCCATGCGAAAGCTGCTGGTCTCAATGAACCAATGGATTGTCGATGGAACCGAACCCCCGCCCAGCGCTCTTCCTCGCATCAGTGACGGCACGCTGATCGCCCGAGACAAGTTGACGTTCCCAAAGATTCCAAACGTCTCTGTACCCGCAGCGCATCAGACGGCGAAACGCGCTGATTACGGTCCGGATTTTGTGAAGAAAGGGATCGTCACTATCGAGCCGCCCAAGCTCAGCTCTACGTTTCCGGCCTTGATCCCACAAGCCGACCCTGATGGCAACGACATTCCCGGCATCCGCATGCCCGAGCTTCTCGTACCGTTGGCGACGTTCACCGGCTGGAATTTGTACAACGACCGCTCAGGCCCAACGAATGTCATGGCCACCACGACCGGTTCTTTCATCCCATTCGCCCGCACGCGCGTCGAACGCGCACGCACCGGCGATCCGCGGTCTTCCATCGAAGAACGGTACAAGAACAAGGAGGATTACCTCGACCGCATTACGAAATCGGCCAACGATCTTGCATCGAAGGGCTATTTACTCACGCAAGACGTCCAGCGCATCGTCCAACAGGCCGCGACACGCTGGGACTGGATCATGAGTCAATCCGGATTTGCGGGAGCGGCGAACGCCCATTGACCCGCCGTTTCCGCCTTTGCTACCCTCTGTGGGTCACGCCGGCGAAAATTGTCGCCGTCCGTGCCATTGCTCCTCAGTAGCTCAATGGCAGAGCATCCGGCTGTTAACCGGAGGGTTGTAGGTTCGAGTCCTACCTGAGGAGCCTTTTCAATAACTTACAACCACTACAAAGCGCCAGTTTGGCGCTTTGCCCTTTTCTTGCCCTTTTCGCGCACTTCGTTACCATACATAGCTGGAATGCATGCGCGGGGCGATGATCATCTAGATAGGATGGAGGACGTG
>Ga0209237_1000655_pt1 | contig 19845 bp, 19 predicted proteins | sample GraSoi013_1_40cm_2_FD_185820 | JGI IMG/M metagenome (GOLD analysis project Ga0209237, IMG submission 185820) | Grasslands soil microbial communities from the Angelo Coastal Reserve, California, USA - Sample 10_02_2013_1_40cm (SPAdes) (version 2) | ecosystem: Environmental > Terrestrial > Soil >... | reverse complement strand
CATATGCCCAGAATTGGAAACTTGGCCTTTCTGACTAAGTCCATTTCGGGTTGGAATAGTTCGCGGGTTCTAGGTTTTGAGAGTAGAGCACTGGACCCTGTGAGAATGACCAGATCTGGTCCAGAACCTACAACCCTATCGTAAAGGTCCGGTTGCTTGTAGTCTATTTTCTCCACCGATTGTCCGATGGAATTTTCTATGTTCTGGACTGCTCTGTCAATTTGGCTCGGTTCTTTGTAGTTGTTAACAACAACTATTTTCAATGTTTAGAGAGCGGCCAGGAGTTTGTCGATTTCTTCCTCGGTGTTGTAGTAGTGTGGTGAGGCTCTTAGTGCTTTGACTCTGCTGGCGACCGTAATGTTGAGCTTCTTCAACTTCTCATACGTTGCTCCGGGGTCGGGGTCTTCGAAGACCACTATTCCGCTTCGCCGGTCTGGCTGTAACGGTGTGAGTATTTTGCGTCCTTTCTCTTTCAATCCCTCGATCAGGTGCTCTGTGACTTTCAGGACTCGATGGGATCTTTCTGTCTGATCGTGCTTCAACGCGAATTCGAGGGCTGCTTTGGCGCCTACAATCGATATTACTCCCCAGCTTCCACCTTCAAACATTGTCGCGTCCGGCGCGGGAATCGTCTCTTCGATGTTGAACGGTTTTCCGAACAGATCTTGTTGGCTTGTGAGTCTTCTTGCGACTGAGTCTTGGACTCCATGCCAGCCGATATAGTTCGGATCAAGATCCTTCAGCCTGTCGCGTTTGGCATAGACGAAGGCTGCGCCGTGGGGTCCCTGCATCCACTTGTACATCCCGCAAACTAGCGCGTCAACTCCGTCTTGTCGAGCGTCTATTGGAAAGACGCCTAGGGAGTGGAACGAGTCGGCGATGACAAATGCGCCGTGTTCGTGTGCGATTTTTGTGATCTCTCGGATTTTCTCCCTGCAGCCGTTGGTCCAGGAGACGTAGTCAACTGAGACGATCGAGGTGTCGTCGTCGATTGCTTTCTCCCATTGTTCTAATGGGATTGTGCCGTTATTGTCGCGGTGGAGTAGGCGGACGTCTTTTGCTCGTCCGTGTTTTTTCTGGAGGTGCCAGAGGTAGATGTTGGTTGGAAAGTTGAGTTCGCTGATGACTACATTGCCATCTGGTTTGTAGTTGATGCTGCTGGCGAGGCTGATGAGCGCGCTTGTGACGTTTGGGACAGACGCTATCTCGTCGAGGGGTACTCCACCGATCATCTTTCCAAATTGCCTGCGTGATTCGATGATGAGTGGTAGCCATTCTTCCCAGTTCTCGCCGTACTCTCGCCAGTCGGCCATGAACTCGTTAATCGCGTTGAGGACCGGTATGGACGGCGGACCTGTTCCTGCATTGTCGAAATAGGCTCGCCGGGAAGTGACGGGTATCTGTTTTCTGACGAGGTCGATATTCAAAGAGACACCGAGGTTGAACGAATCCATTTGGCTAGGCTGAGTATAAAGGAAGTGCTAGGTGCCGTGGAAACTCTGAACGCCCGTTTCGGCGATGCAGTTCTTGCACCAGAACTGGTTTCTCTCGGGGCTGTATTGGGCGTGGCTGTCGGTTACTATGTTTCCGCAGTTTCCGCAGCGAACGATGAAAACTTTACGCATCTTGTGATGTGGAAGGTCTTTCTTGTGCTGTTCCACATCGATGTTCCCGGGTTCTAGGACCATATTGCAGTTCTCACAGTGGTAGATTGTTTCGAGAATTGCCTTGTCGCGTTCGTCTACCCAGTTCTCAGCCATAGTTGCGATGGTACTCCTTGATAGAAGGTGGTTCGATCGTGCTTTTCGCCGTTCTACTCTAAGATGCTCTTCCCCTGTTTATATGGAATCCATGAGAGGAGCGTCCGGCTTCTAGGGCGAGGTCGTCCCGATTCGTTGCCGCTCTGACGCGATTTCGACGTGGTTATGGAGGGCTCCTATCGCAAAGCAAGGTTCACAATACTCGGTCGCAGGGAAGGGGAAACTAGGGGTAGAGGAAAGTGGGTCTTCCAGAGAAGATTAAGCAGATAGAGGAGGAGATGAAGAAGACCCAGATCAACAAGAAGACTGAACACCACATCGGCCTTCTCAAAGCCAAGCTTGCCCGGTTGCACGAGGAACTGGAAGCCTCTACCTCGAAGGGAGGAGGTCCGGCTTTCGAGATTCGCAAGGGTGGCGACGCGACAGTCGTTCTCATCGGCCTCCCTAGTGTTGGTAAATCGACTATTCTGAATCGGTTGACGAATGCTAAGTCGAAAGTTGCGGCATATGCCTTCACAACCCTCACGGTTGTTCCGGGGATTCTGCGTCTCAACGGAGCGGACATCCAGATCCTCGACCTTCCAGGAATCATCAGCGGCGCATCTTCGGGACGCGGGAGGGGAAGGAGAGTTCTCTCGGTTGCCAGGAACGCGGACCTCGTATTGTTGGTCTTGGATGTGTTTCAGCCGGGACAGGTACAATTGTTGAAGAATGAGCTTCATGCGATGGGTATTCGAATCGACCAGAAGCCTCCCGACGTGGTCATCAACAGGGGCAGTAAGGGAGGGCTAGCTCTCACCACGAGTGTCAAGCTTACAAAACTGACCCCTGCAACTGTCAAGGGAATAGTCGAAGCCTACGGGATTAGTAATGGTGGCATTTTGGTACGCGAAGATGTTACAGACGAGCAATTGATTGACGTTTTGACCGGGAACCGGAGGTATGTTTCCTCCCTGGTCGTCTTGAACAAGGTGGACTTGGTAAATGAGCAATATCTTGCGGCTGCGAAGAAACAGATTGGAAGCGATTTCGTCCCCATATCGGCTGAGAAAGGATTGAACATGGACCTTCTTGCTGATAGAATCTGGGAGACCCTCAATTTCATCCGAATCTATCTGAAACGTCCTGACGGTGACGCGGACTTTGAGAAACCTCTCATTCTTCCTGCTGGCTCGACGTTGCGGGATGTTTGCAAGAAGATTAGTCCCCGATTTGTCGAGGGAGCCAAGTACGCTTTTGTCTCAGGGTCCAGCGTGAAATTCACTGGTCAGCGCGTGAGTCTCGACCATATCCCTGCTGACAAGGACGTCGTCACGATCATGCGCTAAGCTAGGCAGAAGCTCAGCGACCTAGATCGAATTCTTCGTGAATTGCCCTTACTGCTTTGTCAGGGACCATCGGTCGAATTTCTCAGCTGAGACTCCGCCTCTCGTTCGATAATAACTGGCCTCGTACCAATGTCTCAATTTCGGCTGATAGGGAAAGCTTTCAGAATCACCCATTATCAGCCCTGATATCGGTTCTAGGAGCCTTTCTCTAGATTTCCTAGCAAATCGTTCTTGACGCCTGCTAGATTCGCCCTAGCATCCAAGCCCAGACCACGCCTGAATCCTGAGACTCGCCCATAATCAACCGCAGACACCAGATATTCAACGGGGGACGGGGGGGTCTTAGCAATCGCGTCTCGCGACGCAAGAGTGGCGAAGCTGATAACCCCACAATTGGTTTAGGCATGTCATTCGTGGTCATGAATAATAGAGCATTTTCGTGACATATAACTGTGTACTTCTCCGAAAATCGTTTCGTAGCGAAGGCTACTTTTTCCAGCCGAGCTTGCATGCATCTAGGTACGAAACTACAGCATACCCGACAGTCCGTTTTTCTTGCAGACGCTCAGATCATTTTGAAATCTGTTTGTGGAATGTCCGCTCGAAGAACTGCTCCCGAGCTTCCTTCCAGTAGCGCGTTGTAGCTTCGTCCCTTGTACTCGTAGGTGCTGAACCAGACTGGCGCGTGAATGTAAGTCGGCCTTTCAACCTTGAAATTGGTATTGAAGGACGTTATCTGGTCCACCTCCTGTTTTGCCAAGAACCTTTGGTTCGTCTCCACCTCCTCCCTAGCGTGTTGAACCGCCTCCTCGCTCGTCATCTCGCTGTTGAGGAACTTCGCTCCAGAATCTATTCTCTTGAAATCGAAAGGAATTTTCCCTGTATCCGGGATAGTGTAGTCTCGGGTTGGAAACTGCGCGCCCTTTCTTCCTAACACAAGCCAGTCGTAATACCTGTCTATCACCCCTTTCCTAGGTGAAGGCGGCGAGACTCTCTCTAAGACCCCTTCGTAGTTGCTTGTCGCATTAATCGGGACGAGCCAGAGCGGAAGATACCGCAATTCCAACGTCAAAATCCTGCTCTTCTTTGCCAGGTCTCCGGGCTTCATGAATCCCTCTCGCATCCAGTCGCGAAGAGCATTCTCGATGCTCGCAGCGTTGTTATTGTTGAGGACGAGACTATGCTCTAGCTGAAACGGTTCATCCGCTCCGACAACCGCAGTGTAGCCGCAATAGCGGCATGTCGAGACGATCTCTCCAGGGTTGATGCTCAGAGGTGCGCCACAGTTCTTGCACTTTATCTCCGAGACAATGCCCGACAACGTTCCTTCCCCGATTGTTCTAGGATAGAATTAATGAAGGCCGAATTAAGCTCTCTAACACTAAGGAAGGAGAATTGGCAGGACTCGGCGCACTCAAGCGGACGATGGGTTTCACAATAATTCTTGTCTTCGCCATATTCCTCGGTCTTCTCTTCGTCATATCCGCCTTCTTCCTCGACCCTGTCACTGGACTAGTCCTCGGTCTAGTAGGCGCTTTCTTCATTGTACTCCTTCAGTACCTGATAGGTCCGGTAATCGTCAGGGCCACGAGTCATTTGCATTACTTGACTCCCGGCGAAAATGGTTGGCTTGAGGCGAAAGTAAGCCAGCTCGCCTCGAAGTCAGGTATTCCCATGCCCCGGCTCGCCGTCTCCCCGGACCCGACTCCAAACGCATTCGTGTTCGGTCGCACCCGCAAGAGCGCTACGCTCGCGGTTCACCAGGGCCTGCTTCAACGTCTGGACGAGAATGAGATTGAAGGGGTCATAGGACATGAGCTAGGTCATGTGAAACATCGCGACTTTATCGTAGTAACAATGATTAGTGCCATCCCTCTGGTCGCGTATATTATCGCCCGGTCGGTTCTCTGGGGCGGCATTGCCAGCGGCTACAGCGGTCGAAGCAACAAGAACAACAGTGCCGGACTCTTGATTGTCGTCGCTGTCGCCGCCTATGCCGTCTATATTCTCACAACCATCCTGGCGTTGCGATTGACGCGTCTGAGGGAGAGCTATGCAGACGCGTACTCTGCGTTTCTCACCCAGGAGCCAAGAGAGCTGGAGAGTGCTCTCACCAAGATCGCATACGGCCTATCTCTCGCGCCAGGCGAACCTCACGGAGCTCGAGCCTTCTTTATCGAAGACCCTGCCCAAGCAAAACAAGATGTCGCAGGCATCATGGACCAGAAATCGAAATATGATCTCGACAAGGATGGCGTCCTAAGTGAACGAGAGCTAGAAGCGGCCATGGAAGCGGAGTCAAAGTCCAACTGGCGGAAAGCAGCTCAGCTCTTCATGACACATCCGCCCACCTACAAGAGGATCCTTATGCTCAGGGAGATCGAGCATGACATGAACTCTGGAAACTTCCAGCAGAACAACGCGTACGATCACGTCTGACAAAGAGCGACCCAGCCTTCATTTTGACGATTACAATAGAACTATAAACCGGAACACCAACGCGTTCAACCGGATTAAAGATGATTCGGGTTCCATGGGCCCCGCTCAACGGCGGAGTGTTCCTCATAGTATTCGGAATCGTGATGCTGCTTTCCCTCGTCCAAGTTGGGGGCCTCAACCTGTCCACAGGCATACCGCTGATCTTCTTAGTGTTCGGGGCATGGCTTATCGTAGCCGCCTTCGTAGTGCACGGTCCTGATGATCGATACGCCCCTCCTCGGTCAATGATCCTTGCGTGGGGAGGAATGGTCACGTTCCTCGGAGCGATATGGTACGTTGCCACTTTGTCGCTATACCTTGTGCCTGTCGTCATACTAATGGTCATAGTTGTTGTCGGCATCGGCGCTGTTGGCTACGCTCTGACTCGAGCTGAGGCAAAGAAAGCCCACCCTACAGTCGCATAGACCGTGTACGACCCCAAGGCCCGCTATATCCGCACCCTCTTCTCCAAGGTTCCGCTCGAATACGACCTGTTGCTCGGACTGCTGAGTTTTGGTCAGGACAGAAAATGGCGGGCTTTTGTTATAGAGCAAGCTGAGCCTCTGCCTTACAGTGTGATACTTGATGTGGCTACTGGCACCGGATTGTTAGCAGCGGATTTTGCAAATGCGATCGCCAGCAATGGCCTGGTGGTCGGCGTCGATTTGACCCTCTCTATGCTTGAGACCGCAAAGGAAAGGCTGAGACAGAAAGGATTGACTGGAAGAACTGACTGGGTATTAGCTCGGGCTGAGAACCTACCTTTCAGAGACGACTGTTTCATGTCTGCATCGATCAGCCTTGCGCTTAGAAATGTGTCCGATGCACGATTAACGCTTAGAGAGATGGCAAGAGCGACAACACCGGGTGGTGTCGTGATATCTCTCGACTTCGCGCGGCCACCGAACAGACTCTTTCGACTATTTTATTACGACTATCTTTTGGGACTGTTTCCCATTTTCGGAAGAATTGTCTCACAAGCTTGGGGGAGAACTCTATCGTACCTTGGTCGTTCGATTCTGAAGTCTCGAACCGGGACCCAGATTGCGGCACTAATGGCTGAGGAAGGACTCTCGTATACGAGATCAGTTCCCCTGACGCAGGGAATCGTGTACGCAGTGATTGGAAAGAAACAGTAAACTGGTCTACCGCTTAGAGGGCTCTGAATCGACACTCATCTAGACCCATCGAAGACAAAAAGAAAAACGAACGACCTAGGTCACTCGAAATGCTCTCACCAACAAAAGCCAGTATAGCCGGCCCTCGCCCTGGAATAGCGGGTAAGCTACGTCTGGCCCTGCATAGCTAACAACAGGCTGGCAACTGACGGCTCTAAGAAAGAACTCTAGATTCGTCGCCTGAAAGGTTACAAAATAATCCTCGCTAAGTATTGTTGCACCACACTTTGAAGAAAGGTAAAGAGCATTAGAATCCGTGTCCTTCCAGACTGAGTTAACGCAATGTTGGGAACAATTTCTCAAGAAGCGCGTGAGTGCGACGACCACAGCGACACTTGCTAGAACGGGCTTGGGAATCAGTCGACGGAAGCGCAACATAAGCCCTAATATCGAAATATAAAACCGTGGTGCTCCTATTGCCTTATCGACGACTCTGCGACGATATAGCCGGGGTCGTAGAACCATCAAGAAATCCAGCCCGCTCATGATCCCAGGGGATCTAGTTCACGACCGGTAACCTTGAGAAGGGCCTCTAGTCATAGAGAGTGGGACTTTGAATCCTGGGACCGGGCGACAGTCATCGTTCCTTTCTTGGTTCTGACGGCAAGTTTTCAGCCCCGCCACGGAAGCTCAGTCCTGCCAAAAATGCAAGTGCTATGAATGATGCCGGGGTTATGTAGAACATGGTCGCGGGGTTCAGCGTGTAGAGAATCCCTCCTAGGAAGGATCCGATTACAAACCCCATGCTTTCTAGTGTCAGATAGAACCCGAACTGTCCGGCTCTCGATGCTCCTTTTCTTACAGTAGAGAGAATAGAATAGGCCACGAAGCTTGGCGCTCTTGCGCTTCCGATGAGAAAGACGATTGGAAACGAGAGCAACGGGTTTGTGGTCAGAAGGACCCCGATGAGCCCAGCTGAAGATAGACCTAGGCCTAGGGCCATGGTCCCGCCCACGCTTTTTGCATCTGCTCTTCTGCCGAGGAGAATCGCGAAGACGGCTCCGCCCAGAGACTGCAGTGCACCGAGAAGTAGTATGGTCGATGGTCCTAGGCTGAGAGCATCTTGAAAGTAGAGAGGTATGAAAGGTGCGGCGACGCTCCACGCGAGGGCTGCCCCAGTGAGATAGAGGAGAAGCGTGGCCTCTCGACGTGACTTGGGGAATTCTAGCCTCGGAGACCTAACGTCATTCTCCAAAGGTGGTTGGGGCTTCATGAAGAAAAGTACAATCGTCGAGATTGAGAAGAACACGAATGTAAGTAAGAAGATCCCTCGTACCGAGATCCAGTTGAGTAGAGCGCTTCCAACAAGTGGTGAGAAGACTACTCCGAGTGGAGCTGATGCCCAGGTTATCCCGAAGTTTGAGGCTGACCTTGTTCTTTCAGCAGCTCCTGCGATGTAGGCATTGAAAGCTGGAACGTTGAAACCTGAGACTTGGAGAAGAATTATTCCGGGAATTACATCGGTCCAGGTTCTCGCGAAATAGTACATGAGCGGAGGCGGGATGCTCATTGCCCAGCCTATGATCAACAGCGCTTTCAGTTCGTACTTGTTCGCCAGTAATCCCCCCGGAATCATGCTGAGGGCGAGCGCGAGAAACCCGATAGAGAATACGAGTCCCACATCGCTCGGGGACGCTTGGAGGTCTCGCAGATACAGTGGCCAAATGTAATTGTAAAGTCCTAGGCCGAAGGTCCATAGGAACAATGACAGAAAGAGGAGCCGTAGATCTCTAGGAAGACCTTGTAGTGAGGCTAAGAGATTCAGCCGGCTCGCGGCGAGCAAGATTCACTCGCCTTCCTTTCTCAGGGTCTCAAGCTTGACTGTCAAGAGATAAAGTGTGTTGCGATTAGTATCCCTGAGATGAAGAAGTAAGAGCCGAAGGAGAGGAGTACTATGCCGGCGATGAGATCTAGCAGCCATCTTGGAACCTGCATCAGGTAATCATAGGAGAACGCGCACACTACAATCAAGAGAATAAGGCTTGCAAGTGCGCCTACGAGGGTCCATTCTATATTGAAGGCTCCAGCTGCTGCGAGGATGAGGCTCGCTTCAAATCCTTCCGTCATTGTGATGCTGAAAACCGGTAGCGAGTTTTGGATCGAGAATGGTATCTGCCCTTCTGTTGCTGTGATGCCTTCGCTGTGTTTCCGGTCTTTCTCGACAACTTCGTCGCTCCATTTTTCCATCTTTGCTCTGAACGATTTGCCTCGGAAATAGTACTTGACGAAGCCTCGCAGAAACCGATAGGAAAAGTAGAGGATAACAACACCCGGTATCAGGTTAATCAGAGCATCGGAGACCGTCTTTAGTGCAAGGAAGGCTTGTTCGACGATCAGAAACGTGACGACAGACCCGAGGCCTCCGAGGGCGACGCCAAGGAAGACGTTTCTCCGACCGATCTGTTTTATTGTGGCAAGAGAGAGGATCGCGACCTCGCTACCCTCTATTAGGATGGCCTTGAAAGCCAAGAGGAATGATGCGATAATTACAACATCTAGTCCAGCCATCTATTCTCCCATCCTGTCATTGTGAGGAACTGTCTAAGCGTTCACGGACTAACGCGTTCATATCTCTAACGGTAGCTTGCGCTAGAATCAATTTCCCACACGTCGCTTGCCGGTCCCAAAAAACGGGGGGTCGATTATGCTTTGGGCTCGGTTGATGCGCCCTTCTCATCAGTTTTCTTGAAGTTTAGAGAGAGCGAGTTAACGCAGTACCGTAGTCCCGTAGGCTGGGGACCGTCCTCGAAAACGTGGCCTAGATGACCGCCGCATTTCTTGCATAGAATCTCGACCCTTTTCATGAAAAGGCTGCGGTCGGATTTTTCTTCAACGTTCTCCTTTTCTGCTGGGGTCCAGAAGCTGGGCCAGCCTGTTCCCGAGTCAAACTTTGTATCAGAAGAGAATAGTGGTGCTCCACATCCAGCGCAGAGATACATCCCCTCCTCTTTGTTGTGGAGGTATTTTCCTGTAAAGGGTCGTTCGGTGGCCTTCTTTCTCAAAACTTGATAGGTCTCCGTGTCCAGCTGTTTCTTCCATTCTTCTTCGGATTTCTTCATACAATCTAGAGGGTTATTGCGGTAAATAATCCTAATCGCTCTTGAAGAGGTCTGTGGACCATCTAGAGCCTTCTTCAATTGCCAGACTCCTTTCTACTCTGCGGGTATCCTTGGGATTTTGCTGTGGGATCCTAGGGAATGAGTTTGGAGACTCGACCCACAAACGGGTTGGCTAGTTTTTCGTCACCTATGCTTGTCTCTGGTCCATGACCGGGATACACGATGGTATCGTCATCTAGGGTGAACAAGCGCTTGGTTATAGACCGTAGTAGCGTGTCGAGGTCGCCTCCTGGAAGGTCGGTTCGTCCGATCGATTGGTTGAACAGTGCGTCCCCGGTTAGGACAAAGCCTTGCCCGGCTAGGCTGATGCTCCCCGGAGAATGTCCCGGGGTGTGAATCACCTTCACCCGGTCCTCTCCAAAGGCTATCGATTCTCCGTCCTTGAGAAACCGATCCACCTTAGGTGGCGGCGGGACGCTGAACCCCATAATCTGGCGGACACGGCTCTGCATAGACTCGAGCGTCGAGAGATCGTCATGGTGGATTAGAAATGGAATCTCGAGCTTGGCGCGAATAGAATCAACGCCAAGTACATGATCAAAGTGAGTGTGAGTCGCAATGATTCGGCCGGGTTTGACAGAGATGTCGGTGAGGAATCGAAGAATTCTTTCCGGTTCGTCGCCCGGATCGACGACCAATGCAGTCGAGTCTGATTGAAGAATGTAGCAGTTTGTCTGTAAGCGCCCCACTACAAGTGTGTGTACCTTAGCCATTTTCGAATGTCAGTCGCGACCTGCTCAGGGGAAGAATATGAACTTGGAGGGTCCTGATCAGGAGATGACTCCTCGGGTCAATCCGTCGATCAACCGGCGGAACCTTGCCTGCTTTTCTACTTCAGGCTTCGGATGATGGGAAAAAGGGAGAATTTGGCCGGATGCCGGAAACGAAGTTTTGAGAGTAGCTTGAGCTAAAGATTTCATCTCATGGGTATCTGGGTCTATCTTCGAGAAGCCATGAACTTAAATGGGTAGTAGGTTTTGATCTGTAACTATGAAGAAAATACTAACGATAACAGCTCTAGTTGTTACTGCTCTGATGCTTGCGACCCCTCTAGGAGTTGGTTCTGTCGTGAGCGACTTCTATTACAAACCGAGCCTGAGCTATGTTCAGCTCGGGCCACTGAGTACCCTCCCCCAAGGCATTCCTCTGTGCAAGAGCTCGTCTCTCGGTAACATCGTCTGCTACACACCGGCATTCGTCAAGAAAGCCTACGAGTTCCCATCGACCTCGACTCTTGACGGTACGGGACAGACAATTGTGATCGTCGATGCTTTCGGAAGCCCTACAATTGCCAGTGATCTAGCATTGTTCGACGCACGCTTCGGAATTGCGGCTCCCCCGTCTTTCACAATATTCTGCGGCAATTCTCCGACCCCACTCGACCCCAGCACATGCCCTGTAGTCAATATCAACGCTAATCCGCGGCATGACGTATTCGGCTGGACTATAGAGACAAGCCTCGACGTTGAATACGCCCACGCCATGGCTCCAGGAGCCAACATCGTGCTCGACGTAGCATCCACTTCGTCGGGGAACGCGATAAACGACGCTGAAACTGCGGCCATTGCAGCCTACCCTGGCGCTATATTCTCGCAAAGCTTTGGCATCCCAGAAATCTTCCTCACCGGAAACGGAAACCCTGGCCAAGTCAGCCAAGCACAAGCGAACTACGCGAACGGCGTCGCCAAGGGTGACACATTCTTCGCTTCTGCGGGAGACACAGGCGCGGACTTTGGTTTTGGCGTTGCCATGTCTAACTTTCCAGCTTCCGACCTACACAACACGGCCGTAACTGGGACACAGGGACTGCCTTACAATGCGACTGGAACCCTCATGCCTTGCCCCACTTCCACACCTTTCTCATGCACCTCGGGACTATCCTCATACGGTGGCGAACAGGTCTGGAATGAGCCAAGCTTCGGTTCCGCGACTGGCGGTGCACCAAGCTTACTGTTTGGAGTTCCATCATACCAAGCCGGCCTCGGGCTATCAGCAAGGGGTCCGGATGTGGACTACAACGCAGCCATCGACGGCGGAGTCCTAGTCGTGTACGGAGGCTTCGGAAGCCCAGTCCTCTTCATTGTTGGAGGAACCAGTGCAGGTTCTCCACAATGGGCGGGGATTACTGCCTTGGTGAACCAGGCTCGTGCCAATACGGGTAAAGGTCCGATTGGCGACTTGAACCCAGCCCTCTACGCGATCTACCACAGCGCACGTTACGCAACAGACTTCCATGACATCACAGTAGGCAACGACCAACTAGTCGGCTCGTCTGTTGGTTTCTCGTCTGGTACCGGATACGATGTCGCATCAGGCATCGGCTCCCCCGTCGTAGACCAGCTGATCGTCGACTTAACAGCAGCATAGACTAGACTGAAAGCGGGAGGAGCGTCCCTCCCAAACCCCTCTTTTGTTTTTTCTTGAACATGCTTTTGGTGGTCCTATGGAACAGCTGACCTAGATGTTTGCGCCTGACCAATGCGGTGAATGGTTCCATTGTCCTCGTTGTCTTAGCCGCCAAACTGGGAACCCGTCCCTTCCTCAAGAATGTTGTAGAAGAGACCTTTCCGGTAAGAGGGTCAACAATATTGATGCTTCTTTCTATGGGTTTGCGGGTCAGCTCTCATAGGAGATAGGCGCGGCGTCCCCCAGCGCCTCCCGAGGTTGGGGGCGGCTCAGCAGTGACAGGGGAGAAAGCTTCAACCCGGTTATTGCTCGTTCCTATTGAGTTTCCAGTATCGGCTACGTAGACATTTCCTAAACTGTCGACGGCCAGCCCATTCGGACTTACGAGCTGTCCATTTCCGGACCCCGCGGTCCCGAAGAATGTGAGAAACATGCCGTTGCCAGCAAACTCTTGGACTCGGTTGTTGAAAGTATCGGCTACGTAGACATTCCCAGCTGAATCCAGGGCTAAGTGTCCAGGGACACTGAACTGCCCATTTCCGGGACCTTGAGATCCCCATGAGATGAGGAATCCTCCCGAGCTGTTGAATTTCTCGATGCGATTGTTCAATGAGTCGCTTACATACACGTTGCCTGAGGCGTCTACAACGATACCAGTTGGACTGTCGAACTGGCCGTTAGCAGTCCCGAACGACCCCCAAGTCATGATGAAATTTCCTGAGCTGTCAAACTTTTCCACTCGATTACCTGAATAATCTGTTACGTAGACATTGTTTGAATCGTCTGTCGCGACACCGTATGGACCGTTGAACTGTCCGTTGCCCACTCCAAAGGATCCCCATGCCCTAGTGAAGGTACCGTTCGGAAGGAATTTTTCAATTCGGTTGTTGGAATAATCGGTAACATAGACGCTACCGCTGTGGTCTACGGCAACTCCAAAAGGACCGTTGAACTGGCCGGCTGCATTGCCAGTCATTCCCCACGCCATTAGGAAAGTTCCAGACGTGGCGAACACTTGTATTCGATTATTTGCCTCGTCAGCAACGTAAACACGGCCCGAACTGTCCACGGCTGCACCATAAGGACTGGAGAACAATCCAAATCTCGGATACGTGAGACTTGAAATGTATGCTCCTGTGCTAGCCGAGAATTTCTCGATTCTAAAGTTGCTTGAGTCACCAACGTACAGGTTCTGCTGAGAATCAACGGCTACCCCAACCGGGTTGTTGAACTGTCCAGGCAATCCACCGGTAGACCCCCACATCAAGATGAGATTGCCAGTCGTCGTGTCGAACTTTTCCACATCATCTCGCAGGTTGTCGGTGACATAGATGTTCGATGCGTTGTCGACGGCCATCATCGCTGGTGCCGCAAGGCTGCCCCCGAAATTCACGCCTCCCCAAGTTAGGACAAAACTGCCCGTTTTGGTAAATTTCGTAATATTGTTCGACTTGGTGGCGCTATCGCTCACGTATACGAATCCTGACGAATCCACCGCGACTCCATACGGGCTAAGGAATTTGCCCTGACTCGTACCGAGCCCACCGAATGAACCTACGTATGTTCCATTATTCTTGAAGATCTGAACACGCTGGTTTCCCTGGTCTACCACGTATACGAACCCGGTGACGTTAACGCTAAGCCCGAGCGGAGTCTTGAATTGGCCGTTTCCGGAACCAGTTGAGCCCCACGAAGTGATGAAACTCCCGGTGGAGCTAAACTTCTGAACGTTGTTATTCAACGAATCAGAAACATACACGTTACCTTGGGGATCGCGAGCGATTCCTTGGGGACTGTTGAATCGCCCAGGCCCCACCCCTTGGGATCCCCACGTGGTCACGAACGATCCGTCTCTTGCAAGTTCGGAAACGGCATAGTTCTTGGCATCAGCGATGAGCAAGTTACCTAATGAATCCACTGCGACTCCGTTCGGGGTTATGGGCCCGCCGTACGAGCCCCATTGCTTGGAGTAAGAGAAGGAGGTGGCTCCAGCAACCGTAACTTGGTTCCGGCCTTCTGCGGTGCGGGCTAGGCCTGTGGTCCCCTGCGTGATCAGAGTCGTTACAGAAAGTGACAATGCTAGAAGAATCGTACCCAGGAGGCGGTTCGATCTTTTCGCTCCAGTCACGCGAGAGCGAGATGTGTGATTCATTCGCATATGGCGGTGACCTTTTGCGGACAAGTTATTCATGCGGTGTTGTTGCGCTCGGTCTGTTGGCATTTTCAACTGCGCAGATGTCACTAAGGGAAGGAGCATTCTCTCTCTCCCGTTCGAAGTCCCCAGTCTTAGAAAACACTTTCCTATCGGAATCGGCCCTCTATGATATTGAAATATCCAGGGGTAGCTGACGCCGGCCTGATATTTCCATCGTAGAAGCCTAGTGAAGGTGATGTGAAAATGACCGTGGAGGGAGCCGCCTGGCCCGATACCGCGGCAAGTGACTTAGTTCTGGAGTGTATGGGGGCGAAAGGGGTTCCACGAGATTCCTTGCTAGTTATTCCAGAAAGGCCTTGTTGCTATGAACTGTAGCTTAGCCTCCAGAAGGTCCCTATAGAATTCGTCATCGCTTTCATGCATCTTCGACAGAACTCTCGCAGCGGTCTGCGGTCCGATACCGTATACTGACTGGGCTATTATCGCTCTCCTCCCATAGGCGATTACGAGATCCGCTGAACGTCGCACTCTGGTCAAAGCCTTCTGCTCGTTCTCGTCCAGTGACTGTTTGTCTCGCTTTCTGTAGAGAAGGTTCGTTGCGTAGGCGCTGGACCAGAAAAGTGGAGCCAGAAGCTTGGAGCTGCAACCTTGGCAGAACGGATGGTCTGGAAGACTTGCTATACTAGCATCTCTGGTGAGCTTGCCGCAGTCGAAGCACAGCATGTCAATGGATCGTCCCTCAATCGAAATACGCAGTCGAGCCATGTTGTCCATGGCGACGTTCTCCGGTGCGATTAGCTCAGGGATGTCAACGTGTCGATAGAGGATGTGGTAGGCTAGTGGTGTGGGCTGGTCTTTGGATCTGAAGAATCTCAGGTCAATTTTTCCTTCCCTGATCTCTTTGAAGATTCCTTTCACGCCGTCGAAGTCAGAATGTTCCATCAGTGCTTCCCTGATTGTCTCGTCGTAGATGGGAGTGAGTCGAAATCTCAGCATCAGTTCCTTCATCGCATCTCCATACATGAGCCGTCCGCGGGCCAGTGCTCCGAACCTCTCGGCGACATGTTTCATATGGAGCTGCCATGGGAAGTGACGATGAAGCACTCCGTGACATGCTCCGCCTAGCACAGGCTCTTCGACCCCGAACACTTGTTTCAGGAACAGATCCTCTAGATCCAAGTCAGACGTGTCAGCAGTCATCTCAAACAGAATTCGGTAGGGGTCCGACCACCACATTCGGACGAGGCCTTGGCGGCGGAAGAGTTCTTCGATAACTTCTCCAAGTGTGAAGTTGAGTATGTCTCCGAGATGGGTGTGAAGGATGATGTATCGGTCAAATCCTTCGATGAGGACTCGTTGATCGGTTGGAACAGGCGCTCCAGTAGCCTTGTGGGTTTCTATCTCTTCAATAAGTCGTCTGAATCCATAGGTGTCGCAAGGCCAACGCTGGGAGAGGGTCTCAACCGCCGTCGATTTCGTGGTGTTTTCATCAATTAGATTGTCCATGATGGATCGGTAGACTCCGACCTTGGTTGCAAGTGCGCGGGGCACGGGGAGTATCTGCCCGTCCCATCCAGGGATGGCCGCTGTGGGGTCGATGATGGGGAGAACGTAGACTTTTCCATCGTCTGTGATCTGCTTGATCTGCCAGACCCGTCCTTTGACGATGAAGTTGAGTCCAATGCGAGCCTTGGTGATCATGAATTCTTCCCCGAGTATGCCGACGTTTTGCTGGCTGGTGAGATCTACAACCAGGTAACGGCGTTCGTCTGGGATCATGCTCAGGTTTTCGAAATAGTAGAATCTGGTCCTGGAGGTGCGGTATAGGGCGCTGTCATCTTTCTTGAGGTATCCCATCTTGCGCATGAATTCGATGACCTTGTCAAACGCTCCATCTTCTAACTCATGGTATGGGTAGGCTCTCTTGATGATGTTCTTGGCTTGAAGGATCTCAAGGCTTCCCTCCGAGTCCATCAGTACTCCGGCAATCTGATGGGCGAGCACGTCTAAGGCTCCAAGGTGGATAATAGTGTGCTCTAGTCTTCCCTCCATTGCGAGCTCGATTACTCCGACAGATTCTAGGATATCCTCTGTCGAGACTGAAACTAGAACGCCTTGGGAAGTTCTGGTGAGAGTATGACCTGACCGCCCTACGCGTTGAACGAGGCTGTTTACTTGTCTCGGGGACATGTATTGTACGACAAGGTCAACGGATCCAATGTCTATTCCCAGTTCAAGGGTGGATGTGCACACGAGACCTTTGATTTCTCCGCCCTTGAATGCTTCTTCGGCTCGAACTCTTTCTTCTCTAGGAAGCGAGCCGTGGTGGACCATTATTTTCCGGTCCATCATGTTGAATTTGGATCCGAGCAGCTCGGCGTTGACTCTGCTGTTAACGAAGATTAGTGTGGAATCGTGAGCCTCTACCAGATCATCCACAAGTGTAAGCCTCGCCGCAGCCTCGGGCGTAGTGTATAGTCGTCGAGCGAGGTCTCGATCCTCTTCTCCTGGTGCCGGATACTCCACCTTGTACTTGGTCAACTTGTTGAGTGGAATCTGCACTGTCTTGACCGGCTGATTGCCTCCGAGGAATAGCGCGATCTCTTCGGGGTTGCCGACCGTAGCTGAGAGTCCGACTCTCTGGAAACCGTTCACGCAGATCTCTCTGAGGCGTTCGAGGCCGACAGTCAGTTGGACTCCTCTACGGTCGCCTGCCAGCTCGTGAATCTCATCGACTACGACGGATTTGACGTGACGAAGATGATCTCTCATTCGTTTGCCTGGCAGTACAGCTTGGAGGGTTTACGGTGTTGTGATCAGAAGGTCGGGGGGTTTGACTGCCATCCGTCTTCTATCTTTGGCCGGAGTGTCCCCGTGTCGAACTTCGACCAAGAAGCCGAGCTTGTTGGACCATGTTTGGAGTCGCTTGAGGAGGTCTCGGTTTAGCGCCCTAAGCGGTGTAATGTAGACGAGCGAGATGCCCTGTCTATCGTGGTTCCGGATCATTCTATCGATTAATGGAAGTAGTGCTGCCTCGGTCTTGCCTGAACCCGTGGGGGCGATTATGAGGACGTTGTCTCCTTGGGTAATCAGGGGGATGGCTTCGATCTGTGGTGGGGTGGGTTTTGAGATTCCTGTCTCTTCGAGTAGGCCTTTCAGTGGGGGAGAGAGGAGGGCGAAGGCTTCCGGGGCCATAGACTGCACGAGTCAGTGGTAGGATTGGTGAGTCTCGAAGATAAACTTCCTAGGCGACCAAAAGTATCGTTTCTCCGACTCTTATTTTTTCTCGGTTATTTTCTTCAAAAAGCCCTTGTAGTCGGGGGCTTTCATGAGACCGGGCAGTTCTTTCTTCAAATCTTCCGGCTTGATTATGGTGATCCATCCTTCTCCGTACGGGTGTTTGTTGACCAGTTCGGGAGCATCTGAGAGCGTGTTGTTAACCTCGATAACTGTACCTGAGATTGGGGAGTAGACGTCAGCGACGGCTTTTACGGATTCGACTGTGCCGAGGCTTTGCATGTGGGTTACTTTAGTGCCTATTTTTGGAAGGTCGACGTAGACGATTTCGTGTAGCGAGTTCTGAGCATAGTCCGTTACACCGACTCTGCACTTGTCTCCTTCAAGCCGGACCCATTCATGCTCTTTCGTGTAATAGACATCTTCCGGAACGTTATACTCGCCTTTCATCGCAGGACCTTCCCGGAAATCTATTGGATGATCTGATTCGGTATAAAGATTCCAAGGTGGATCACTTCGAGGCTCGCAGGCTCTGCTCCGTCCCTTGACTCAGTGGAAACGAATTTTTGGGATAAGACTCTGTTCTCAAGCCTTAGCGTTGTATTTGCTTGACGAGTTTTGGGATTTCTGTCCAGCTTTCGACTCTGAACACTTGACGAAGTTCGGGGACGGTTCTGTTCCAGGGTCGGCTGTATAGTATTCCCCACATTTTCGGGTTGCGCGAGATTAGAGGCATCAGTTCTGGGGCGTCGTCGATGTATACATCGTAGTTGAGAAAGATCTTGTCTTTCCATCCTGGGACACGTACGAATCGATGGTATGGTATGTTGTATTCTCTAAGCCAGTTTCTTGCTGCGTTGACGCTTTCTTTGCTGCGGCCTGTCACAACATCGATTTGCCCCGAGCGGGCTATCCTCCGGACTTTTTCCGCAAGCCTCGGCTCTGTGGGCGGAATGCTTTCCCAGTCGTCCCATGCCTCGTCCAGGAACTGGAAGAATTGTTCTCTGCTGATCCCAAGCTTGTGCCAGGACGCCCAAGTATCTAGATCGGCAAGCTTGAGATTCGTGCCCAGAAACTCGTTGGCGTGTCTGCACCATGCTTCCATTGTCTCAGCGAGGACCCCGTCGAGATCGACTGCGATTTTCAACCGCTCATTGCGAGAGCCTGACAACTGGGCGATTTCATGGTTAGCGCGAGAGTCTTTAACCTTAGGCGAGGCCCGGTCCAGTATGCCGCGAGAGATGACCGTACTAGAGGGGATCAGTTCTCTTCGGTCCATCCGGAAGTTCAAGCCTGACCCGATCCTCGACGACAAATTGAGAATCGTCCTCGAGTCCGCGTCTAAGGCTGCGTCCGGCAGCAATACTCAGCCATGGGAGTTCGTCGTGGTTCGTGATACGAAGATGAGAGCACGTCTCAAGGAACCGATGCTGAGATCATGGCTCGAAAGGCTTTCAGGTGGCTCAGGAATGTCCCAGCCTATGCGTGATGTCTATGACGATGCGACTGAGATGCTTCGGAACACTGAGAAGGTGCCCGTGATAATCTATTGTTGCGTTGACCTCGATCGTGTAGGGAAGAGTGAGGAGGTCCGGTACGCCAGCATATATCCAGCAGTCCAGAACTTGCTGCTTGCGGCCCACGCGCTAGGTCTCGCAACCTGCCTGACTGTTCACGGGTCAACCCCGACTCGAGGAGAACCAGAGGTCAAGAAGCTACTTGGGATTCCGGAACATGTCAAGATCGCATGCCTAGTGTATCTAGGCTATCCAGCTGTTAGACTCGGTCGTCCCAAGAGGAAGCCAATTGAGAAATTCACACACTATGATCACTGGTAAATCGCACCTTAATCGGGTCCCTTTCTAGCTTCTAAGCCCAAAGAGAAGCCAGATCGGGAATCTGGGACACCGTCAAATTCTCGCCCCCAAATTGTTCGGGAACTGACCTAGATTACACGTTAACTCGCTTTGTGATCAAAGCCCGGACTGCGCCCTGAATCGTAATATTCGCTGATTATCAATGCCGGACAGAAAATTTTCTCCTGAAAAAGGAGGGGGATATTGCGCAGAGCATCTCGTGACGCAAGAGTGAGCGGAACGATTGATCGCTGGCAGGCTAACCAGTCAATGCTGGCTTTTACTGTTCGGTACCTGTCGAGGTTTCGCGGTTCTGATCTTCCTGGGT